>JAEEGL014676323.1_pt1 | contig 21945 bp, 12 predicted proteins | sample 9134231 | NCBI WGS metagenome assembly JAEEGL01 (sample SAMN16246548, study PRJNA631951) | gut metagenome | biome: gut microbiome; feature: rumen; material: fiber-attached | host: Bos | place: Iran: Karaj | collected 2018-10 | reverse complement strand
GTGGACAAGGTGGGCACGATAACCAATATCGTATTCACCGAGGAGCACTGCTATGAGGTGCAGCCGATAGTCGAGACTTACGTGCTGATGCTGGATGAGCGCGGCGCACAGGTAAACCTGAGGGATCATTTCTTAAACTATCACGCTGACGAGCTTATCGCCGCGGCGCTTGAAAAAAAGCTTGCCAGGGATGAAAAATACGGCTCTCCCGACGCCGTGAAGCTGCTGTCCTGCATCGACGTGGTGCACCGCGGGCGCACCCGCGCGGACGGCTGCACGGTGTATATCCCCGCGGGCGCCATAGCCGATATCGATCTGGGTGAGCTTGCCTTTGACTTGAGCTTTGAAGAGGCCGCGCCCGATTATGTTGGCGAAGGCAAAGCGCTGTCACAGGATGAATACCGCCGCCTGACCGCCATGCTGGGTTACGTTTCCAACGCCTGCGTGGTGCGCGGCGAGGATATCACGGCGGGCGCCGTCAGCGAATACGCCGCGACCTCGTTCATGGGCGAGCTTGCGCAGACGCTTGATATCAAGCCGGAGGCGGGCAGGATAAGCGTGCCCAAGGCTGAATTCGAAAGCCTTTTCACCGAATGCTTCGGCACGGATTTCCCCGGCATCGACTCCGACGCGCATGATATAAGGCTTGAGGACGACTCATACAGCGTGCGCTTCAGGCGCAAGGAATACCGCTATAACGTGGATATGCTGAGCGTAACGCGCGAGGGCGGCTCGCTTATCATAACGGGCGATCTGATTTTCGGCGACTTTGGCTATGCCGCCACCGACTATATCTGTCACGTGGAGATCACCGCGCACGAGAACGAAAAAAGCCCGTTCGGGTTTACCGTGGACGGGTTCAGGCTGAGCCTGTAAACAGACCGTAACAACAAGATCCCGCGTCGGGCATTTCGCCCCGCGGGATCCTTTCTTTTTGGAGATGATACTATCGGCTCTTCGCCTTCTTCGCGCTTGCGGCGGCGGCGGTAAGCGGCACGGCAAGCACCAGGCCCAGGGAGCCCGCGATGCCCTTGATCAGCTCCATGATCGTATCGTTGTTGTTCATAAGCTGATATGGCTGCATGCCCGCGGCGAACATGACTATCATAAGGTTCAGCGAGGAGCCCACAAAGGCAAGTATGAGCGTGTTGGTCATTGTGCCTATCATATCGCGGCCTATGTTCATGCCCGACTTGAACAGGCGCGAAGGCGAAAGCTTGGGATCGACCAGCGAAAGCTCCGTCACGGCCGAGGCTATGCTCATTGCAACGTCCATCACCGCGCCGAGCGAGGCGATTATCACGCCGGACACCAAAAGGCCGCGCACGTTGAGCGTCACGCCCGCCGTCCTGCCCTCGTCAAGCAGCCATTCGGCCTCCTCCATCGTCATGCCGGATACGCCCGCAATGCCCGCGCATATCAGCGCGAAAGCGCCCGCCACGAGCACGCAGAGCAGCGTGCCGAGCATGGCGGAAACGGTCTTTCTCGTCACGCCGCCAAGCAGGGTGAAGCTGAACACCGTTATGAAGAAGCATACGATGAGCGTGAGCAGCAGCGCCGAATAGCCCTTGAGCCACATGGGGATCAGGAAGAACACTATCGCGATAAGCGAATAGACCAGCCCGATAAGGCTCATAACGCCCTTTTTGCGGCCCACGATCACCACGGCGGCGACGAATATGACGAGCATTACGATAACGAGCCAGGTGTAATCGTAATTCACCACGCTAAGCTGATAGCCTTCCTCGCGCGAATCCTCGGTGAGCGTGACCGTGAGCACGGTGCCCTCATGGGCAAGCTTTTCGTGCATGGGGCCGAGGTAATTGTTGATGGGCATATTGTCGCCCCTGTGCCTTCCCGTGAGCACCGTGACAAGGAGCGACTGCGAACCGCGCAGCGCGTTCTCCGTTTCGGGATCGACGGTGTAATTATCATACAATACTTTCGTCACACGCACAAGCTCATACTCTATCGTGTAATAGGGATTGTTCTGCTCGGGCTCTGCTTCCCGCGCGAAAAGCACGCCGAAAACGAGCGCGGCGGCGCATATGAGTATGACGAGAATATTGAGTATTTTATTGGTTTTTTTGCTCATCGTCAAAGGTATCGGGGGCTGCCTTGCGGCAGCCCCCTTTTTGTTGTTTCGGTTCAGATTATGCCCATCACGCTGCGCAGATAGATGAGCGCGTCGGTGGAATCGACAACGCCGTCCTCATAGACGTCCATCAGCGCGACGATTTCGGGAGGATACTGCTCGATGCCGAGCGCATAGCGCAGGATCGCCAGAGCGTCAGCGGTATCGATCACGCCGTCGCCGTTGATATCCGGCAAGCGGAGCGTGACGATGACCTCGGCACGGTTCCTTACGCGCAGACGCGGTATGAAGCCGCCGTCGGGATCCTCGGTATCGACGGTGATGGAAGCAAGACCCGTTGCCTCGATGCGGTCGCCCACACGGATATCGAGTATGTACTCGCTCATGATGTAACCGTCGATGAACACCCTGGCGGTGCCGGTCGCATCCTGTACCATGATGGTTTCAAGCGCGCCGTCGGACGAATAGCCTACCTCGGTGACGGTGCCCTTGATCTTGACGAGCATACCGGTGTAATCGGGGCTCATGGCGTCCTCGGCGGAAAGCTCGAGAGGCTCGATGACCATCTCGTCGTGGCCTTCGACAAGCTCGATATTAGTGACGACCAGCTCGCGCTCGCCGTTATAGGCGCCGAGCACGCCGGTGGCGCGGACGTACTGACCGATGTGGAAGTCGCCCGCAACGGGGAACAGGTTGATGCCCGCGGTGTCGTCCTGGATATAGATGCAGTCGAAGAACGCGGTATCCTGATCGTAACCGGAGGCGTTGGAGGTGACGTAACCCTCAACGGTGTACTTCTGACCGGGAGTGCCTGCGTTGACGTCGGCGATCGGGGTGATCACGGGCTCGGGGATGACCCGGTTGATGATGTTCATCACGATCTGGTAGTTGGAGTTCTGAAGCGTGGTGGCGTTCTCGATCTCGACCTGCACCTCGAAGGTGGAGAAGAAGGTGACGCCGGAGGTGATCAGCCAGCCGCCGCCGGGCAGATCCTCAAGGGTCATTTCAACAACCTCGCCCATGGGAACGACTACGGTGTCGGTCTCATAGTTGGGCTCGTAGTTGGAGCCGGTGAAGTTATCGGAATAGCTTGCGCCCCAGGTGGTGTCATAGCCCTTGATGACGGGGATAGCGTTGGCGCCGGGAATGACGGGCGCGCTGTTGTAGCCGGAGAAGGAGTTGTTGGTGGTTTCAAGCACGTCCTCAAGCAGCCACACGGGCTCGCCGTTCCAGGTGTAGGAATAGTTGCTCTCCTCGACGAAGTGCAGACGGTAAGCCTCGTTGTCCTTCCTGACGTTATCTACCACGATGCCCCTTGCAACGGTGGTATCGGTGCCCACGGCCTCAAGGATCGCGTTGGTGATGACCGCCGCCTGCTCGGCCGCGTTCTCGGGATCGCCGCGGTCGGACTTGGAGCAGACGATCAGGTTGCCGCCGTTGGCCGCGTACTGGGCTATGGCCTCGATCTCGGCTTCGGTATAGAGGTTGGCCTGACCGACGTTCTGCCAGCCCACGTAGGGCACGGTCAGCACGAGCAGCACGTAATCCTTGATGTTCTCATAGGTCATCTCGCCCGCGTAAACATAGTTCGCGCGGATGGCGTTCTTGGCGCAAAGCTCTATGAACGCCGCGTCGGAACCGGCGTAGTTGCCCGCAACGTAGAAGTTGGCATGGCCTGCGTCGATACCGATATCCAGCAGCTCGGAGGGATCGAGAACGTCCATCTCATAGGCGTGGGTGAACACCATTAAGGTCTCTCCGAGATAGCCGTAAACGGTTACTAACAGCTTCTGCTTGCCAAGCGCAGTGGGCGTGAAGTTGAACGTGAACTGACGCTCGGTGTTGGCGGTGACGACGCCCTGGTCGTTGAATACACCCACGACAACGGGATCGTTCTGACCGACCGCGATCTCATAGGAGATGGTGGTGATGGTGAAGTCCTCGGCCTCGTAATCGTAAAGGGTGGTGGTGAAGGTCATCTCCTCATCCTTTACGGGGATGATGGTCTCGGTGGTGACGTCGGAGATGCCGACCTTGGAAACGTCGCCCACCCAGACGGGAGCGGTAACGGCGATATCGCCGTCGGGCTGGGTGACCCTGACGAAGTAGTAGGAGTAATCGTTGGGCAGAGTCACGTCGATAACGCCGCTTGCGCCGTCGATATAATCGGCATAGCAGGAAACGTTGCCGTTGCAGACCACGTTCACAAGGCCAATGCCCTCGCCGTCGGGATCGTTGACGGAGATGTAGACGTGAACGGCCTCGATGGGATCCTCGTCATTATCGGGGATGATGGTGCCCATGATGCAGTCGTTGAGGGAATAGAAGATCTCAAGGTTCTTATCCTCGGTGGCATAGATGGTCATGTTGCGCATGGCCTCGTAGATGCCTTCCTCGGAGAAGTTGTCGGTAAGGATAACGTCGCGGGCGGTGTTGGCGTTGCCCCAGCGGCCCTTGTGGTTATCCTGGTTGTTTGTGGGAGCCACGTGCCAGCCCATGTCAAGCGCAAGGGTGTACTGCTCGTAGCTGGGCCAGTAAGCGGAGCCGCCCACGGCGCCTTCGCCGTTGCCGACCTCGACCATGGTGATGACGCGGTCAGCCGCAACGTCGTAATAACCGAAGTTATCGAAGTTGCCGAAGGTGGTGCCGGGATGGTTGAACTGGTGGATGGTTTCGGGATGCTGCTTGATCAGGTCATAATAGGCCACAAGACCCGCACCGCCGTGAACGGTATAGATGCTGTTCTGACGGGATACTATACCGGTGGAGTTGAAGGTGTTGATATGGCCGTACTGACCGGACCAGGTCATCTCATAGCCGCCCAGGAATATCACCCTGTTCTGGCGGAGGTTGAAATCATCGATGGTGGTGGTGTAGTTATACCACTTGGAATGGCCGTTGGCCGCGATGATACCGGATTCAACGTCCTCGAAATCACCCAGGTTCTCCTTGTTGTCGAAGTAGTTGGAGTGGTCGGTGAGGGCTACGAAATCGACGTTCTCGCTTTCGGGAAGGCCGGTCACATAGCTGTAAGCGTCCTCGATGGTGCCCGCGCCGTCGGAATATTCGGCGGTATGCGCGTGCAGCTGACCGAAGTAGAAGCCGAACTGGGGCTCGCCGACCGTGAAGGTCCAGCTGTATTCGGTGGAGGCGCCGTCGGTCCTGGTGATGGTGACGTGAGCGGTGTACTTGGCGTCGGCAAGCTCGCCCGCATAGATGAAGCTGGCGGTGTTGCCCTCGACCACGGTCTGACCCTCGACGCCGTCAACGGTGATGACCACGGTGGGATCCTCGCCCGCGTTGGTGAAGACGACCTTGATCTCGGGCGCCTTGTCGTCATAGGTGGAGCTGTTGGGCCTGGGCAGCACGTCCTCGATCTGAGGCTGATCGACGATCTGCACAGACGCCGTTGCGGCGGCGGTAAGGCCGGAGGTATCGGTGGCGGTGAACGTGAGGTTCATGCTCGCATGGCCCGCGGTGATCTCGGAACCGGGGATGATCGCCTGATACTTGGTGTTGGTGGGATTATAGGTCATCGTCAGCTCGCCGACCGTCTCGCCGATCTCGTAACGGCAGACGACGTTATCGATGCCGTAATCGTCGGTAACGGCGATGGCAACGGGATAATCCACGCCCACCTCGGCATTGAGGAAGGAGCCGAGCTCGATAACGGGAGCCTTGTTCTCGCCGAAGTATTCGCCGCCCCTGAACTGCCAGGTGGTGGAATACTTGGAAAGCGCCGCGCAAAGATCGACGACCTCGCCCGCGGTGACGCAGAACGGATCGTAGGGATAAGCGCGGTAGATGTTCATGTTGGCGCCCGTGCTGTCGGTAACGACGGTGTTGCCGTTGTCATTGTAAGCTCCCAGGGTAACGCTCCTGACCATGACGTATTCGGAGAGGAGGTTGTCCCTGTTGGCGTTAAGATCCGCGAAGGTATCGAAGGGCTGCGCGGGGATGCGCTCGGCCTCGCCTATCTTCTCGATCGAAATGGGGCTCTGTATCTGGGGAACTCCGCCGTAAGTGGTCTTGGTGGCGTTGATCCTGAGTATGTCGCCAAGCTGATAATCATCGAGGGAGTTATACATCTGGAGACCCCAGATCTCGCCGTCGACTATATCCTCGAGGATGGCGGAGTTGATGGAGCTGTAATTGCCGAACCTGTAGACGAGCTGTGCGACCACGGTCACTTCGGCGTTATCGGCGGCGGCTATGACCTGGGGAATGGTCATATCGTTCTCGGTGAACATGTCGTCGGTAACGGGATCGTTGAATACGACCGCCGCGGTGACGTCGCCCGCTTCGACCACGCGGAGCTGCACGGCGTTATAGCTGGAAACTATGGCGATCATGTCAACGACGTCGCCCTCGGCAAAGTCGACCTGGGGCAGCCTGTAAACGTTGACGGTGACGCCGTCCTGAGTGATGGGGGTGCTGCCGCCGTTGTTGATCGCGCCGAGGGTCACGGCCTCGACCTTGATGCGCTCGCACATATATGCGGCGGGATCGGCGGTGAGCTGGGCAAGGGTGACCTTTTCAAGGGGCAGACCGTTGCCGGAGGATATGATCTTGAACGCCTCCTCGCTGGCGCCGTCGATGCCGGAAAGCTCGGGCAGGCCGCGGAATTCGGCCCTTGCGCCGGTGGCCTCGACCAGGTCGCCTATCGCAAGCGCTTCGGGAACGGTGCCGTTATTGAGGTAAAGATCGATACCGGCGGTGGAATCCTGAACGTAAACGTTCCTGCCGTCGATGAAGGTCACAACGCCGCGCACGGTGGCGGAAGCGTTCAGCTCGAGTGCAAGCGCTTCGGCAATGGTGATATAGGAAGCGTTGTCGGCAACGTAATCCGTGGATGCGCCGTTGCGGAGCTGCACGTTGGCGTTGTATTTGGATGCGGCGGCGTAAACGTCCACCGTATCGCCCTCGACCACGCCGTCGGGATAGGCCGCGGCGCGATAGATGGGCATGGTGTTGCCGTCCGCGTCGGTGATGTTGGTGGAGCCGGAGGAGCTGTAAGCGCCAAGCACGGCGCCCTTTATCACAACGTATTCGGAGAGGTAATTCGCGATATTGTTCTTGAGCTCGGGAATGGTGACCTCCTGGGCCTCCATGGGAGCGGTCTGGGTATTGAGCACGCTGACCTCGGAGACGTTAGAGAGCTGGCGCACTCCGCCGTAATCGCCCACGGTGCCCTTGACGGAGACGATATCGCCCACGTTATAGGAGCCGATATGCGACTGATCGTAGATCTGCAGACCTATTATCTCGCCGTTCTCGACGTCGCCCAGCAGGATGCTGTTAAGATCGCCGAAGTTGCCGAACTTGAACGTGACCTGGCCCACAACGGTCGCTTCGCCGCCGGTCGCGCCGGCAAGTATCTGAGCGATGGTGGAAAGGCCGGGATAATCCACGGGATCGATGGGATCGTCCACGGGATCGACGGGACCGGTGGTGGGAGCCGCAGTGGGTTCGGGGGTGGGCTCGGTGGAGCCGACGACTGTCACGTCGGAAGCAAGCGCAACGCGCAGCTGCATGGTGTTGAACATGCCCACGACGGCGGTGACGTTGACGGTGTTGCCCTCAACGGCGTCAACGGCGGGGATCTTATAGATCACGGTGGAGGCTTCGCCCTGAGTGAGGGTGGTGTTGCCGCTCGTGTTGATCGCGCCGATGATCGCTTCCTTCACGGTCACGCGCTCGCAGATGTAATTATCGGTATTGGCAAGCAGCTCGGCAATGGTCACCTGCTGCTCGGGAAGGGTGTGACCCGTGGAGATGACGCTGAACGCCTCGGCATTGGAGCCGTCCACGCCGGAAAGCTCGGGCAGGCCCTTGTAATCGGCGCGTTTGCCGGTTGCCTTTACCCTGTCGCCCAGATTCAGACCGGCGGGCACGGTGCCGCTGTTGAGATAGACGTCGATAGCGCCCGTGTCATCCTCGATATAGATGTTCCTGCCGTCTATGAAGGTGACGATACCGGCAACGCAGATGTTTTCGGTATTCACGGCGGCGGCAAGAGCCTCGGCTATGGTGACCGTGCCTTCAACGGGCTCGAGCACTTCGGCCGCGGTAACGTCCGCAGCGGCGGCCACGCGCAGCTGCACGCTGTTGAACATGCCGACCACGGCGATAACGTCAACGGTATCGCCCTCAACGAAGTCGATCGCGGGGAGCTTATAGATGTTGATGACGTCCTCGCCCTGAGTGATGGGAGTGTTGCCGGAATTGTTGATCGTTCCGAGCACGGCGCCCTTGATGAGCACCCTTTCGCAGACGTATTCGGCGTTATTCGCGTTGATATCGGCAATGGTTACCTGCTCGCAGGGGAGCGGATGGCCGGAGGAAAGCACCGTGAACTGAGTCGAATTGGAACCGTCTATGCCGGAGACCTCGGGCAGACCCTTATAGTCTGCGCGGGTGCCGCGCGCCGCAACGATATCGCCCAAGGCAAGACCGGCGGGAACGGTGTTGGCATTGAGGTAAAGGACGATACCGGCGGTCTCGTCCTGGATATAGACGTTCCTGCCGTCGATGAAGGTGACCGTGCCGCCAACGCAGACGGAATTGCCGATGGCCTCGTTAAGCGCTTCGGCGATCGAAACGGTCACAAAGGGCGGATCCGTGGGGACCGTCGTGGGAACGGGGGTGGGATTCGTGCCGCCCTCGGCCGTGCCGGTGATGGTAAGATCGTCCATGCGGAGCGTGCCGCCGCTCTGAACGTCGTTGCCGTTCACGCCCGCGGTGTCGTTGACGACCATGCGGATCTCTAAGGATTCGGCGCCGTCACAGGCAGCGGGAAGAGTTCCGGCTGCCGTGCCCCAATAAGAGCTTGAGGTAAGCGTGGTCGTCGCGCCGTCCACGGCGATGAAATCGGCGCCGTTCACGCTGTAATACAGCGCAACGTTCTTGGGGCCGGTGTTCGATGCGCGGAACTTGGCCGAGACGCCTATGCCGGAATAGCCGACGGCGTTGACCGTCACAGTATAGTATTTGGGAGCAACTTCGGAAGCCCCGTCCCAGCCGTTCGAGCTGATGGCTGAGGTGCCGGTGCCGCCGCTGCCCTGCGTATAGCTGAATGCGATCGAGCTGTCATTCCTTGCAACGACCGCGCCGGTGTTATTGGCGCTTGCAGTCGTTACGTTCGGCGTCTGGGCTTCGAAATCCCAGGCGGCGATCGTTTCCGCTTCCCTGACGAATACCTTCGCAAGGGCGGAACCGGGAATGAGCGAAACCGCCATCAGCACCGCAAGCAACACAGCGGAGATTCGTTTCATACTGTTCATTGGTTTCCTCCTGTATTTAATATTTCACGCTTGAAGTAAGCGTAATTATACATAATAATGATACCACAGTTATGTATTTTTCGCCACATGAAATTTAATATATAAAACGAAAAGAGCCGCCGAAGCGGCTCATGATAAGCGGGTTTTCGATCGTCAGCTTTCGGCGGTGCTCCTTGCGGCGTCGCGCCCGGCGGTGATTATCGCGTTCCACAGCTCGATCGGCTCGGAATAGGCGTCCATGGAAAGTATCGTATTCTGCGGGGAATCGGATTGAAGATCGACCGACACCTCGGCCGTGCCGTCATACAGCACCACGCCGACCTGACGCTCCTTGCGTATGAATATGAATTCGATCGAATCATCCAGCCGCTCGACATAGCCCAGCTTCCAGCCGCGCAGCGAAACGTAATTGACGAAATCGGCAAGGCCGTCCCTGTCATACTGATCGGATATGCGTTTGAAGAGCGGATGCTTTATCACATAGGGCTCCACCGGGGCGTCCCCGGCCTCCGGCTCGTCGATGCGGCGCGAAACCTTGAAGAGTATGGCGCACGAGGCGATTATGTAGGCAAGCGTGATGGCGCAGGCGGCATAGACCAGCGCGGGATAGCGCTCGCGCAGCATGAAGCCCGTTACGATCAGCGCGGCAAACAGCAGCAGCCCCGCCACGAAAAGCACCGTTGCGGTGATTATCCTCTTTTTTCTTGCCTTGTATGGATCGTTCATGCCGTTCATATTATCATCCTTTCACGATATTCGTTATATCAAGCGGAGTTTCGGCGATATAAGCCGCCCCCGCGCTTTCCAGTTCCTCCCTGCTTCCGAAGCCGAACAGCACTCCCGCGGAAGCTATGCCGTTTGCTTTTGCGCCCTCGATATCATGGCGGCGGTCGCCCACCATCAGCACGCCGCGCTTATCGGTCACCCTCAGGCCGGCCAGCGCATAGGCGATCACGTCCGCCTTTGCCGAGCGCAGAGGGCGCTTTCGCCCCTCCTTATCGTCCAGCTCGGCGCCGAACACGCGCCCGATATAGGGGCGCAGGCCCATATCGTCTATCACTATATTCGCGAAGACCTCGGGCTTGGACGTGGCAAGACAGCACTCCGCCCCAAGCGCCTCAAGCTCCTTCAAAAGCTCGAAAATGCCCGGATAGACCTTGTTTTCATAGACGCCCAGCCTGCGGTAGCGGTCGCGGTAAAGATCCACCGCCTCCCCCGCCTTCTCCCGCGTGAAGCCGCAGAAGCTCATGAACGAATCGATCAGCGGCGGGCCAATGAAGCAGTTGAGCTGCGAGCGGTCGCCCACGGTCAGGCCGAGCCTTGTGAGCGCGTATTCGACGGAGCGGGTTATCCCCTCGCCGGAATCGACGAGGGTGCCGTCAAGATCGAAAAAAACGATTGGGTATTTCAGCATATCAGCTCCAAATCTCAAGCAATGCCGGGTCTTTTTTGAGTGAAAGCTCATCCGTCTCGATATCAGCCTCAAGCCCCGGAACGGGACCTCCCGAGGACTCGGTGCGAATGAAAACGCTGTCCATGCCGAACGCCTTTGCGATGGCGATATCGGTCGTGCGGTCGTTGCCCGTCATCACGCAGGAGGCCGGATCGAGGCCGTTTTCCTCAAGCAGAGCGCGCATAATGCCCGGATGGGGCTTTTTAAGGCCGAGATCGGACGAGATCGCAATGCCGTCGAAAGCGTCGGCAAGCCCCAGCGCGCGCAGCTCGGGCAGCGTGAAGCAGCTTTGCGCGTTGCTCAAAAGGTATATCCCCTTCCCCGCCGCGCGCAGGCGCCCTATCAGCGGGAGCGTCCAAGGATAAAGGCGCAGCTTTTTGACCGAGGCAAGGCGGAAAAACAAAGCCGTTTCCGCAACCAGCCTGCCGTCGGGCTCGACGCCCTTATCGCAGTAGAGCGAGGCGAAAACCTCGGAAAGCTCTATCTCGTAATACGGATCGGGGCTCTTCCTCTGCTCCGCATCGCATAGGGCGAGATAGCGTTCTTTAAGCTCCGCGGGAAGATACGCCGCGCCGTGCGCGCCGAAATACAGCGCCGCCTTGCGCCACAGCGCGGGCGAGGCCTCGTCCGTGCGGATATCGGCAAGAGTGCCGTACAGGTCGAATATGAAATCCGAATGCTCCTTCATCATGCATGGATTATAACCCATTTTGCGCGCAAGGTCAACCGCGGCCGCGCAAAAGGGCTTGACAACCGGCGGCGGCGGAATTATGATTCTGGCATGAAGCATTTTCCCGCAACTGAATATCGGCACAGGCGCTTGCTTGCGCGCCTGCTTGCCGCCGCGCTCGTCCTGCTCATGCCCATCGGTATATCGGGCTGTGAAAAAGCGGAGGAGCGGGAGTTTTTCGCCATGGACGCCTATATGCGCATACGCGTTTTCGGCGCCCCCGACGGAGCGCTTGACGAGGCGGCGGACGAGATCGAAGCGCTTTCGGCGCTGCTTTCGGCGACGGATGAAAAGAGCGAGATCTATGCGCTGAACCATGCCGAAGGCAAAGCGATGACCGTTTCGCCCGACGCATTCGATATAATCGAGCGCGGGCTGGAGCTTTCGCGCGAATTGGGAGACTGCTTTGAGCTGAGCTTAAGGCCCGTTTCGCGCGCGTGGGGCTTTACCGAGGATGAGAACCGCGTCCCCCCCGAAAGCGAGCTGCGCGAATTGCTGAAGCTGGTCGGCGACGAGCGCATCGTGACCGACAGAGCCGCGCGCACGGTCGCTCTGCCCGCGGGCTTCGAGCTCGATCTCGGCGCGCTTGCCAAGGGCTATGCCGCCGACAGGGCGAAGGAGAGGCTTTCGGACGCGGGCGTGAGCGCCGCGCTGATCGACCTGGGCTCGAGCACCATACTCGCCTTCGGCAAAAAACCCGACGGGAGCAAATGGAAGATCGCCGTGAGGGATCCCATGGGCGGCGATACGCCCGCGGGAACTATCGAATTCGACGGCGGCGCGATAAGCACCTCGGGCGGATGGGAGCGGTATTTCGAAGGTCCCGACGGGCAGGTTTACTGGCACATAATCGATCCCCGCACCGGGGCTCCCGCAAGGACGGGCGCATATTCGGTCACGGTGCTGACCGACGAGGCCCTTTACGGCGACGCGCTGAGCACCGCGCTTTTCGTGATGGGGCCCGATGGGGCGAAGGAGTATTATGAGGCGCACGGGGATTTCGAATATCTGATGTTTTCGGAGGACGGCGGCATGCTCATGTCCCCCGGGATGGAAGGGCTGTTCACTCCCGCCGGATAAATAACGGAATACAGTAAGGCCGCGGGCATTGCCCGCGGCCGTTTGTCGTTTGATTTATACTCGTATGGGATCAACGGCCGAACTGGCAGTCGTTGTTGCCGGAAACGGTGGTCCACATCTCGAGCATGTTGATGGGATCGTTGAAGTCGGCGATCCAGCCCTCACGAGCAAAGTCGAAGTTACCGGCCTTGCGCTCCTCGAGGAAGACGTTCCACTCCTGCTGCTGGATGGTGAGCTCGATGCCGAGCTCGGCAAGGTCCTGCATGATGGTCTCGGCGATGGCGACGTGACCGGAGGTGGGGTTGGTCAGATACTCAAGCTGGATGGGGGTCTCGGCGGTGAGCTTACCGTCGTCGCCGAACTGATAGCCGGCGGCCTTGAGCAGGGTGCGCGCCCTCTCAACGGTCTCCTCGTGCTTGGTGTTGATGGCGTTGGTGTCATAGTAGCCTTCCTCGGCGCTCTTCTTGAAGATGCCGCCGTTACCGTCGGCCATGCCGAGGGGGATGAAGGCGTTGGCCGCGACCTGACCGGTCTGGCCGATGTTCTTGCAGATGTAGTCACGGTCGATCATGATCGTGAAGGCCTCACGCATGCAGGCGGCCTGCTGGGGAGTCTTGCCCTCGAAGATCTTGGACTTCGCGTTGAAGGCTACGTAGTAGGTGCCGAGCTCGTCAACGATGTGGAACTCGGGGTTGGTGAGGAGGTTGGCGACCTCGTCGGTGGGAACGGAGTCGGCAAAGTCGAGGTTGCCCGCGTTGTATGCCGCATAGATGGTGGTATCATCGGAGGAGAGCATGTACTCGAGCTTGGTAACGGTGACCTTATCGGCGTCATACCAATAGGGGTTCTTCTCGTAGGTCATGGAGGTGTCGTGGCTCCAGCCGGTGCAGATGTAAGCGCCGTTGGAAACGAAGCCGGCCTCCTTGCACCATCCGCCGGGGTTGGTCAGCCAATCGGGATTGGCCTCGACGACGGACTGCTTGACGGGATAGAAGGTGGGGAACGCCATGAGGTCTTCCATGTAGGCGCAGGGAGCGTTGAGCTCGAATACGAAGGTGGTCGCATCGGGAGCGGAGACCGCGAGCTCATTGGGATAACCCTTGATGTTATCGAACATATAGGAGTAGTCGGCTGCGGTCTGCTCGCTGGCGGCGCGCTTCCAGGAATAGACGAAGTCGTCCGCAGTGAGGTCGGAGCCGTCGGACCACTTGAGGCCCTGCTTGAGGGTGACAGTGTATACGAGGCCGTCATCGCTCGTGGTGTAGCTCTCGGCGCAGGCGGGAACGGGCTTGCCGGACGCATCATAGGTGTAGAGGCCGGAGAAGGAGTTCGCCGCGAGGCAGGCGCCGTCAACGGAGCTGTTCAGAGCGGGATCGAGGTAATCGGGCTCGGAAGAGAGTTGGAGGCGGAGAGTGTCGGAACCGTTGGACATAGTGGTGTACATGAAGAACTTGGTGGCATAGGGGTTGGAGTAGATGCCGTCAACGTAGTCCTTCTGGAGATAGACGTCGTTGTAGTAGTAGATGGGGATGACGCAGTTGGTGGCCATGAGGATATCCTCGGCCTGATGCATCATCTCGGTACGCTTTGCGAAGTCGGTCTCGGCCTTGATCTGAGCGATCAGCTCGTCATACTTGCTCCACTCCTTGAGGGGATCGATGAAAGCCTTGCTTACGAGATCGTTCGCATTGGTGCTGTCCTTATTGCCGTCATCGGGCTTGTTGGGCTCGTTGGTGCCGCAGGCCGCGAGAGCCGCGATCATCAGGACCGCCAGGAACAGTGCTAAAAACTTCTTCATTACTTGGTGCCTCCTAAAAATTATTATGTATAGCCCTTTATGGGGAGCTATCGGGTTTTATTTGACCCAGCAGGCGACCAGGTGATCGCCGCCGCGGTCGGTCAGTTCGGGGCATTCCTCAGCGCAGCGCTCGGTCGCATAGCGGCACCTGGTGCGGAAGGGACAGCCCGTGGGACGCTTGAGGGGACTGGGAACGTCGCCCTCGAGGATGATCCTGTGCCTCGCCCTGGTCACGTCGGGATCGGGGATCGGGACGGCGGAGAGCAGGGACTCGGTATAGGGGTGGATGGGGTGCTCGTTGAGCTCGTCGGAATCGGCGATCTCGACGATCTTGCCCAGGTACATGACCGCGATGCGCTTGGAGATATGATGCACGACGAGCAGATCGTGAGCGATGAAGAGATACGCAACGCCCAGCTTTTCCTGCAGCTCCTCGAACATATTGATGACCTGCGCCTGAATCGAAACGTCGAGCGCGGAAACGGGCTCGTCGCAGACGATGAACTCGGGATTGACGGCAAGAGCCCTGGCTATGCCTATCCTCTGGCGCTGACCGCCGGAGAATTCGTGCGCGTATCTTCTTGCGTGCTCGGCGTTGAGGCCGACGGTCTCCATCAGATCGAGTATCTTCTCGCGGCGCTCCTTCTTATTGGAGCAGAGCTTGTGCACGTCGAGAGGCTCGCCTATTATGTCCTCGACCGTCATGCGCGGATCGAGCGAGGAATAGGGATCCTGGAACACCATCTGCATCTTCTTGCGCATATGCATGATGTTCTTGTCGGTCACGGGCTCGCCGTCGAATATCACCTCGCCCCCGGTGGGCTTATAGAGCCTCAGTATCGAGCGGCCCGCGGTCGTCTTGCCGCAGCCGGATTCGCCGACGAGGCCGAGCGTTTCGCCCCTGCCTATCGTGAACGAGATATCGTCCACCGCCTTGAGGGGGATCTTTTTGAACCCCACCTTGATGGGGAAATACTGCTTGAGGTTTTTTACTTCAACAAGTATGTCACTCATTTCCCTTCGCCTCCTCGTACGCGGCCTTGACGTTCATCCAGCAGGCAGCCTTATGGTCGTCGTTTATGGTGATCTCCTCGGGGATCTCGGAAAGGCAGATCTTCATCGCCGCGTCGCAGCGCGGGCAGAAGGCGCAGCCCTCGGGCAGATTGAGCATGTTGATGGGCGTGCCTGCGATGGGCACGAGCTTTTTCTTCATGTTGCTTGCGTTCGGGATCGAACGGAGCAGGCCCTTAGTGTATTCGTGCTTGGGATTGTAGAATATCTCCCTCGCGGTGCCGCGCTCGCAGATGCGGCCGCCGTACATGACGATTATATTGTCGCACATATCGGCTATGACGCCGAGGTCGTGGGTAACGAGTATGACCGCCATGCCGAGCTTCTTCTGAAGCGACTGTATGAGCTCGAGTATCTGCGCCTGGATGGTAACGTCGAGAGCCGTGGTGGGCTCGTCGGCGATCAGGATATCGGGCTCGCAGGCCAGCGCCATAGCTATCATGACGCGCTGACGCATGCCGCCGGAATGCTCGAAGGGGTACTGCTTCATGCGCTTGCGCGGCTCGTTGATGCCGACGAGCTCAAGGAGCTCCTCAACGCGGTCGTCGGCTTCCTTGCCGCGGCGGTTGGTGTGAAGCACCACGGCCTCGCGCATCTGATTGCCTATCGTGTACACGGGGTTCAGGCTCGTCATGGGATCCTGGAAGATTATCGAGCAGTTCTTCCCGCGGAAGCTCTGCATCTTCTTTTCGCTCCAGGTGGAGAGATCCTCGCCCTTGAAGAGTATCCTGCCTTGGGTGATCCTGCCGGTATCCGCAAGTATCTGCATGATGGAATACGCGGTGACGGATTTGCCGGAGCCGGACTCGCCGACGATACCGAGTATCTCGCCGCGGTCGAGGTCGAAATTCACGCCGTTTACGGCCTTGACCTCGCCGTTGTCGGTGAAGAAGGAGGTGTGAAGATCCTGTACGCTCAAAAGTTTCTCGCTCATAGCCGTCACCTCTTCAATTTGGGATCGAACGCGTCGCGCATGCCGTCGCCGATGAGGTTGAGGCTGAGCACGATTATGCAAATGACGATCGCCGGGAACACAAGCTTATACGGATAGCTCTGCAGGCCGGCCCTTGCGGCGTTGGCAAGGGACCCGAGGCTGGGCATTGGCGCCTTTACGCCGATGCCGACGAAGCTTAAGAAGCTTTCCGTGAATATCGCGGAGGGGATCTGCAGCGCGGTGGATATGATTATTACCGAGAGGCAGTTGGGAAGTATGTGCTTGCGGATTATGCGCCCGGGCTTCGCGCCGATCGACCTTGCCGCGAGCACGTACTCGTTCTCCTTGATGGAGAGTATCTGACCGCGGATCAGGCGCGCCATGCCGACCCAATAGAGCAGGCCGAACACGATGAACAGGCTGACCATGTTGGTGCCGAGCTTGGCAAGGAAGCTTCCGCTCTTGAACTTGAGCACCTCGTTCAGAACGACCGAGAGCAGTATTATCATCAGCATGTCGGGCAGGGAGTAGATGATATCGACTATACGCATCATTATAAGGTCGACCTTGCCGCCGAGATAGCCCGATATGCTGCCATAGAGCATGCCTATTATCAGAACGATTATCGAGGCGAAGAAGCCTATGAACAGCGATATCCTGGTGCCGTAGACCACGCGGATGAAGTAATCGCGGCACTGCTCGTCGGTGCCGAAGATATGCGGGAACCTCGTGCCGCCGTTATCTATGAATTCCTGCTCCAGCTCGCTGTAGGTGAAGGGAGCGAGGTTCTTCGCGCCCTTGTCCCTCACGCCGTTCACGGAGAGTATCTCCTCATACCTGTACGGCACGACGAGGGGTGCGAATATGATGACCAGCAGGATTATCCCGAGCATTATTATGCTCGCCACTGCAAGCGGGTTTTTGAAGAGCTTGCGCATACCGTCCTTGAAGAATGTGGTGCTCTCGCTCATAACGTCCTGCTGACGCTTTTCGTCATCCGTCGCGGGAGCGAAGGACTCCTGCGAGAACTTCGAAAGGTCGAGCTGCATGCTCAAGGGGTTTTTCTTGAAATTATCGTTTTCTTTCATTCCGTTCACCCCCTTAATCGTACTTGATCCTGGGATCGACGAGCTTATACAGCAGGTCGCAGATCAGGTTCGCTATTACCATGAGCGTGGCAAGGAATATCGTTGTGGCCATTATCATGGTGTAGTCGCGGTTGGTTATCGCCGTGACGAATTTGCTGCCGAGGCCGCCTATCGTGAATATGGTCTCGATGACCATGGAGCCGGTGATGATGTATGCGATCTGCGGGCCGGCATAGGTGATGACGGGGATCAGCGAGTTGCGCAGGGCGTGCTTGAATATCATCTTGAACTTCGATACGCCCTTTGCCCTTGCGGTGCGGATGTAGTCCTGGCTCAATGCGTCGAGCATGCTGGTCTTTGAAAGCCTCGTGATATAGGCCATCGGGTACGCAGAAAGCGCCAATACCGGCAGGAGGTAATTCTGCGAATTGGCATCCCAGACCGGCACCCACTGCAGCTTGATGCAGAACACGAGAAGCAGGAGCGTCGCCAATATGAAGCTCGGGACTGCGGTGAAGAGAGTGGAGAAGAACACGATAATGCGGTCGGGCAGCTTATTGCGCATGAGCGCCGCGGTGCTGCCGAAAACCGTTCCCAGCACCAGCGCCACGAGCATTGCGGAAACGCCGAGCTTGGCCGATATCGGGAAGGATTCTCCTATTATCGCGGAAATATCTCGTCCGTTTTTCAGAGATACGCCGAAATCGCCTTTGAATATGTTCCCCATATAAATAAGGAACTGTACTCCCACCGGCTTATCGAGGTTATACCTTTCGTTCAGAGCGTCGATCGTCGCCTGGCTCAATGCTTTTTCCCTGTTGAACGGGCCGCCGGGAACGGCGTGCATCAGGAAGAACGTGATCGCGCAGATGATGAATACCGTGAGTACAGCCAGAAGGATACGCTTGATTATGTACTTGGCCACATCATCAACTCCTTTCCTTTAATGTAATTGCCCCTTGAAAAAAGGGGCTCCGCCCAAACGGCGGCGCAAAACGCATGCCCGTCCGTTCGATTATATCTAATATAGCATAAACGAAATGAAATTGCAACGAGTAATTTTGTTGATTTGCCAAATTGGAGCGTTTTCGCGGCCGGGCCTGCCTTCGGCCTTATTTCGGCGCACATTTTCGCGTTTTCGTATTCCATATGCGCATCCGGTATGGTATAATGAATTGTTATATTCACGTTTATGGAGTATGCAATGAAGAAGCTTGTTTCGTTACTGCTTGCGGCCGTGATGCTAATCGCGCCGTGCGCTTTTGCGGGAATGCCCGGAGTCATGGCCGCGGATCCCGTCGGCGCGGATCTTTCGGCGGTGAACGCCCCTCTGCTTACCGCGGGAGGAGTTCCCAGCACCACCGATTTTTTCACTATAGAGGACATCGCCTCGCACGAGCTCACGATAATCAACGTGTGGTCGGACGGCTGCGGCCCCTGCGTGAGCGAGATGCCCGTTTTCGAGCGCGCCTATCACGAGCTTGCCGAAAGGGGCGTGCTGGTGGTGGGCTGCTGTTCCACCTGGCTGGGAGGCACCTATGCCGCCGAATGGAACATACTGAGCAGCAACGGCTATACCTATCCCAATTACATACAGGATTCCGTGCTTTACGGCCTCTATTCCGGCAACGGCGTGCTTCCTCAGACGTTCATCGTCAACAGCGACGGCTTCGTGCTGGAATACATCGACGGGACGATCTCGTACAGCCGCCTTACCCAAAAGGTGGATTATTGGTTCGGCGTGATGGCGGACGTTCATTATGACGTTGATTTCATCGACGGCGTAACGGGCGAGGTTTTCGAAACGCAGACCGTTGCAATAGGCGGCCGCCCGGTTTATCCCGAGCCCCCCGTGCACGAAGGCTACACCTTTATAAGCTGGTTCCCCGCCGAGCCGCCCGTGATACTTGGGCCCACGACCGTCACGGCCAATTACATCGTGCGCAACTGGACCGTCAAATTCTACGACAGCCTTACGGGGCAGAAGATCGCCTCGCAGTTCGTTCCGCACGGCTCCGCCGCGCAGGCTCCCGAGCCCCCCGAGCACGAGGGCTACGTGTTTGCCGGCTGGGACGCCGATTTCAGCTGCGTGACCTCCAACCTCACCGTGAACGCGCTTTACGAGCCCGCCGGCGTATCGCCCGCCCTGCCCGGCGACGTTGACGGCGACGGCTCCGTTTCCTCGGTAGACGCGCTGACGGTGCTGCGCCACGCTTTGGGCATAATCACGCTCGGTCAGGATGGCCTTGCCGCCGCGGATCTCAACGGCGACGGCGCCGTCGATTCCTCCGACGCGCTGCTGATACTGAGGGCGGCGCTGGGCATATGACCGCCGCAATGTAAATATCCGGTAAAAAATCGCCCAAGGCGGTTGCAAGCCGATTTTTCAGGCGTTATAATCTATCCGTAAATAATTATAAGGGGGACTTATCCGAAATGAACAAAAAAGGTCTTGTCGCACTGTTCATGGCAATAGTCATGGTATTCGCAGCGGCGCCCGTCTACTCGGTCGGAGCGGGATACGGAGCCGCCGACTACACCGGCGCCTATTATTCCTCGAACGGCTATGACGTGAACGAGCTGCTCGCAAAGAGCGGCACGGCGCTGTTTGACGATCTGCAGGAGCTTATGACCGATACGCATACGCATATCACGACCTATGACGAGCTCCGCGGAATAATTAAAAATTCCGACGCCGATCCTGACGTTGCCGGCAACATACTTCTCTGCTACTCCGGCGCTTCGGTAAACGGCGAATGGGATCAGGGCGTCACGTTCAACCGCGAGCACGTTTGGCCGAAGTCTCTCGGCGGGTTCGACACCTCAAACGCGGGCGCCGATCTGCACCATATCCATCCCGAAAGCCCTTCCGTCAACTCTCCCCGCGGAAATCTGCTCATGAGCTGGGTGGATACCGCAACCAAGGAGCTTGCCTATAACAATCAGGGCATACAGAGCTATATCCATTCGGGCGAGCGCACCTTTGAGCCCTGCGACGATTTCAAGGGCAACACCGCAAGGATCTATTTCTACGTTGCGTGCCGCTGGGGCATCCCCTTTGCCGATTCCGCCACGCCCCCCGTGGCCGACACCACGCTTCAGACCATGCTGGAATGGAACCTGCTCGATCCCGTTGACGCGCGCGAGGAAGCAAGGAACGATTACGTCCAGTCCGTTCAGGGCGACAGGAACGTGTTCGTCGATTATCCCGAGTTCGGCCGCCTCATTTACGGCGACGACGCGAACGGCTTTGGCTACTCCCCCGTCACCTCGGGCGATTACACCTATTATATTAAGAACGGGAACGCCGTGCTGACCTCGTATAACGGCAGCGCCGCTTCCGTTGAGATACCCTCCTCGATCGACGGCTATACCGTGACCGAGATAGGCTGCGCGGCATTCGCCAACCATCCCGGCCTTGTCTCCGTTTCGATACCCGCCTGCGTGACAAAGACAGGCTCCTACGCCTTCTATAACGACGACGCGCTCACAAGCGTTACCGTGGGCTCCGGGGCAAAGACCTTCGAGCGCCGCGCCTTCCGCAGCTGCCCGAACCTGAGGGCGATATACTTCAACGGCCAGGCTCCCGTATTCCACGACGAGGGCGCCGATCAGATCATGATCTCCGGCGCAGACAACGGCACGGCGCCAAACGGCCTCAAGCTCTATTACGTCGATGGTCAGTCCGGCTGGACGGCAGGCAGCTGGAATTCCGGCAAATACTCCTACACAACTGCGCTTTGGGACGGCGTTACCGAGCCCTCGATCGAGCCCATCGTTACCGATGAGCCCGTCGTTACCGACGAGCCCACTCCCGCGCCCACGGCGGCGCCCGGCGAGGGCGGCTACGTGCTGGTGACCGACGCGGCCGATATCACCACGGGCGATTACGTCATTTACGGCGTCAACGGCGGCTATTCCGGCGCGATGAACAACACGATCTCAAGCGGCAAGATGGGCGCGAGCTCCGTTGCGATAAGCGGCGATAAGGTCGTAAACCCCGAAGCTTCCGTCATTTGGCATATGGAGCGGCAGGAGGACGGCTCGTTCACGCTCTATAACGCCGCCGTTGGGAAATACTGCATGATCTCCGGCGCATCGGGCTCTTCATCGGGCTTCAGCCTGAACACCACGGCTTCCTCCGGCTTCAATATCACCGCCAAGGAGGAAGGCTCCGGGCTTTGGTGCATACAGTCCGACAGGACGGATAACGACCGTATGATCTGCCTCTATCAGACCGACTTCCGCACTTACCTCCTTTCGAATTACAAGAATACCTACCTTTATAAATATACCGGTGAGACCGCCGAGCCCACCGACACGCCCGCTCCCACCGACACGCCCGCTCCCACCGACACGCCCGCTCCCACCGACACGCCCACTCCCACCGACACCCCGGAGCCCGGCGAGGGC
>JAEEGL014811806.1_pt1 | contig 21946 bp, 22 predicted proteins | sample 9134231 | NCBI WGS metagenome assembly JAEEGL01 (sample SAMN16246548, study PRJNA631951) | gut metagenome | biome: gut microbiome; feature: rumen; material: fiber-attached | host: Bos | place: Iran: Karaj | collected 2018-10 | reverse complement strand
TTTGTGACTTTGGCTTTTTCGGATTTGATGGCGCGTTTTAGAACTTTAACAATGGCGTCTTTTGATAAAGGACTTACTACGACTACACGGGAACGTGAAAGAAGTGGAGAGATTACTTCAAAGGATGGATTTTCGGTGGTGGCGCCGATGAGAGTAATAAGGCCAGATTCGACGTGCGGTAAAAAGGCATCTTGTTGAGCTTTGTTAAAACGATGTATTTCATCCACAAAGAGAACAGTGCGGATTTTGAGATTCCAATTGGTTTTAGCGCGATTAACCACGGTTTCGATATCGCTTTTTTTGGCTGTAACAGCTGATACTTCTACGAAATCGGCGTTAAATTCATGAGCTAAAATGCGAGCGAGCGTGGTTTTACCGGTGCCCGGAGGTCCCCAAAATATTAGGTTGACTGGTTCACCTTTTTTTACGATTTCAGTCAGGATTTTACCTTCGCCGATGATTTCGTCTTGACCAACAACTTCGCTAAGTTTAGTTGGACGCATCCTCTCTGCCAACGGAACTCTATTCATGCCTATATTATATAAGAATTTTTTGTAAAAATAAATTTTTTATGGTATGATAAAAGTATATTTAATAAAAAGGAGTTATTGGGATGTTTGATCTCCAAATCAACGATTTATATACAGTTTTAAGTGGCGGGTTTACCGGTACCTGGACTGGAACAATGGTCTGGGCAGTAGTAGCTTTGATTTTGGCTATTGCTGGCGGTATTGTGCTTTACTATGTTTTCGTAAGGCCAAAGACAGATCCAAAGAATAAGACTGTTAAGGGTATTAAAGATTTCTTGTCGTTTAGAACGATGTGCATCGAATCTTTGCTCAAGATTTTCTATTACATTATGACCATTTATGTCATTTTGACATCGTTTAATTTGATTGGTCAACAAAACATTCTCGGCTTTGTAGCTCAACTTACTCTTAGCCCAATCGTAATCCGTATTGGCTATGAAACTGCAATGATTCTCGTCAAGATTTGGCGTAATACCGAAAAAATGGCTGGCGAAAAGAAATAATTAAGTAGTCACTACATTTAAATCCCTCTTTAAAAAGAGGGATTTTTTTGCTATATATTATATAGTATAAAAGTGGAGGAATATGTTAGGACCGGAAGAGATTGCCGAGACGGCGGTAAAAGTAAGTGAGAAAAAAGCTAATTTAAAATGGTGGAAAATGTTGCTTTTAGGCATGTTTGCAGGTGCGTTTATTGCGCTTGCTGGAGTAGGTGCGACATTTGCGAATGTTTATGTTGGAAAGTTGGCAGGCGCATGTGTTTTTCCGGCTGGACTCGCGATGGTGGTGATTGCGGGTAGTGAGCTTTTTACAGGTAATAACCTGATGATAACAGGCCTTTTTTCCGGGAAGATAAGGCTTAGCGCTATGTTGAAGAACTGGGGATTGGTTTTTGTCGGAAACCTGATAGGCGCTTTGATTGTGACGGTATTGGTGGTGTATGGTGGTGTTTTTGATTCGATTGCGGACAAAGTGATAGCTACTGCTAATATGAAAGTCGGAATGGGGTTTTTCGAGGCGATGCTTAGAGGGGTTTTATGCAACTTTTTGGTTTGTATTGCGGTATGGATGGCATTCGGTGCCAAAACTGTGGGTGGAAAAATTGCAGCGGTATTTTTCCCAATTATGCTTTTTGTGTTGTGTGGGTTTGAGCATTCGGTGGCCAATATGTTTTATGTACCGGCTGGGATGATGATGAGTGGATTCACGGATTTAGCCGGACCGAGCATCGCCGGTTTTTTAGTAGGGAATTTATTGCCAGTTACCATTGGTAATATAATCGGTGGAGGAATAATGGTAGGCAGTGGATATTATTTATGTTTTTTGTACAGGAGAAAAATTGTGGAAAACTCTTAATTATTATTAAGAAATATTGTTGACAGAAACATAAACAGTATGTATAATAGAAACTGTTAAAGGTCATATTTAACAAAAATACAAACTAAAAAATTTCTGCTTTGATGCAGAAGGAGAACAAAAATGAAAAAATCAATAATCGCAGCTGGTGCAGCTTCTGTTGCTTTAGCAGCTATGCCAGTTTTAGGCGTATTCGCCATTGAAGATTCGATCTCGGTCACGGTTTCTGATTACTGTGTCTTCCAATCTTCATCTGCAGATGATGCTTATTCTGACTCTGTCGCTGCTGGTGCTTTGAAGGAATTTAACACAGATGCGCACCCAATGGTAGTCGCTTGTACTAAGGCCTACACCATCACTCCAACTATGACAAGTCTTACTGCAACTGGTTTGGATGCTTCTACGGCTATTGCCTATAGCGCAACTGCTGCTACTGCAGGTTCACAAACTTGGAGCGCTGCATATACGCTTTCCGGTGACCATACTGCCTCTGGTGCCTTCACAAGTGGTACGGCCGTGAATGGTAGTGCTACGACTTCTACTGCCGGTGATACTTATACTGTAGCTTACAAAGTAGGTCTTTCTGCTGCACAACCAGCTGGTACTTACACTGGTACTGCTACTTATGTAATTCAGGCTGCTAGCTAATTAGTAGGATGCAATAAAACCGCCTTCGGGCGGTTTTTTGTTGATTATTATTGTTGTGATAATTACATAAAAGTGTTGACATCAGCATAAGCTCTATGTATAATATTGTTATAAATAGGTCATATTTATAAAAAAATAAATATAATTTCAATTTCTGTTTTAAACAGAAGGAGGTGTAAAAAAATGAAAAAATCAATAATCGCAGCTGGTGCAGCTTCTTTTGTTGTGGCTGCTATGCCGGTGGTTGGCGTGTTTGCGGCGAGTGATCCGACTATCGTTGATACGCTAAATATTACCGTTGCGGATTACTGTATTTTTAAGAGTGGATCTCAAAATGATTCTTATTCTGCAAACGTAGCTGCTGGTGCTTTAGAGACGTTTAGTACAGATTCACATAAGATGACCGTGACATGTACTGGTCTCTATAAGATTACCCCGACAATGACGAGCCTCACGGCTTCTGGTCTTGCTTCTTCTACGGCAATCACCTATAGTGCAACTGCTGCTACTGCAGGTTCACAAAAATGGAGTGCTTCGTATTCGCTTTCTGGTGACCACACCGGTTCTGGTGCAATTACGAGTGGTACAGCCATAAACGGTAGCGCAACGACTTCTACGTCTGGTGATATTTATGCTCTTACCTACAAAGTAGGTCTTTCGGCTGCACAGCCAGCTGGTACTTATACTGGTACTGCTACATATGTGCTTCAAACAAGGACTTCTTAACATAACAATACGTAAAAACCGCCTTCGGGCGGTTTTTTGTTACGCTTTATTGTTGTAATAATTACATAAAAGTGTTGACATCAGCATAAGTTCTATGTACAATAGTGTCATAAATAGGTCATATTTATAAAAATAAATATTAATCAATTTCTGTTTAAAACAGAAGGAGGTGTAAAAAAATGAAAAAATCAATAATTGCAGCTGGTGCAGCTTCTTTTGTTATGGCCGCTATGCCAGTGGTTGGCGTGTTTGCGGCGAGCGATCCGACTATTACGGATTCTCTTAGTGTTACAGTTTCAGATTACTGTATTTTTAAGAGTGGTTCCCAAAACGACACATATACCGCTACATCTGTAGCTGCTGGTACTTTGTGGACATCGTCTTCGGACCCGCATCCAATGACAGTTACTTGTACAAGTAATTATAAGATTACTCCAACGATGACTGCTCTTACAGCAACTGGCTCTTCTTCGAATATTGCGTATAGCGCAACTACTGCTACTGCAGGTTCGCAAACTTGGAGCGCATCTTATGTTGTGACAGGTGACGCTACACCTACTACGGATAGCGGTAATTTTACAAGCGGTACAGCAGTTAATGGTTCTAAAACAATAACGACGGCTGGTGACATTTGGACTCTCACCTACAAAGTGGGTCTTGCCGCTGCGCAACCTGCTGGTACTTACACTGGTACTGCTACTTATGTGCTTCAAACAAGAAGCTAAGTTAGTTTAATAATTAAAAATACCGCCTTTGATGGCGGTATTTTTGTTGTGGATAAAAGACTATTGACAAAACATAATTCTTATGTATAATCGTCAATGTAAATAAGGTCATATTTACCTAAAAACAAAAATGAAAAATCTGCTTTAGTGCAGAAGGAGTTATTTAATGAAAAAATCAATAATTTTTGCGGGGACGGTTTCTGCTCTGATGGCCGCTATGCCGGTGGTTGGCGTGTTTGCATCGAGCTCTTCAGTTACGGATCATATCAGTATCAGCGTGGCTGATTATTGTTCGTTTAAAGATGGGACTGGCAATAATACTGATGTAGCTTCGGGTATCGCTCCTGGTAGCCTACATGTCTATAGTACTGCTTTAAACCCAATGGTGGTTATTTGCTCGAGCAACTATAAGATGTCTCCAACGATGACCAGTCTTACTGCTGTTGGAGTTGATGCCAGCTCGAATATTCTTTTTAGCTCAACAACTGCGACTGGTGGAAGTAAAACTTGGAGCGCTTCTTACGAAGTAGGTGGAGATGCGACTCCAGATGTAGACGCAGGAAATTTTGAAAATGGCGTTGCCGTGAATGGCTATCAAACTGTATCTGTAGATGGTGATATATGGGTTGTTACTTACAAGGTAGGCCTTGATGGCGCACAACCATCCGGTACTTATACTGGTACTGCAACTTATGTGCTTGAAACAAGAAATTAAGTTAAACTAATAAAGAAATGTCGCCTTTAGGGGCGACATTTTTTGTTTTTTATGGATGACATGATAAAATGAAACTATAAAGATGATACGGGAGGAAAAATATGGTGGCGCAAGAATCAAACAATAATAAACCATATATTATTACTATTTTAATACTCCTTGCAATTATTCTTGGAGGAGGAACTTATTTTCTCTTCTTTCAGAATAGGGATTCTTCCGGTGGTGCACAGAATGAGGAAAAGACAATTGATCCTCCAGCTGTTGCAGATATAACAGATGATAAGGAAGCTGAAACGTTCAAGAAAGATACTCCTTTTGGTGAGCTTGATTGTGTTAAAGATCAGAGGCCAGAAGCTGATTACTGTTTAGTTGATAGTTCTAAGATACTGAATGCTTATAAAGATTTTACTTACACTTTGACTGAATTATATGCGGAAGATTCATTCGTTTCTGACTATGATAAATTAGCTAAGATTGAAATTGACAAGGAAGATCCTAAAATCGCGAGGATTAATTTTGATAAAGATTTAGTAAAACGTTATTATGATAAAGAAGGTTTAAACTTTACTATCACAGTTCCATTTAGCCGCAAGGCACTTTCATATAAGATTGCTGGCTTTGGACAGGGTGTGGGCGATGAATATATCTTCTTCTTAATGGAAGATGGCACTATCGATATGCTTCGAGTTTACACGATGTTAAATGACAAAAAATATGATCCGTATGTAATTAAAGGTGTGAAAGATGTTGTGACAATTGTGGGTGGGAGCAGCTATAACGAATACTCTGGTGGTCATACAAATTTTGCAGTTCGTAAAGATAAGACTGCCTACGATCTTATGATGCTTTTGCCGAGTTGGGGCGAGGGACAATAAATAATAGATTAAAAAATGAGACCTATTAATTAGGTCTTATTTTGTGGTGAGTCGGGAGGGGCTCGAACCCTCGACACCGGGCTTAAAAGGCCCGTGCTCTAACCAGCTGAGCTACCGACCCAGATGCTATTATATTATACCATATATAATATATATTGTACAGAAAATTGGTGGCGCCGACTGGACTTGAACCAGTGACACAAGGCTCTTCAGGCCTCTGCTCTACCAACTGAGCTACAGCGCCAACATATAGTATTGTATCATATCTGTGCTATAATTAAAAGTATGAAAAAGATTAACACTGCGCCGCTTTCAGGAATGCAAGAATTGTTACCTGATGCACAAGTAAATTTTAATAATCTTAAGAATATTATTCGTGATACTTATGAGAGCCATGGTTTTTTGAGTATTGAGACTCCTATGATTGACCGAACTGAAATATTACTTGCTAAAGCCGGTGGAGATACTGAAAAACAAATCTATAAGGTTTTTAAGACTGCTGAAAATGGTGAAAATGCTGATCAAGCGTTAAGATTTGATCATACGGTACCGCTTGCCAGGTACGTAGTGGAACATGAAAATGATTTAGTGTTTCCGTTTAAAGTAGCACAGATTGGGCAAAATTTCCGTGGTGAACGAGCGCAGAAGGGAAGATTTCGTGAATTCTATCAGTGCGATGTAGATGTAGTAGGTCGCGACAACTTGCCTTTATTTTATGATGCTGATGTTATTTCTACCTTGCTTGATACTTATAAAAAATTTGGATTGAAAACATCGGTAGTAGCGAGGATTAGTAATCGTAAAATTCTTTCAGGTTTGATTGAAGAATTTGGTTTAACAGTAAAAGCTGATGATATTTTTAGCATTATTGATCATTCCGAGAAAGTGCCGACAGAAAAAACTGAGGGAGCATTTGATGAGATTGGATTGACGACGGATCAAAAAAATAAGATGATGGATTTCATTAATATAAATGGTTCGAGGGATGAGGCAGCTGAAAAGCTTAAACTTTTAGGCATTAAAAATGAATGTTTTTCATTAGGCGTGAAAGAATTAATTGATGTGCTCAGAATGCTCGAAGCAGATGGTTACGAAAATAGTATCAAAGCCGATATGAAGATTGTAAGAGGTCTCGATTATTATACTGGAACTGTGTTTGAATTTAATTTCCCGGAGTATTCACAAGTTGGTTCAGTGGGCGGTGGTGGCAGGTATGAAAACCTTGCCGGCTTCTTCACCGATCAGAAACTACCTGGTGTTGGCGGTTCGATTGGACTGAGTAGGCTATTTTATGTTCTTGCTGAAAATAATTTGATGAAAAGTCAAATAGAAAAACCGATTGATGTGGCGGTAGTGCCAATTACTGAAGGTGAAAACGATTATGCGATGAAAGTGGCGAAAGGTTTGCGCGAAGAAGGTAAGAAAACAACGATAATCGCAACAGATAGGAAGTTAGGTGATAAATTAAAAACAGCTTCAAAGATAGCAAAAAGTGCTATAGTGCTCGGTGAAAATGAAGTTGCTACCGGGAATTATCAGGTAAAAGTTTTTGAATAGAGGAAAAGAGGTGGAGGTAAAATGAATTGGCGTAAATGGTTAGATGGGTTTGTGCTTGCGGGAAAGGGTATTTTGCTTGCTACAAAAGAGAAAAGGTTTTGGATTGGTTTTATTATCGCTTTTTTGTTTTTCGGCACAATGATGAACCTTCTTGCCGGTGGGTTTTCTAAGTTTGAATTAATGGGAGTGTTGGGCCCAGGTGCAGCAATGCAGATTATTTTAGATGCATTTTTGGGAGTATTTGGTTATAATATGATTTTTACGGAGTGGTTGCCGGTGTTTGCTCTTGCGGTGCTACAAGGTGTATTAATTGGTTTAATCGTACTATTATGGCACAAAAAACGCCTTAGTGCCGTAAAAGATACTTCTAACTCGGCGAACGTACAGAAGGCTGGTATTATTACTGGGTTAATTGCACTTGGTGCTGGATGCCCGACTTGTGGAACAACACTTCTTACGCCTTTGCTTGGGACATTCTTTTCTACTGGTGGCATTGCGGCTGTAGGGGTGATTTCTGGCGTAGTGACGGCTCTTGCAATCGTGATAGCAATTTTGTCATTAAAGCGAATTGGTGAAGAAACATATGTTATAATTGTGAATGAAAAGTATATGAAGAAAAAGGAGGAGTGTGAAAACTGCGCTTAGAGTGTTTGGAGTTATAGCGGTTGTGGCATTGATTATTGTTGCAATTGTAGCAAGTGTAACGCGTAAAACTCCCAATAGTGAAATAGTTTGGGACAAAGAAATGACTGTAGGTAATATGGAAGCAGAGAACTATTTTATTGTTTATTCTGATTTTGCTTGTCCTTATTGTTTTGCATTTGAAAATGCGATTATCGATCACGAAGAAGATTTTAAGAATTATATTAGTAGAAATGATATTTTACTTGAGGTAAGATTGTCTGATTTTATGTATCAATATGGCGAAGCACACTCAATTCAGTCGCGATATGGCGCAGTGGCTACGTATTGTGCAAAAAACGAGGGAAAATTCTGGGAGTATTTTTATCTTGGAATGAAAAAAGTTTGGCATGAATTCTTTAAGGATTCTGGCAAGATGGCATTTGGGGACTATAATAAGCTCGAAAAGGATTATTGGATTAAAATTGGTAAAGAGATTGGTCTTGGCGAAACATTTGAGACTTGTGTAAAAAATGATGAAACGTTGACGGACGTGCTTGCGGCAGCAAAAAAGACAGAAAAATTGGTTACAGGGATGCCGCATTTTAAGTTTAATAAATTTACAACCGGTGGTTTTGATTTGGGTTGGGGTTGGGATTACGTAGTAAGATACTTTGAGGCTGGCCTTGAATCTAAATAATGAGAGACTATAAACTATCACAGCATTTTTTAAGATCACCTAAATTGGCATTGATTTTAATTGGGCATTCGAATCTTAAAAAGAGAGACTTGGTGGTGGAAATTGGTGCTGGTTCGGGAGTGATTACTTCGGCACTGTCGCATCGAGTTAAAAAAGTAATTGCGATTGAACCAGACCACGAAACGGCTTGTAAGTTGCGTGATAATCTTGCAAAGAGGGGAATTAATAATGTTGAGGTTGTGGAAAAAGATTTTCTCGAATATGATTTGCCAGAAGAAGAATATAAAGTGTTTGCAAATCCGCCGTTCCATTTAAGCTCTGCGATTGTTCATAAACTAATTGAAGATAATAATCCACCAAAAGCGTTTTATTTGATTTTACAGAAACAATTTGCGCTTAAATTATTAAATACAGATAGGCACTACACTTCGCAATTAGGACAAGAATTAATAGCTTTATATACAACTAAAATCAGGTATCCTTTAAAAAGCTCTGATTTCACGCCACCACCAGCCGTGCCAACGGTCTTATTTGAGGCGAAGATAATAGAAGATATCAGAGAGTGAGATTTATCGGAGGAGTGTTCGGTTTTTTGATGCTTAATAATTATTTTTCAAAAATAATTATTGTTTTTTGTCAAATAATATTACAACATGAATTTTATAAAAAACAATGTTGACATACATTATGTCTATGCTAAAATTGAGATAGATTCAGGTTGATCAACGTTGAGAGAAACCGGAATCTGGGAAAAGTGTGTAGGGTGGAAAATGCGGAGCTATTTTGGCTATGTACCCATATTCACCTAGAAATTGCTTTTTAGAAAATCCTTCGTAATCGAAGGATTTTTTCTTTATATAAGCTTTATGTTTTTTATTGTAATCGTGCTATAATAAGAAAGTATGAAGTTAGATAGGAGTTTTGATCGAACTTTGGCTTTCCTTGTCCTTGCATCTTTTATGCTGTTTTTTAGCATTATTTATACCGTGCATGGGCATAAGACTTATGCAGAGGGCGAAGATGGCGCTTATCATGTTGTTGATGAATACTATGTAAATATTTATGACAATGGGAATAAATTGACGGTTAAAACTACCGCCAAAACCGTACGTGATGCCCTGAATCGTGCTGGATATGAGATTAGTGAACATGATATAGTTGAACCAGAATTAAACGAAGCAATCAACAGTGATAATTTCTTTATTAATATTTATCGTGCAAGGCCAGTAATTGTAAGAGATGGTACAAATGAAAAATATATTATGACGGCAAGTTATGAGAATAAAACAATTGCACGTGAAGCTGGCCTAACGATTTATGATGGCGATGTGGTGGCGGCTGTAATAAATGATAATTTTTTGGAAGCCGGAGCGGTGGAAATATACGAAGTAACTCGAAACGGTGGAGATATTATTACGGAAGAAATTGAGCTTGCTTTTGATGAAGAAGTCGTAACAGATTATAATTTAGCACCTGAGACCGAAGAGGTGAGGCAGCTCGGTGAAACTGGATTAAAAGTAGTGAGCTACAAAGTTTATTATGAGAACGGAACCGAGGCAAAGCGCGAAATGATTAAAGAGGAAGTGACTAAAGAACCGGTGACGAGAGTAATAGCAAAGGGTGCAACGAGAATTGATGCAACTCCTTTAACGCGTTCTATGGGGCGCAACTATTACACGGCCATAAAAGATGACGGTTCGGCAGTAGAGAGACAAGAGACTTATTATGATCTGAATATGAGTGGCGTAATGGGGATTGCTGCAAGGACCTGCGGAGTTGAGAACTACTACACTGTGCGTGAAGATGGTGTGAAAGTGGATGCCGAAGGGTATGTATTGGTGGCGGCTAATCTATACAATTATCCGAGATGTAGCGTGGTACAGACTTCGCTTGGGCCTGGTAGGGTATATGATACTGGTGGTTTTGCAGAAATAAATCCGGAACAATTTGACATTGCAACCGATTGGTCTAACTGGGATGGCAGATAAAAGCTTAGGACAGCATTGGCTGCGTGACAGAGCGGTTTTAGATAAGATTGCTGAACTTGCCGGCAAAGGCGAGACTTGTCTTGAGATTGGGCCGGGGTTTGGAACTCTAACTTCATCGCTTCTTCGTAGATTTGAACGAGTGGTAGCGGTGGAATTTGATGCTGATTTAGCTCGTAAATTACCAGGTTCTTTTCCTGGGAAGAATCTCGAAGTTGTAAATGAGGATATACTTAAATTTGATTTTAATAAGATGCCGGATGGCTATGTGGTAGCTGGGAATATACCGTATTACATCACCAGTCCAATTATCGAGAAGGTTTTGACGGTAGCGAAATTGCCAAGTAAGGTAGTTCTCTTAATGCAAAAAGAAGTGGCAGAGCGTGTAGCTGATGAGAAAGAGACTGTTTTATCGCTTTTTGTTAAGAATCGTGCAGACGTCGAGCTTGGGCCGGTGGTGAAGGCGGAAATGTTTACGCCGCCGCCAAAAGTAGATAGCCAAGTATTAGTTTTAACTCCGCATGAGCCAATAGTATCAGAAAATGTGTTTTCAATTATTAAGCTTGGGTTTTCGTCGCCAAGGAAGAAACTAATTCATAATTTAACACCATTAAAATCAAAAACTGAATTGATTGAAATATTCAAAAAGCTCGATTTGTCTTTGGACGCAAGACCGGCTGATTTACATTTGGATGATTATGAACGACTATTAAATAATATGCTATAATGGAGGTAATATGTTAGATGTGAAATTTATTAGAGAGAATTTGGCTCTCGTTCAAAAGTCTACCAAAGAAAAGGGATATAAAATAGATGTAAACGACGTTTTGAAATTGGACGACGAACGCAAGAAGCTGTTGTCTGATGTAGAGTCGCTTCGCGCAAAAAGAAATGAGATTGCTGGTAAGATGAAAGGTGGCAAACCGGCTCCCGAACTTATTAAAGAAGGTAAAGAGGTAAAAGAGAAATTAACAGCCGAGGAAAGTAAGCTAACTGAGGCTGAAGCTAAGCTTAACGCACTTTTAAAAACTGTTCCGAACATTATTTTTGATGATGTGCCACTTGGTGGTGAGGAATGTTCTAAAGAGGTAAAAAAGTGGGGCAAGAATCACGAAAAGGGCGTCGACCATCTTGATTTTGCCACGAGTCGTGATTGGGTTGATTTTGAACGTGGTGCGAAGGTTGCTGGAGCTAAGTTTTATTACCTTAAAGGAGAAATGGCATTGCTTGAAAACGCACTCCTCCAATATGGTTTATCAAAAGTATTGGAGCATGGTTTTACTTTTATGACGGTGCCAGATTTGGTGTCATCGAGGGTCCTTGAAGGCTGTGGTTTTAATCCTCGTACTTCTGATCAATCTGATGAGTATTATATTGAAGGTGAAGATTTAGCGTTAATTGCGACGGCCGAAATGTCACTCACCGGTTATCATATGGATGAAATAATCGACGAAGACAAATTGCCACTCTTCTATGCCGGTTATTCGGCATGTTTTAGAAAAGAGGCTGGAACTTATGGTAAGTATACTCGTGGTTTGTTCCGTGTACATCAATTTAATAAGCTTGAGATGTATGCTTTCTGCTTGCCTGAACAAAGTAAGGAAATACATGAAAAGATTTTGTCGATTGAGGAAGATATTTGGCAGGGGCTTGGTATTCCTTATCATGTAATTAATATTGCAGCGGGTGATTTAGGTGCTCCGGCGGCTAAGAAATATGACATGGAATACTGGTCGCCAGTTAATCAGAAGTACCAAGAGATTACTAGTTGTTCTAACTGTACTGATTTCCAGGCTCGAGCCGTGAATTGCCGCGTAAGAAGAAAAGACGGCACTATTGAATTTGTTCATACTTTAAATGGTACCGCGATTCCTTTGGCGCGTGCGTTGGTAGTGATTTTAGAAAACTACGGAAGAGAAGATGGTAAATTGACGGTTCCTGAAGTTTTGAGACCATATATGGGCGGTAAAGAAGAGATTTAACTATAAGGAGAAGAAAATGATTGAAAAAATCGATATTACTGGAAATGGTTTTAAAGTCGAAGACAGTTTTAGAAAGTATGTTCAGAAGCGTTTAGGGAAACTTGATCGTTATTTACCGCGTGGCTCAAAAAAAGATGTAATTGCAAAAGTGATTGTGTCTGAGATTGGTAAGAGCAAAGGTGAAAAATATGAAATTTCAGTGGCGATGGATATTCCGGGTGGTAAGGTAATCGCAGCGAAGGACGAATGTTCAAACGTGTTTGCTGGCGTTGATTTGGTCGAAGCAAAACTGACCGGACAGATTAGGCGTTATAAGCTTGAAGCGCAACCACATCGCCAGAAGAAAAGTCTTAAAAATCTCTTCATTAAGCGCCGTTAGTGTGCTAAAATATAGAGAGATTGGAGTATCATATGGCGAAGAAAGAAAAGAAGCCTTCTGATAAGTTGGCAGATAAGACCGCACTAACTAAATTTTTGCAGGGTATTTTTGGTGATGCACAGAAAAAAGTCTTGAGACGCATGTGGAAACGCGCTCAGGAAATCAACAAACTTGAGCCTAAGTATGAAAAAATGAGCGACAAAGAGCTTAAAGCTCAAACAGAAATTTTCAAGAAGAAAATTGATAAGGCGTTGAAGCAAGTTCGCGATGAAGCTGTGACCGAAGAAAAGAATAAAAAGGTTAAAAAGAACAAAAAAGAGAAAAAGAAGAAAAAAGTATCGGATGATCGTAAGATTTTGAACGAAATTTTGCCAGATGTTTTTGCGGTTGCTCGTGAAGCCTCAAAGCGCGTACTTGGTATGAGACCTTATGATGTGCAATTGATTGGTGGTATGGTACTTAATGAGGGTGCAGTAGCCGAGATGAAGACCGGTGAAGGTAAAACACTCGTAGCCATGCTTCCAGCCTACCTTAATGCACTTACTGGACGCGGCGTTCATGTAGTGACCGTCAACGATTATCTTGCGCAACGCGATGCCGGTTGGAATGGTCCAGTTTATGATTTTCTTGGTGTTTCAGTTGGTGTGATTATTAACGAGGCGTCTTTTATTTATGATCCTGAATATGAAAATGAAGAGCACGATGATGAAAGATTCCGACATTTACGTCCGGCTACTCGTAAAGAAGCTTATAATGCCGATATTACTTATGGTACCAATAACGAATTTGGTTTTGACTATTTACGCGATAATATGACGAGTGAAGTGCAATTTTTGCGTCAGCGTGAACTCAATTTTGCGATTGTAGATGAGGTTGACTCGATTTTAATTGATGAAGCTCGAACTCCGTTGATTATTTCTGCGCCGGCTGGCGATAACCCGGAACAGTATTATATGTTTGCTAAGGTTGCGTCAAGATTGGTGCCAGAAGACTATGTTTTCGATGAGAAGCGTCGATCAGTGACTTTGACTGATGCTGGAATTGAAAAAATCCAAAAGATTTTAGGTGTAGATAATTTGTATTCTACCAAAAATACTCCGCTCGTGTACCATCTCGATCAAGCGATTCGTGCTGAGGTGGTATTCAAACGCGATAAAGATTATGTGGTGACGAATTCCGGTGAAGTGATTATTGTAGATGAGCACACTGGTCGTCTGATGCAAGGTCGCCGTTATAATGAAGGTTTGCATCAAGCTATTGAGGCTAAAGAAGGCGTAGTAGTGAAACAAGAGTCAATGACTCTTGCGACAATTTCGTTCCAGAATTTCTTTAGATTATACAAGAAATTGTCTGGTATGACTGGTACGGCATTTACTGAAGCGGAGGAATTCCAACAGATTTATGCGCTTGATGTAGTGCAAATTCCACCAAATAAACCAATTATTCGTGTAGATAAAGACGATTTAATTTATAAGACTAAGGCAGGTAAACTAAAAGCCATTGCCGAAGAAATTCAGAAATATCACGAAAAGGGCCAGCCGGTACTTGTTGGTTCCGGTTCGATTGCTAATAACGAAGAAATTGCGCATTATCTTGATCAATTTGGTTTACCTTATGAGTTATTAAACGCAAAGAATAATGAGCGTGAGGCGGCAATTATTGCTAAGGCTGGTGAAAAAGGCGCAATTACACTCGCTACTAATATGGCAGGCCGTGGTACCGATATTAAACTCGGCGAAGGCGTGAGGGAGTTAGGCGGTTTGGTAGTGATTGGTTCTGAACGTCACGATTCGAGGCGCGTAGATAATCAGTTACGTGGTCGTGGTGGACGTCAGGGTGACCCTGGCACTACGCAGTTCTTCGTAAGCTGTGAAGATGATTTGATGCGTATTTTCCAAGGTGATAGAGTAAAAATGCTGATGACGAGGTTGGGCGTGGATGAAAATACGCCAATTCAGACTCGATCGATTTCAAAGACTTTGGAGGCCGCCCAAAAGCGTATTGAGGGATTTAACTTTGATTCACGTAAAAATGTGGTGCAATACGATAACGTGATTAACCGTCATCGTAAAGTGGTCTACATGATGCGTCGTAAGATTTTGATGGGTGATGATATTTATCCGGAAATTAAGCGATTAATGCGCGATGAAACTGAAATGCTGACAGAGTTTTCTTCTAAGGTAAATAAAAAGTTTGATGAAGAGTTTAAAGCGGTATTCAATTTCGATGATGATTTGATCCATGGCATTGGGCTAAAACGCAAGCAAAAAGAACGCAACAAGCTTGCTCTCGAAGCTGTGGAGGAGGCATATAGTAAGAAAGAAGAAGAGTTTGGCGCCGAGACAATGCGCAAAGTTGAGCGTGAGGTTTACCTAAAGGTACTCGATACTCTTTGGATGCAACATCTTGAAAACATGCAACACTTGCGCGAAGGTATTCATTGGCGTTCGGTTGGCCAGAGAGATCCGTTAGTTGAATATCGTTCAGAATCGCAAAAGTTGTTTGATGGATTGCAAAGGAATTTGCGTGAAGAGGTTTTGAGAATTTTGCTTTCAATTACTCCGGCTGAAGCACGTGACGACAATGTGGTTGATGGCGAAGAGTATGAATCAGAACTCACGAAGATGGCTGAAGGTCAAACCGAGCGGGGCGTGAACGAAATTTCTAAGGGTGAGCGTAATTTGGATGATGAGTTTAAGAAGAAAACTCCTGGAACAAGACCTGTTCCAAAGAGAACTACTTCTAAGAAAAAATCCGGTTCAAAGAAGAAAAAGAAAAAATCTAAACGCAAATAATAGTTTTATAACATAAAGTATTGATTTGTCAAATTTATGAAACATTCGGTCGAAGAGGTACGATTAAAAAACGGCGCAAAGGGATTATTGATTGATGTCCCAGATGCTTCAGTGATGTCTACGAGGATTCAGTTCCGTGCTGGTATGCTTTATGCTAAGAATCATGATGTCTATGAAATTCCACATGTAGTAGAACATTTAGCTTTCGGTGCTAATTCGATGTTTAAAGACGAGCAGGCGTTTGAAGCGGAATTTACTAAAAATGGTGCTTATCACAACGCATGGACGTCAGATGTTTCGGTGTGTTATGAGACTGAGTGTGCAGATTTTGAATGGGATAGAATAATGGAGCTTCAAAAAGTATCCATTTGCGAGCCGAGATTTAATGAGGATGAATTAAAATCCGAAAAGGCCAATGTTAGAAGCGAACTAACAGGTTATATGAATGATTATTATCGTTTGCTTTGGCCACGTGTTCAACAGGCAGTGGGTGAAGATATCTTAGATTTACCGGAAAGAATTAAAACTATTTCTAATATTACGCTAAGAGACATTAGAGAACACTATAGGAGAACCCATACTTCTTCTAATATGTTATTTATTATTGCCGGAAAACTTAAAGGCAGAAAACATCAGATAATTCATGAGCTCGAGAATTGGCCACTGAGTGAAGGAAAAAAGTTTGATATCCCGAGGAGTGAATTGCATAGTAGCGAGGCGGTTTCAATAAGAAGGAAAGACGCATCAAATATTACATTTGGTTTTTCTTTGGTGACACCGAGGCATTTAAGCACGGCAGAGACTTTTGCGATGGGATGTCTCAATCATATTTTAAATGGCACGACAAATTCGAGAATCTTTGGCGCGGCTCGCAAGCGTGGATTAGTATATGGTATGGGGAGTTCAGTGGCGAGTAATGCGCATAACTCTTATTGGGATTTTGATGGTGAGGTGAACGTCGAGAATGCCGAGGCGCTGTTTAAATTGATTCAAACCGAAATGATGCGTGCGCTAAATGGCGAAATATCGGAAGAGGAATTCGAAGCGGCGAAATCATATGCGCTTGGTAGATACCAGATGGGCGCGCAAAGTGTGGGACAGATTGCGGATTATTACGCAGAAAACTATTTCACAAATGAATCGATTGAACAATATGACGATATTCCACTTTTGATTGCTAATACGAATAGAACCAACATGATAGAACTTGCGAGAGAATTTGCCGGAGCAGGAATTAGGGGTTTTGCGACGGTTTCCTCAGTTGAAAAGGCTTTTATTACTGAGCTTGAGTCAAGATTAAATTTTTAAATTGATCACCGCGGTCATAGACGTTTTTAAACATGTCGAAACTGGCGGCAGATGGTGACATTAAGACGACGGAAGGGGCGATTTTTTCAGCTTCTAAACGAGCGGCGGTGATGGCAGCGGAAAGGTTATTGGCGACGCGGAAACGATTATCTTGGTAGCGATGAGCTAATTCGTGACCAGATTCGCCAATTAAGATGATTTTTTTTACGTTTGGTGAAGAAATGATTTCATAGATTTCCGGTAAATCTTCATAATTGGTTTTGTCGCGTCCGCCAATGATAACAATGAGATTGTCATTTGGAAACGAATTAATGGCGACGCGTGTTGAAGATGGATTGGTAGAAAAATTATCATCGTAGTATTTGACATTGTTCAATTCGCGCAAAAATTCGAGACGATGCGGAAGACCCTTGAAGTTTTTAAATCCGGCGATAATGGTTTCTTGGTTATTCTCCAAATACTCTTTTAATGAGATATTTTTGTAAGCAGCTACGGCAGCAATAGCGGCCATGGCGTTTTCTTGGTTGTGTACACCTGGTAAGGTAATTGCGGAAAGAATTTCAGATGATAATTTAAAGGGATAGGCAATTTTTTGCGCTTTAGAGTGCTCGGCGATTTTAACAGTTTCTTGGTTTTTAGAATAATATATTAGATAATCGTTTTCTGATTGATGAGCGGTGATATTAGCTTTAGCTGAGAGATAATCATCATAGTCTTTATGAACGTTTAAATGATCGGGTTCGAGATGACCGATAACGGCTATGTGAGGAGATTTTTGAAGATCCCAAAGCTGAAAGCTCGAAAGCTCGTAAACAACTACGGAATTAGGACTGAGCTTGTCTAAAATATCAATGGCAGGATTGCCAATATTGCCAATAAGATGCACTTCTTCATGATGGGCGTCAAGAAGAGCCTTAATAAATGAGCAGGTGGTGCCTTTGCCCTTAGTGGCGGTGACGCCAATAATAGGACAAGGACAATGGTCAAAAAAGTATTTAGTGATGCTAGTCTCGTTTGATAAAGAAAGTGGCGGTACTGAAGGGCTGCGGAAAACCATATCATATGATGAAAAATCTTTTTTGGATATTTCATCATAAGTGAAGTCTTCGAAAATATCAAATTCGGCGTCTTTAAAGTAGTTTTTTGTGGCTTGTCCTTCTTTGCCGAAGCCTAAGAGTGCAATTTTCATAGTTTTATTCTACCACAGATTTAGATTCATCGATGTCTTTTAAAACTCTATATGCTTCTTCTTTGGAATGAGCTTCCATAAGTTTAGCACGGATGGCGCTGGCCCCAGGGAAATTATTAATATAGATTTTAAAAAAATGTTTAATGGGTTCGAACGAACCAGATTCCGGGTAAAGTTTTAGATGAAGGTATAATAATTCAAAAAGTTCTTCTTTGGTGGGAGTGTGGTTAGTAAAACAATATGGGTTTTGAAAGACGCCGCGGCCAATCATGAATCCGTCAATTTTTAGGTATTGTCGGTAGAGTTCCATGGCGTGAGCATAATCTTTAATGTCGCCATTAATTATAAGCTTGGTTTTTAGGCTAATACGATTACGGAGTTTAATGATTTCTGGTATTAATTCGTAGTGCGCTGGGACTTTGCTCATTTCTTTTTTAGTGCGTAAATGGACGGTAAGAGCTGCAGGATGTTCGTTTAAAAGAGTCGAAAGCCACTCTTTATATTCTTCGACTTGAGCCCAGCCGAGACGCGTTTTAATTGAAACCGGTAAATCGGTAGATTTTATAGCGTTTCTATAGCATTCAATAGCGAGTTCAGGTGTTTTAATCATAGCAGCGCCGCCGCCGGCTTTATTAACATGCTTGTCTGGGCAACCGAAATTAAGATCAATGCCGGAAAAACCGAGAGGCTGTAGTGCGGCACAGGTTTTAGCAAAATGCTCTGGATTTTTACCCCAAACTTGAGCAATAATCGGAGCATCTGTAGGCGCTATTTTGAGACGCTCTAAAGCGTTGGCGCGACCTTTTTCGGATGCGTAGGAAGAAACATTAGTGAATTCAGTAAAAAAGAGATCTGGACGACCGGCATGCGCAATAACTTGGCGAAAGGCGATATCTGTGACGCCTTCCATTGGCGCTAAAATTAGAAATGGTTTCTTTAATTCATTCCAAATCATTTATATATTATAACATAATTACTATAAAAAATCCACAAGCGTGAAGCTTGCGGATTTTTAACCTCCGACTTACGCCGATGGTTGTGTGAGGTGCCAGGAAAGATCGTTAGAGTTAAACTCTAACCTCATTTTTTCCCGACCAACCAGAACGTCGAAAACGTGTAGCGTAACTTGCCCCGCGAAGTGAATATGGGTGCGGAGAAGTTCTGTCACTTCGGTTTCTTTTTGACCTCGTCGCCTAAATGTTAAAGGCTGGCAAGGTGTCATTTCGTAACCGAAGAGCGCCATCACTTCGACTCTTTCTGTTTTGTTTTGTTTTAAAGTATTCATAATTGACTCCTTATATTAATTATTAAGAGTCATTTATGTGAGCCAAAGAGGCTCAAAGTCAGGGGCATAAATGACAAATGCCGCGAGACCAATGAACTTTTCTCTTTATCAGTGACCGAAGTATGACAAGAGACACTTTTATTGTAACATAATGGTATAATTATTGCATGAATGATATCGAAAAGCGATTGAATAGTTTGAAGGCTGATTTTTTGAAGGCATGGAAAAAACTCGATATTGATGCGAAATTAGTAGAGATTGAAAAACTCGAGGAAGAAGTTGCTGATCCGGATATTTGGCATGATGTAAAAAACGCTACTGAAAAAAATCAGGAGCTATCAAGTTTGAATGAGGAAGTTGGGCCTTGGACTTTGATGAAAACCCAGATTGATGATATGCGGGAGTTGATTGAAATGTCTGATATTGAATTAGTTGATGAAATGAGCGAACAGTTAAAAGCGATGCAAGACAAGTTTGATGAACTAAAAAAAGCACTACGCTTTAATGGCAAGTACGATAAGAATGCGGCAATAATGCGTATCACTTCCGGCGCTGGCGGGACCGAAGCGATGGATTGGGCTGGAATGCTCGAGAGAATGTATTTAAGATTTTTTGAGAAGCATAACTATAAAGCTACTTTGGTTGAAAAAGTGCCTGGTGAAGAAGCTGGAATTAAAACTGCAGTATATGAGATTAATGGAAATAATGTGTATGGTACTTTAAAATCTGAACATGGTGTACATCGATTAGTAAGACTTTCGCCGTTTAATGCAAATAATTTGCGCCAGACTTCTTTCGCATTAGTAGAAATATTACCCATAATTAAGACTGATAATGAGGTAGTAATAGATGATAAGGATTTAAGAATTGACGTTTATCATTCTGGAGGGCATGGCGGGCAGAGTGTTAATACGACAAATTCGGCTGTAAGGATTACGCATTTACCAACGAACACTGTGGTTGCGATTCAAAATGAGAGATCCCAATTACAAAACAAAGAAAAGGCGATGGAAATATTGCGTGGTAAATTAGCGCAGATGCAGATGGAACAACATGCGGAGAGTTTAGCGGAACTTAGGGCAGGCGAATCGGCCGGTTGGGGGCAACAAATAAGAAATTATGTTTTGCAACCATATCGTTTAGTTAAAGACACTCGTACCAATTATGAAGAAACCGATACGGATGCGGTTTTAGATGGTAAAATTGATGGTTTTATAGACAGCTATTTAGAGCAATAACGCTTGCGTTTATATTCTTTTTCACGTATAATTAAACCATAAAGAAGGGCATCGTAATGGATTTTAAGAATCGTGATTTCTTGCAAATCTTGGATTTTAGTGAGGACGAACTTCACTATATGTTGGATGTGGCCAAGAAATTCAAAGAAATGAAACATAAACATCAAAATCATAAATATTTCCCGGATAAAAATATTGCCGTGGTGTTTGAAAAGACTTCCACTCGTACGAGATGTGCTTTTGAGGTGGCCGGATATGATCTTGGTATGAATGTAACCTATCTTGATCCATCTGGTTCACAAATGGGACACAAAGAATCAATTGCCGATACGGCGAGAGTGCTCGCTCGCTTTTACGATGGGATTGAATTCCGTGGTTTCAAACAGGAAACCGTTGACGATTTGGCAAAATATGCTGATGTACCGGTATGGAATGGCTTGACTGATTATTGTCATCCAACCCAGGCTTTAGCCGATTTTATGACAATGCAAGAAAGATTTGGAGAATTAAAAGGCCGTACCTTAGCATTCGTGGGTGATACTCGAAACAACGTCGCGAATTCTTTGATGGCGATGAGCGCTAAGATGGGCGTAAATTTTATTGCCTGCGGGCCTGATGCTTTGAAACCTTCTGATGAAATTCTTGAAAAGTGTCGTCCGATTGCTGAAAAGAATGGTGCAACTATTACGGTGACTGACGACGTCAATGCTTTAAATGGGAAAGCTGATGCAATATATACTGATGTATGGTTATCACTTGGTGAGGATAAAGAAAAATGGGGTGAGAGAGTTGAGCAACTCAAACCTTATCAGGTGACTATGGACATGATGAATAAGGCAAAACCGGATACTATTTTCTTACATTGTCTGCCTTCATTCCATGATTTGAATACCAGCGTGGCACGAGATGTGAATGAAAAATTTGGTGTGCCAGAAATGGAAGTAACGAACGAAGTATTTGAATCGGAGCGCTCGGCCGTGTTTGATGAGGCCGAAAATCGAATGCATACAATTAAAGCTGTGATGTATTTGACATTATTTGATGAAGATAATAAATAAAGGAGGTAAATGAAGAATACAATTTGCAATTTCAGTGAGATTGCGCCACTCAAGAAGGTCTTGATGCATAGGCCTGGAGATGAGTTTTTAAATCTGACGCCGAACACACTCGAAAGATTGCTGTTTGACGATATTCCGTATCTAAAAACTGCACAGCTCGAACTCGATGCTTATGCCAACGCTTTGCGTGCAGAGGGCATTGAAGTAGTTTATCTTATGGATTTAGTCGCCGAAGCGCTTGATGCTGGTGGCAGAACTGTAAAGAAAAAATTCT
>JAEEGL014239097.1_pt1 | contig 21946 bp, 17 predicted proteins | sample 9134231 | NCBI WGS metagenome assembly JAEEGL01 (sample SAMN16246548, study PRJNA631951) | gut metagenome | biome: gut microbiome; feature: rumen; material: fiber-attached | host: Bos | place: Iran: Karaj | collected 2018-10 | reverse complement strand
GGCGCGGAGGATCCGGATCCCGCGGCGGTATACGAAGCGGCCCGGATCGCCTGTGCGGACGAATTCATCCGGGCGATGCCGGAGGGATATCAGACAATGATCGGCGAGCGGGGCGTGCGTCTCTCCGGCGGTCAGAAACAGCGGCTTGCGATCGCACGCGCCGTTTTGCGGAAGACGCCGGTGCTGATCCTGGACGAAGCGACGTCTGCCGTGGACAACGAGACGGAGGCTCAGATCCAGGAGGCGATCGAGAACCTGCACAACGGCGGGACCGGCCTCAGCCAGACGCTGATCGTGATCGCGCACCGGCTCACCACCATCATGAAAGCGGACAAGATCCTCGTCATGAAGGACGGCAGGATCGCGGAGAGCGGTACGCACGAAGAACTGCTGGCCAAGCAGGGACTGTATTCTGCCATGACCAGCGTGAATCAGACGAAAATCGGCGTATGACTGAATAAACAGGCAGTATAAAACCGTGCAGCCGGTCCCGACTGCACGGTTGTTTTCTGTTTTTTGTCTTTGTCAGTTTCTGACCGTGACGATATAATCCCCGGTCATCATATCGAGTACCGTGATCCCGCGGTCGCTGACGATATAGATGATATCGCCGACATAGAGTCCTCTGCTGTTCCAGCTCCAGTACCACTCGTCGTCCGTCAGCTCGATCTTGTTCGCCAGCGTGAATCCGCTCCCCTCTTCGTACCGGTACAGTACATAACCGCTGTCTGCCGGGAAGCCGATGATCCCCTTCGCCGGAGCGATCAGAATGGCCTTGTGGTTGTATAAGGCTTCGGAATAGCCGGAATCGATGAGCAGTTTGTCGCGTTCCGTGACATCATACGGATTCGAAGTGTCGAACATGGAGAGCTTCATCCCGTTGGTACGGCCGGTTTCTTCGTCCGCGTCCTGTCCGAGACCGAACAGCAGCGTGCTGCTCCACGGATGCAGATAGCGGGAGAACCCCGGAATCTTCAAAGCGCTCATAACGATGGGATTCGCGGGATCGGAGAGATTCACGGCAAAGAGCGGGTCGACCTGCCGGAAGGTGACGAAATACCCGACCTCTCCGTCGAATCGGACGGAATAGACTTGTTCATCCTTCGCCAGCCCGCCTATCGAGCCGGTCAGATTCATGTTTTCATCGAAGATCCAGAGAGCGTTCACCTGTCCGGATTCCAGATATTTCCAGTTGGTGAAATCGTGCTCCTCATCCCGCCAGATCTGATAATTGCTGTTCCACGAGGTCGTCACGGCGCGGAGGTACCCGTTGTACTCATCCATGGAGAACTGGTTCAGAAGATTGCCGTCCGCGGTGCCGGAAGCGACGACTTCGATCCGGTCGGCAACGGTCAGCTTCAGGATCTCCGTCCGGTTGCCGCTCACGTATTCTTCCACACGGTAAACGCTTTCGGCAAACTCGCCGCGTTTGTCCTCGAACCAGCGGCTGTCGGCCAGGTAGAGATAGTTCGGGCTCATATAAAGGGTATTCCCTGCTCCGAGAACGGACAGGGTGTCTTCGACGGACCGGGAATCCACGGAATATCTGCCCACCACGGTGAAGCTGCTGTCCTCCGAAGTCTCGGGCCAGCAGATGCGGTCGAGCGCGATTTCCTTCGCCTCGCCGTTGCGGTAGAGGAAGGGGATGTAGTCGGAGTAAGTCCCTTCGTCCAGATCGTTCCAAGTGTATACATACCGGTTCGTGATGAGATAGATCTTCCCGTCCATGAGACGGCTGGACTGATAGTATCCGTCCTGTCCTTCGGAGGACATAAGCACGGGAGCCCAGCGGTTGGAGACGTCGTAGAAGTCGATGAGCGTATAGCTCTTGTCCTCATAGCGCCAGATGCCGTTCACTTCTGCGTTGGCATACTCGCTGCAGTCGGATATCACCGCCAGCGTATCCCCGAGGACATACATTTCGCTCGCACTCTTCCAAAAACCATAGTCGTTTTTCTCATTGACGACCCAGTCCCAGTCGTCGAGATAATACTTTCCCGATTCCGTGGAAACCGTCGTCCTTGACAGAAGCGCGGTCTCGGCACCGGCAGCGGAATAAATCCTGACTTCTCCGTCATAAAGCGCGTAGATATACTGTCCGTCCGTCTTGACGATATCGGCTTCGTCGATGCCCTTCACCTGCGTGTTGGTCTCGGAATAATCGACGCCGTATCCGTTCTCGTCCGCCGCGGACGCCTTTTCCGCGACCATGTCCATCTCGGCAGTGTCATAGGCAGCTGCCGGTTCAGGGGCCGGCATGGGAGCTTCCGCTTCTGCGGCTTCCTCCACCATGAACTCGTCCCCGGCCGTATAACTCCGCCACGCGTTTGAAGTTCTGCGGATGTTGAGCTTCTCCCAGACTTCGTGATAGGAAGCGGGCGTCACCACGGTCAGATGCTTGGAGACGTTCGCGGGAGCGGCTTCCGGAGTCTCTTCCAGTCCGGTCTTTTCGGTTTCCGGATTTTCTCCGTTCTCCGCGGGGATCACATCGGTCTCTGCGGGCTCGGTACCCGGGACTGCGGGATCGGTCTCAGCCGGCACCGTCTTGGAACAGGACGCCAGCAAGACACCTGAAAGAAGAAGGGCGATCAGTCGTTTCGTTTGTTTCATCAGAATGAACCTCCGTTTTTGTCTGTCTGATGATTAGACGGCGAAAACGGAGAAAAGTTCCGGACTTTCGAAAAAAACACACAAATCTTGATGGAAAGGAAAAAACGCCGCACCGCTCCGGAAAAGAGCGATGCGGCGAAACGTACGGTAGGAAGGAGCGTATCAGGTTTCGAAACCGGCAAACTGGTTCTGATACAGGTTGTAGTAAACCCCCTGCTTTTCGAGCAGTTCGTCGTGGTTTCCGGATTCCATCACGCATCCGTCCTGCATGACGATGATGATATCGGCGTCGCGGATGGTGGAAAGCCGGTGCGCGATGATGAGGGACGTGCGGTTCTTCATCAGGGCGACCATGGCCTGCTGGATGTGCATTTCGGTCCTGGTGTCCACGGAAGAGGTCGCTTCGTCGAGGATCAGGATCTTCGGATCGGCAAGGACCGCGCGTGCGATGGACAAGAGCTGACTCTGGCCTTGCGAAAGGTTCGAACCGCCTTCCGCCAGCACCGTATCGTACCGCTCCGGCAGACGGTTGATGAATTCGTCGGATTCCGACATGTCGGCGGCGTGCTCCAGCTCTTCATCGGTGGCGTCGAGCCGGCCGTAGCGAATGTTGTTCCCGATGGTGTCCCGGAAGAGGACCGTATCCTGCAGCACGATGGCGATGGCGTTGCGCAGCGTCTTCTTCGGGATGTCGTTGATGTTCACGCCGTCGATCCGGATCTCGCCGGAATCCACGTCGTAGAAGCGGGTCAGCAGATTGACGACTGTGGTCTTGCCGGATCCGGTGGCACCGACGAGCGCGATCTTCTGGCCGGGCTTCACGGTCAGGCAGAAATCGTGGAGGACCTGCTTCCCGGGGATGTACGAGAAGTTGATGTGGTCGAACATGATCTCGCCGCGGATGCCGTCCACGGTCATGGGATTCTTCCCCTCGTCCACTTCGTCGGGCGTTTCGAGAATGGCGAACACGCGCTCGGCGCCCGCGACGGCAGTCAGCAGCGTCGCATACTGGTTTGCGATCTGATTGATCGGGAAAGTAAGCTGGCGCGAATACTGAAGGACCGCCTGAATATCGCCGGGAAGAATGTTGCCCTTCATGACGAGCATGGCGCCGTATGCGGCAACGATCAGATAGTTGATGTTGTTTATGATGTTGTTGACCGGACCCATGATGCCGCCCCAGAGGTTGGCTTTGACGGAACACTTGCGGAATTCTTCGCTGATTTCGGCGAATTCCCGGCTGGCATCGTCTTCCTTGCCGTAGGCGATGACCGTCTTGAAGCCGGTCACCATTTCCTCCACCTGGGAGTTCATCTGTCCGAGCAGGACCTGCTTCTTCACGAAATACTTCCGCATAAAGGCGGAGAGCTTCATGGAGCAGAAGATCGTCAGCGGGATCGTGATGAGGGTCACGAGCACGATGGTCCAGTGATAGGAGAGGAGCATGACAAGGGCGAGAACAAGCGTCAGAACGGCGGAGATCAGAGAGGTCAGGGAGTTCGAAATGGCGTTCGATACGTTGTCCACGTCGTTGGTCATGCGGGACATGATATCGCCGGAAGGATGCGTGTCCGTATACGAGATCGGAAGGTGGGAGATCTTGCGGAACAGATCCTGTCTCAGCGTATAGACGGTAGTCTGCGAAATGGTGGCGGACGCAAAGCCCTGGAAGAGCTGCATCACCGCGCTCGCAAAATAGACGCCTGCCATCATGACGAGATATTTCACCAGAGTGTCAAAATCCACCGACGGATGAGCAGGCGTGATCGTCATGGCGTTGATGGCGTTGCCCTGGAGCCTGGGTCCGAGCGAACTCAGCACGGACGAAAGGATCGTCGTGATCATGATGAGCAGCACGAGCCATTTGCTCTTCCCGATATAGCGGATGAGCTTGCCGACCGTCTGCCACAGATTCTTCGGCTTCTCGCGGATCATGCGCCCCGCGCCGGGTCCGCGCACCTCGGAATTGTTCTTTTTCATCATCTGACGGAGTTCGTCTGCCGAAGGCTCTTCCTCTTCTCCGCCCTTCTTCTTTTTACCCGGGATCATATCCGGAGGCGGAAGGTTTTCCGAATCCAGTATCTTTTTCTTGTCCGGTTCTGCCATTATTCCGCACCTCCTTCGTCTGTTTTCATCTGCGAGCTGTAGATATCCCGGTATGCCTCGCTTGTCTGCATCAGGTTTTCATGATTGTCGAAGGCGGAGATCCTTCCGTTTTCGATGACGGCGATGCGGTCGGCGTGCATGACGGACGCGATGCGCTGCGCGATCATGATGACGGTGGTGTCCGCAAACTCCGTGTTCAGAGCCTGACGGAGCTTCGCCTCGGTACTGAGGTCGAGGGCGGAAGTGGAGTCGTCAAAGATGATGATCTCCGGACGGCGGAGCACGGCGCGGCTGATGGCGATGCGCTGCTTCTGGCCGCCGGAAAGCGAGGCTCCGCGCTCCGCGACATAGGAGCCGTACCCCTCTTCCATCTTTGAAACGAATTCGTCCGCCTGTGCGATCTTCGCGGCTTCAGTGATTTCCTCTTCTGTCGCATCGGTACGGCCCCAGCGGATGTTTTCATCCACGGTCCCGGAGAAGAGTTCGCTCTTCTGGAGCACGAAGCCGATCCTTCCGCGCAGCGCTTTGAGGTCCCATTCCTTCACGTTGACGCCGTCCACGTAGACGTCTCCGGAGGTCGCGTCGTAAAAGCGCGGGATCAGGTTCACGAGGGAGGATTTGCCGGATCCGGTCGCACCGATCACGGCCACGGTCTCGCCCTTCTTCACCTCAAAGGAGATCCCGTCGAGCACGTTGTCTCCCGCAGCGCCGGGATACCGGAAGGAGACGTTGTCAAAGCGGACGGTCCCGATCTCGGCGGATTCGGTCGTTGATCCGGACACGATGGTGGGATCGGCTTCCAGAACTTCGCGGATACGGTCCGCACATGCCCGGGAACGCGCGATGGACTGGAACATGAAGGACATCATCATGACGGAGGAAAGGACCTGCGTGATGTACTGCGCCGCTGCCATGACGTCGCCGATCTCCACGCCTCCCTGTTGGACCTGGATGCCGCCGATATAGATGATGGCGATGACGGCTCCGTTCATGACGAGGGACATGGCCGGAAAGATCGCAGACATGATGTAGCTGACTCTCAGGTTCGTCCGGCGGTAGTCGGAGTTCGCCGTTTCAAATCTGCCGATCTCGTGTTCTTCCCGGGTATAAGCCTTGACCACGCGCGCGCCGGCAACGCTTTCCTGCACGACGGAGTTCACGCGGTCCAGTTTTTCCTGCACGACGGTGAAGATCGGAACGGCCTTGACGACCATGATGATCACGATGACGAGCACCAGCGGCAGCGCGATGACCGCAACCATAGCGAACTGCACGTGCAGGCTCAGGCACATGACAATGCCCATGATGAAGAAGATCGGAGCCCGGACGAACATGCGCAGCACCATCATGACGAAGTCCTGCAGGGTGGTGATGTCGTTCGTCAGCCTGGTGACGAGGGATCCGGTCGTGAATTTATCCGTCTGCTCGAGAGAGAGGGACATGACCTTGTTGAAGGCGTCCACGCGGATGTCGCTGCCGAAGCCCTGCGAAGCGACGGAAGCGGTATAGCAGCACATGACGCCGCAGAAGCCGCCGAACGCGACGAGCAGGATCATCTTCAAAGCGGTCAACAGGATGAAGGACATGACCTCAGGATCCACATTTCCGGTCACTTCAACCTGTACGACCTTATTTACGATATTTGCCATCAGACGCGGCTGCAGAAGGTCCACCACGACTTCCCCCATCATCATGAGCGGGGATACAACGGCAAAAAACCAGTATTTTTTCAGATAGGAAACAAGCGATACTTTTCTCATAGACCCGTTCCCTCCTCCTCTGTGCCGACGAGATTCGCCTTGAGTTTCAGCAGGAGGCGGATGAGCGTCTCGCTTTCCTCTGCGGTCATCCCGGCACTGGCGCGGTTTTCCTCTTCGCGGATCACTCTGCGGATGTGCTCGTCGATCTCCCTCCCTTTGTCGGTGAGAAAGACCCTCGTCGCGCGCAGATCGTACTCGTCCGGCTGACGGCGCACATAGCCTTCCTTTTCAAGCTTTTGGAGGGAAACGCTGATGGTCGGTGCTTTCAGGTGGGTCGCGTTCGCCAGATCCAGCTGTGTACGCCCGTCCCGCTTTGCCAGTTCCATCATGATCATCTGACCGGATTTCTGGGATACCGGATGCTCAAGTCCCTGTCGGCGGATGTTTTCCCACATGAGATGGGAAACCTCGTTCACAAGGATCATGGGAGCTTCCCGGTAATCCTTTCGGTCCGGCCCGTTTTCAGGGCCTTTGCCGTTGATCTTGAGATTCATGACAAGTCCTTTCCGTTTAGTTTATTCGTAAATTGTTTGCGAGTGAATTATATCACCCCGGAGGGATATAGTCAAGGGATATCGCAAAAAATAGTTGGTTTATAAACATTTTTTACTGTATCCGTCAATCAAGCCTGACCGTCTTCATAAAGAAAAAGTGCGGGATCCGGAAAGGAGCCCGCTCGGATAAGTGCTCGTTTTGAAACGGATTCGTATGAGTCAATCCTTTTTCTTCAGCCGGAAAACCAGTCTCGCGGCAGCCTTCCCGTCCCAGGGAATAAGGGGCCTGAGGAATTCCCGCCGTCCGTCCGCGGTTTTGTTGAACGCGGCGAGCAGAATCCCCGTCAGGATGCCGATGAACAGCCCGATCCAATCGAACGCCGCCGTCAGGATCAGCGTCAGTAAACGGAGGTATTTGAAAGTGTAGCCGAGTTCGTAACTTGACTGCGTGAAATTGGCGATGGCGACGAACGCCATATACAGGATGACGTCGGGGGACAGCCATCCGACCTTGACGGCAAAATCCCCGAGCAGTAGCCCGCCCACCACGGATAACGAGCTCGCCAGAACGTCGGGCGTATTGAGAGAAGCCAGCTTCAGTCCGTCAAGCGCAAATTCCGTCAGGATCAGCTGCACAAGGACGGGAAGATCTCCCGGTTCCTGCGGGATCAGAAAACCGAGCATGGGCGGAAGGAGATCCGCGTGGTGAAGCGCGAGGACCCACAGAGGCGTGACAAGCGTGGTGAGCCAGAAGATCAAGTGGCGGAGTACCCGGAGATAGGTCCCGGTCAAGGGGGAAAAGTAAAAATCGTCCGTTTCCTGCAGAAAATGAAAGAGCGTGACGGGAAAGATCATCGCCTCCGGCGTGTTGTCGCAGAGGACGATCACGCCGCCCTCAAGCAGGATCGCCGCAGCGGTGTCGGGGCGTTCCGTGGTCCGGATCTTCGGAAACGGGTTCAGCCAGCTTCCGGGACAAAGCGCCTCCGCGATGCTCTGATGACCGAGGACGAGGGAATCCGTGTCCAGCGCACCGATACGCCGGATGAGATCCCGTGCATACGTTTCGTCCGCTCGTCCTTCCATCCAGAGCGCTGCGACATCGGTCCGCGTGCTCCTCCCCGCGCAGACTTTGCGGACATGAAGGGCGGGTGTCCGGATGCGCCGTCGAATCAGGGAGACATTCGTGAGGACGTTCTCCACAAAGCCGTCCCGACTGCCTCGCATGACCTTGTCGTTTTCCGGTTCTTCGGAGTCCCGCACCGGGTATACGCGGAGGTCGCAGACAAGCGCTTCCGCGCCGAACCCGCTCCCGAACAGCACCGTGCATCCGGACAGGACCGCTTCGGCGAGCACAGGAAAAGCGCTCGCCGTCTTCACCTGCCCGACATTCAATCGTGTCCGGGCAAATTCCTCCGCGTTTCCGAAATCGGATTCCGTACAGGACGTGAGCGCTGTGAGGACCTTTTCTAAAGAATCCGTTTTCGTCAGCCCGTCGACATACCACAAATCAAACCGCATTTCACCCGCACGGATCGAACGCGTATGCAGATCAAAACTTTCTTCCGCCTGCAGAATTTCCGAAAACGCCGCTGCGTCCTTTTCAAGAATTCCGCTCAGTTTCTTATCTCCCTCCATCGAAAAACCGTCCGTTCTTCATAAAACAATTCTTCAGGAAGAATGGACGGCTGCGGCGGCGGCTATTCACTTTTTGTCCGGATTTTTGAAAAACTGGTAGTAATAACAGGGGATCATGCCGTTGTACAGCTTCCGGACCTTATCGGCGCGGCGGCCGTAAAGCTTCTGAAAATCTTCGCTCTGCGTGATCACGTAGATCTGCCATTTCCCGAGACGGGCAAACGACTGTCCCATCGCGCGGTAGAGATCGTCGGCTTCTTCCCGGGTGAGCAGGCGGTCGCCGTAGGGAGGATTGGTGACGATCGTCCCGCGGCGTCCCATGGTGTCGATATCAAGCGCGTCCATCTGAAAGACGTTGACGCAGTCATCCACCCCTGCGCGTTTTGCCGCGGCCTGCGCGATTTCCGCGCATTTCGGATCGATATCGGTGGCATATGCTTCGAAACCGGAATCCGTGACGATCTCCGACCCGGCTTCCTCACGCGCGTCTTTCCACGAAGACGGGGGAAAGACGGGCAGCAGTTCCGCCGCGAAGGAACGGTTCAGACCGGGTGCGATCCGTTTCATCTGCATGGCGGCTTCAACGGCGATGGTCCCGGACCCGCAGAACGGATCCCAGAGCAGCACATCCTCGCGCGGGCGTGCGATCTTCACCATGGCGGCGGCAAGCGTCTCCCGGATAGGAGCATCGACCGTCTCAGGCCGGTACCCCCGTTTATGAAGAGGAGTTCCGGAGAGATCGATCATGAGATTGGCACGGTCCTTGAAGAGAAAGAATTCGATGCGGCAGCGGATCCCTGTTTCCGGAAGACGCGTCAGCCCGTAAGCTTCGCCCAGCCGGACGGAGACCGCTTTCTTGATGATCTTCTGACAGTCGGGCACGGAAAACAACTGACTCTTCACGCTGTGGCCGGTTACGGGAAACTCCGCGTCTCGCATGACGAATTCTTCCCACGGAAGCGCTTTGACCCCGTCAAAGAGCTCTGTGAACGTTTGCGCTTCAAACGCGCCGAGATTCAGATACAGGCGTTCGGCGAACCGGAACCGGACGCTGGCTTTCGCGCAGACGGAGGAATCCCCTTCAAACGTGATGCGCCCGTCCATATTTTCGATCCGCGTGCAGCCGAGCGCTTCGATTTCCTCTCCGAGCATCCCTTCCAGCCCGAACAGGCAGGTGGCCGTATAACGGTATTTTCCCGTTTGCTCCGTCATGTCAGTTCTCTCCTTCTCCGCTCTTGGATTTCGGCACGGGTGCCTTCGGCAGCGAGAAGGAGAAGCGGCACCATTTGCCGTATTCGCTCTCCACCCGGATCTGCTCGTCGTGTGCTTCTATGATCGTGCGGGAGATATAGAGCCCGAGCCCCGCGCCGGTTTTGTCCAGTCCGCGGCTCTTGTCGCTCTTGTAAAAACGGTCGAACACATAGGGAAGATCCTCCGGCGCGATCCCGTCTCCTTCGTTGTATACGCTGACGTTCACTTTGCCGCCGGCTTCATGGATGGAGAGGACGTATTTCCCTCCGGGCTTCGAAAACTTGATGGCGTTGTCGCAGAGATTGTAGAGGACCTGATGAATGGCGTCGGCGTCCGCATTCACGTACATGTTGTCGCGGTCCGCGTCGAACTGCACGTCGAGCTGTTTTTCTTCCAGCCGTTTTTCGGAAGCGATGATGATCTGCCTTCCCATTTCGCAGATGTCCATCGGGACCTTGTTGAACTTCCGTTCTCCCGCTTCGATTTTCGTAAGATCCAGCAGACTTGAAACAAGGCGGGACAGACGCAGGATCTCCGAACGGATGACCTCCAGATAATGCGGGACCTTTTCCTTCGGGATGGTCCCCTGCAGGATCATGTCGATGAATCCGGAGATCGTGGTCATGGGCGTACGGAGGTCATGGGAGATGTTGGCGAGGAAGAGCCGGCGGGATTCTTCGCTGTGCTGAAGGGTCGAGGCCATGTTGTTGAACGCCACGGCCAGCTCCGCAACCTCGTCGTTTCCGATCTCGGGCACGCGGACGTCAAAGTGGCCTCCGGCAAATTCTTTTGCGGCGCGGCTCATGGACCGCAGCGGAGAAACCAGGCGTTCCGTGATGAAGTATACGGCGATCAGGGCGGCCAGCATCAGCCACAGGGATGACATCACGATCGTGCGGATCATGGCTTCGAGCAGATCGTCCATATCGGCGTTCGAAGTGGCGGCCATGACGGAACCGACCATTCTTCCGTCCGTCGCCGTGATGCGCTGGATACAGATGCGGTGTTTTTTCTCGAAGAAATCGTCCATGGTCCCGTTCAGGATCATCTTAGGGGATTCGGCAAGCTGTTCCACGATCCCGTCCGGATACCGGAGGTCTTCCGCGCTTTCATCCGTATACTGTAGAAGCTCCTGCGAAGTACGTGATCCGCCGCTCAGACGGACAAACCCCTCCCCGTCGGAAACGAACAGTAGCACGTCGTCCACGGAAGCCACCATGGCGTTGAGAACGGGTTCGAGCAGGACCACGGAATTATCTAAATAATCGCTGAAGCTTGTCTGTCCGCTGGCGTGATAATCCTTGACGATGTAATCCGAAACGTTGTAGGCGATATTGCCGAGGGTCCGGTTCTTGTTGTTCTCGTCATAGATGTTCACGAGCGTCGTGATGATGGTCGCGGACAGCAGGATCGAAACGATGTTGATCAGCATGAAGGCGGATATGTACTTGACAAAGACGCTTTTGAACATACGGCCTCCTGAGAAATGATAAATGAAGACAGAAAGAAGGGGGAACTTTCCCGGGAAAGCTCCCCCTTCCATTCAGGCTTTTACTGGATCAGTTCGAATTTGTACCCGACGCCCCAAACGGTTTTGAGGGTCCACTTGTCGGAGACGCCTTCGAGCTTTTCGCGGAGTCTCTTGACGTGAACGTCCACGGTGCGGGAGTCGCCGAGATAGTCGAATCCCCAGACCTTATCGAGAAGCTGATCGCGGGAGAAGACGTGATTGAAGTGGGAGGCGAGGAAGTAGAGCAGTTCGAGCTCCTTCGGCGGGATGTCCACCGCCTTGCCGTTCAGCTTCAGTTCGTACTTCTGTTTGGAGATCTCCATGTTCTCGAATTTGATGGTCTCCTCATCATTCTGGTTGTCGTGGGCGGAATACCGTCTCAATACGGCTTTTACGCGGGCGGAGAGCTCCTTCATGTCGAAGGGCTTGACCACATAGTCGTCCGCGCCGAGTTCCAGTCCGACCACTTTGTCGAGGACTTCGTCCTTCGCGGTGATCATGATCACGGGCTTGGATGAGATCGCGCGGATTTCCCGGCAGACCTGATTTCCGTCCTTTTTCGGAAGCATCAGATCGAGCAGGACCAGATCCGGCTCGTACATCTTGAAGAAGCTGATGCCCTCCACGCCGTCTCCGGCGGTTTTGACCTCATACCCTTCGTTCTCGAAGAAATAGCGCAGCAGATCGCAGATGTTGGGGTCGTCGTCAATGACCAGCAGTTTTGTTCCCATTGCAATACCTCACTTATTATGTAATTCAGAATTCAAAGATTTCCGTCCTCAGCATCCGGGTTTCCCGTGCTTACGCCATGTAGTCGCCGTTGTAGCTGACAAGGACGGCTTTTTCAATGCCCTCCGCGGAGGACAGCTCGTTGACGAAAGCGGTATCGTCGCCGGTGAGTCTCACTTCGTAGCTGACTTCGATGTATCCGCGCGCGACGGTCTTGGACTTGACGGCGCAGCTCTTGGAACCGGCTTTCACGATTTCTTCGGCTTTCTTCTCGGCGTTGTCGTCCTTGCATTCCACGACGACGATGTACGCCGCGCCACCGATGCTCTTCACGTTCACAAACACATAGAGGATCAGACCGATCAGGAGGGATCCGATGATGGCGAGCAGATACATCGCGATGCCGCCCGCCGGCCCCGCGCCGAGCACGATGCCAACGCCGATGGCCCAGAAGAGGAATACGATGTCAAGAGGATCCTTGATGGCGGTACGGAAACGGACGATGGACAGAGCGCCGACCATGCCGAGGGACAGAACCACGTTCGAGGTGACGGCGATCAGGATCAGGGTGGAAATCATGCTGAGCGCCACAAGGGACACGCCGAACTGACGGTTGTACATGACGCCGCGGTAGGTGAGCTTGTAAATCAGGAAAATGAACAGGCCGAGAAGGAAGGCGGCGGCGATGGCAAGAGCGGTATCGGTCAGGGAGAATTCCGCGCTTCCGTTGCTTTCGAAAAACTTGCTTTTAAAAATATCCTTGAATGACATGGGATGATCCTTTCTGAAAATAAATCAATTATGTAAATCAGGCGGGGGTTCCGCGTCAGCCGTACTGACGGCAGATCTCGTATTTCGAAGAGGACTGGCGGTTGCGCGTGACGGGATTGAGAAGATAGCGGATGATGTCCGGGAGAAACTCGTTGTACTTGACCTCAAGCACATCGAAGCTGTCCGTGGGAACGCAGGGGGTCGGATCGAACAGATTGTTCGAGAAGATACCCGTCCGGATATCGCAGTCCAGCGTGACACGGACATCCGCGGGCTCGTAGATGAAAGGCGTTCTGGTGTATTCTACCAGCGTCTTCGGTCTGAGATTCTGTCCGCGCATCTGCGCGTACAGTTCCGCCACCACGCCGCGTCCGTCTTCCAGCATCCAGTCGATATCTCCGGAAACGATCTTGTCACATTCCTCTCTCGTGATGCGCGCCTGGAGCTTCTGAGTGAACTCGTCGCGCTTGACCTTTTTTTCAAGGGAAATGAAGCTGTCGTCGCCGTTGTAGATCCGTATGCGGAACTTGGCGCGGGGGTTGACGCCGTTCACTTTTTCAAAATACGCTGTGTCGGAAAAATTGTCAAAGTACAGGGAGCGGATCACATAACGGCCGTCCGCCATTGTGTGCGGATCCCTTTTCATGACAGTTCCGAGGCGTCTTGAAAGCAGTTCGCGGTCCCAGGCATTGATGTAGTACTTGAATTCATGCCTGTATTTTGCTTCAGATACCATAGAACCCTCCTTATCAATATCGGTCTTATCATATCACAAACGGCCGGAAAAGTCAATGGATTCCGCTCATTTTCTGTTATCCTTTATGCTTTGCTGAAAGTATTATATCGGTCCCGTGTGACGGGAATATGAAAGCAAGGTGACGGAACGATTAAATCATCCTGAATTTTCATGCGAAAGATTTTTATTCCAAAAACTCTTTCCTCCCTTGCGTTCCGTGTAAAAAGAGTGTATAATACGAGAAAAGGACTGTCAATCAGCGAAAGGACGCAGAAAATATGAAACTCGGCATCATAGGCCTTCCGAATGTGGGAAAAAGCACGCTGTTCAACGCCCTGACCGGAGCGGGAGCTCCGTCCGCGAACTATCCGTTCTGCACGATCGATCCGAATGTGGGCGTTGTCCAGGTGCCGGACCCTCGTTTGGATGTGCTGGCGGAAATGTATCATCCCGAGAAATACACCCCCGCAACGGTGGAATTCGTCGACATCGCGGGACTGGTGCGCGGCGCTTCCAAGGGAGAGGGCTTGGGCAACAAATTCCTCTCGCATATCCGCGACGTGGATGCGGTGGTCCATGTACTCCGCTGTTTCGAGGACGGGGACATCATACACGTGGACGGAACGGTGGATCCCGTGCGCGACCTCGAGACGATCAACATGGAACTCATCTACGCGGACATCGAAGTGGTGGAGAAGCGGATCGAGAAGACGCAGAAGCTTTTGAAGGGAGACAAATCCCTGCAGGAAACGCTGGACGTTTACGGAAAGCTGATGGATGCCCTGAACGAAGGCAAAACCGCCCGCGCCGCCGAGCTGACGGAGGATGAAATCGCCCTCCTCGACGACTTGAATCTTCTGACGCTGAAGCCGATCATCTATGTGGCCAACGTAAGCGAAGACGAAGCAGCGGGCGTCTCCCCGGACAACGAGAAATACAACGCGCTGAAAAAAGCCGCTGACGCGGAAGGCGCGGAGGTCATTCCGGTATGCGCCGGGATCGAAGCGGAGATCGCGGAACTCGAACCGGAGGAAAAAAAGCTTTTCCTCGCCGACCTCGGGATCGAGGAGAGCGGACTCGACCGGCTGATCAAAGCCAGTTACGCCCTTCTCGGCTACATCAGCTATCTGACCGCCGGCCCGAAGGAAGTCCGCGCCTGGACCATCGTGAAAGGCACGAAAGCGCCGCAGGCTGCCGGAAAGATCCACTCCGATTTCGAACGCGGCTTTATCCGCGCGGAGATCGTCGCTTACGACGATCTGATCGCATGCGGCTCCATGAACGCCGCGAAGGAAAAGGGGCTGATCCGCAGCGAAGGTAAAGATTACGTCATCGAGGACGGCGACGTGGTGCTCTTCCGCTTCAACGTGTGATTCCCTGCCGGTTTCCGCATGAAGCCGGGAAATAAAAAAGCCGTGCGCTCTTCCCCGCCGCATGCAAGGGGAGGGACGCACGTTCTTGTTGTCAGACGGACTCCTCGGAACTCCCGGGATACCCGTATAGATTTTTGTATTCGTTTTCGAGAATGGAACAGACGCCGACGGTGACATAGTTTCCTTTGACGAATATGCTGTCCCGGAAAGCGCCTTCGTATTTCATGCCGATCTTCTCCATCACGCGGCGGGAACGGTCGTTGCCGAGCATATAATGCGCCTCGACGCGGTGAAGGCGCAGATCGGAAAATGCGAAACGAAGTACGGCCCGAGCTGCTTCCGGCGCGATCCCTCTGCCCCAGAACTGCCGGTTGAGGACATACCCGATCTCCGCGGAGTTGGATTCGAGAGCGATGCGGGTAAAGCCGCAGGTGCCGATCATCCTGTCCTCTTCCCTCATGACCACCGCCCAGTCGTAGAAGTCCCCGGCCCGGTAGCGCGACTGGAGATAGGACAGGTACCGTCTCGTATAGTTCTCGTTTTCGTGCGGCTGCCACAGCAGGTACGCGGAAACTTCCGGATCGCGGGCGTATTCGTACATATCCGCGCTGTCCCGTTTCAGCATCCTGCGAAGCATGAGACGCGGCGTTTGGATCACCGGCGGATCGCGGAATATCCTCGTCAGTTCTTCGTGGTTCATTTTCCAAAACCTCTCCCAGACGCTTTCCGTTCGCCTTTTTATTATAAAACAAATGGGACGTCAATGCAAGGCCGCCGGGAATTTTTTTTACAATTCTCCGGTTGCATTCGTCCGTCCGGCGTGGTACACTCAGAAAAGAGACATGCCCGGGCTTTTCGTCGCATAGAATCGGACAAAACCCCGTCCGGGAGGCTGACGTCCATGTCCGATTCCGTTCTCTGCCGCGCCGCCGTCCTGTGGCTCCGCGGATTCCTGCTCACCGCGGCTGCATTTGCCGTGACGGTCCCGCTCGCCCGATCTCTTGACACCGGCCCCGTGTATCACGTGACACGCAGTCTCTCGGACACCGGGGATCCCGCTTCCCTGCTGGAATGGCTCACACCGTCCCTGCTGTTCTGCGCGGGCACCGCCGCTGCCGGGACCACGGTTTTCTGCCGTTCCTTCCTGCGGGCGGGATGCGTTTTCCGAGGGATCGGGACGGGACTGCTGTTCGGGCTGCTGTCCTGCGGAACGCTCCGCCTTTCCCATGCAGCCGTTGCTGTGCCTCTCTGCCTTGCCGGACTGTTTCTCTGGCTCGCGCAGGCTGCGTTTGCGGCGGTCTTTTCCGACGAGCTGCTCGGAGCGTTCGGAACGAATAACGATGCGCGTTTCCGTTCCGTCCTCCGCACAAGTCTGAGCGTGACGCTGGCTCTGTCGGGAGCCGTGTTTCTCACCTCCGCGCTCTCCTGGCTGACAGCGGGAGCAGCGGCGGCACCATAATCCGGATGGCTTCGGCATCCGGGTCGTCAAGGAGTGGTATACATGCCGGATTTCAACGAACGAAACAATCGCCCTTCCCTCGATGAGATCGAGGAAGCGGAGATCGCGGAACAGAAGAAAAAAAAGAAGTTCAACATTTTTTCGCGTGCGTATGCAGACGGAAAGGGCGTGGACAAGGATGAAGTCGCCATCGCGGACAACCCCGGATTCGTCAACTTCTTCAGGCTCTGCGGCCGGAAACTCAACGAACTGCTCTCCGTCAACCTGATCGCGGTGGTCGGGAATCTGCCGATCTTCTTTTTCCTGTTCGCCATGAGCGGATACATGTCCGTCCATACTTCCTCTCCGACCTACGCGGTATACGGCCCTCTCTGGAGCGCGAAGCTGTTTCACAATTCACCGGCGGTGGCTGCGCTCTGGACCGTTTACGGACGCACTTCCGCCGTCACGATGCGCACGACGGGGGACTATATCTTTCTCGGCCTGTCCCTCCTTCTGTTCCTTACGCACGGTCCCGTACGCACCGGCGTGACGTATCTGCTGCGCAATATGTTCCGGGGAAAGCCCGTCATGATGCTTTCCGACTTTTTCGACGCGATCCGCCGGAACTGGAAGCAGGCCCTCGCGATGGGGATCCTCGATCTTGCTCTCATCGGGCTGATGGCCTATTCGATGATGTTCTACTATCTGAACTATAATCTGAACAACATGATGACGGCGATGTTCTTCGTCGGGCTCTGGATCATTATCCTCTATCTCGTGATGCGCCCTTATATCTGGCTGATGCTGGTAACCTTCGACATCTCGATCGGTAAGATGTTCCGCAACGCCCTGCGATTCACCGTGCTCGGGCTGAAGCGCAATTTTCTGGTCCTTCTCGGAACGCTGTTCGTCGCGGCCTTCGAGTACGCGCTGCTCATCACATACTTCCCTTTAGCCGTCATATTCCCGTTCGTGATCCTGCCGTCCCTGCTCATGATGATGGGCGTGTACGGAGCGTTCCCCGTCATCAAAAAATACATGATCGATCCGTATTACGAGGAAAGCTGACATCGGAGATACAGACAATCTCCGCGCTCCGTCACATGTTCTTCCTCATCCGTTCGATCGCGCCTTTTTCGATCCTCGATACCTGCGCCTGGGAAATGCCGATTTCCTCCGCGATCTCCATCTGCGTCTTGCCGGCGTAGTAACGTCCGGCGATGATGCTGCGCTCCCGTTTGCTGAGATGGGAAAGCGCGTCCTTCAAGGCGAGTTCTTCCAGCCATCTGCCGTCGTCTTCGTCCATATCCCGGATCTGATCCATCACGCAGAGCGAATCCCCTCCGTCACTGTAGACGGTATCGAACAGGGAGACCGGTTCCGCGACCGCTTCCAGCGCAGCGCCGACGTCTGAGGTTTTTTCCCCGATGGCGGCCGCGATCTGTTCGAGCGTCGGCTCTCCCTCAACGGACAGCTTTTCTCTTGCGGCAAACGCCCTGTACGCGAGATCGCGCACGGAGCGGCTGACCCGAACCGCATTGTTATCGCGCAGATACCGCCGGATCTCGCCGAGGATCATGGGGACCGCGTAGGTGGAAAACTCCACGTCCATCTCCGTATTGAAATGATCCACCGCTTTGATGAGGCCGATACATCCTACCTGAAACAGATCGTCCGGATTTTCTCCCCTTCCGGAGAACCGGCCGACCAGCGACAGGACCAGCCTCAGGTTTCCGGCGATCACCCGCTCTCTCGCCTCCATATCGCCCTCCGCGGTCTTTCTCAAGAGTTCCTTTTTCTCCGATGAAGTCAGGACAGGCAGCCGCGACGTATTGACGCCGCAGATCTCCACCCTTCCGCCGGCCATCCGACACCTCCGAACAAACCACACGCCCAGCGGCGCTTACTTCGGAAGAAGTATTGCACCTCCGGGCGTTTGTTTATGCAGATGGGTCGGTGGCAGTTTCTGGCGTCACTGCGTGATCCACAGACAGACGGTCCCCATATCGGACACGGTGCCGCGGACGGTCCTCACGCCGAGTTCGGCGACGGCGGGAACGGAAAAGATCTCCTGATCGGTGAGCAAGCGTGCAAAAGCGTCCTCCGCCGTCTCCGCATCGGGAAATTTCAGAAAGATCCTGTCGTTATGGATCTGAGAGGCGATGATTTCCGCGATGAGATCGGCATCATAGCCGTCGAGCACGGCTCCGAGGCGGCGGTAATAGCTGTATTCCGTTGCCGTACAGTCCGGAAGTTTTTCCTCATCGTCAACGGTATGGTTCCGGAGGATCTCCTCCGTCGTGACGCAGAAGAAATCGTAGGTCCTGTAACCGTCCGCCGCTTCGCCGGAGAAAACCGGATCGTCCCATGTGACGTCCACATGATACCATTCTCCGTCCAGGCAAAGGAGATTCCATTCGTGCGGGGCCCCGCTTCTCTCTTCGGATCCATCGACACGCCGGCATTCCGCGCCCAGCCGTCCGGCAAGCAGCTGAAACGCCGCCGCATACCCGGAACAGATGGCCTGCCGATTGACGAGGCAGCCGTACGCCGACGAGCTCTGATTGATCCCGTCGTTCGATTCCGGATCCGCTCCGAGCACCGCCCGGGCCGTTTCGGAATCGTAATCCGTTTCGTCCACGAGGATATCGTGCAGCCTTAGCAGCCGCTCATACAGCTCGGTTTCTTTTTCGCATCGGGAAAGGATTTCCCCGGCACGTTCTTCCAGCTTTTCGGAACGGATCTCGATCTCCTGTTCCGTGATGAAGACTTCGGGGGTGAATTCCAGGAGCACGGAGGTGCCGGAAGTTTTCACCGTGAGCGACGCGCTCCCCGAAAACCAGAACAGTTCGGGATGATCCGCGAGGATCCGGCTGAAAACGTCAAATACTGTTTCGGAACAGTCGCAGTCAAAAGCGATCGTCTTCTTCCGGGCACACAGGCCTTCATACAGATCCCGATACAGCGTCTCCTCATCACATACGGATCCGGAAGAAGCGGCGGGCATGTTCCCGGCAGCATCTTCCGGCAGAACCGAAACGGATAGGATCACACCGCAGCCCGGGAGCAGGACGGAACAGAGGCAAATCAGAACGGCTGTTGTCAAAATCAGTTTCCGGCATGAGCGCACGCCGCGGTCACGATGTTTTTTCGACATAATCTCCTTGTTCAAAATATGGCTTGTTCACACCGGTTTCCGGTCCTTCAGAAGGCTTTTTCGTCCGGGAGATCCCGATACTCGGGAACGCTCGGCGCGCCGCCCTTTTTGGTGGTGCAGAGTGCGGCTGCCCGGTTTGCTTTGAGAACGGCGGCGCGGATCGGAGCTTCTTCATCCAACGAAAGCTTTTTCATGACAAATTCATAAAGGAAGGTCGCAAAGAACACGTCCCCCGCGCCGGTCGTGTCGATCGCATGCACCCGGAAAGGCTCCGCGTATCCGGCGTAGTCCGAAGCGGCGTAGCAGGAACCCTCCGCCCCCATGGTGACGGCGGCGAATCGGGGCCCTTCCCGCAGGATAGCGCGCGCAATGTCAACGGGGTCTTTCAGTCCGGTGAGCATTTCGCCCTCTTCTTTCGACACCTTTACCAGATCCGCGCGGCGCATCGCGTCGGAGGCGTAAGAGTAAAAATCCTCTCCCGCCCATAGGGATTCCCGGTAATTGGGATCATAGCTGACGAGCGCTCCGGCCGCCTTCGCCGCTTCGATCGCCGCGAACGTAGCGGATCGGGCAGGTTCGGCGCAGAGGGAGAGAGAACCGAAGTGGAACAGCTTTGTATTCCCGAGCAGCTCCCGGTTCAATTCATCCGGACCGATCCGGAGATCCGCCTCATGCCGCCGGTAGAAGGCGAAATCCCGTTCTCCGGACGGCGCAAGCGATACAAACGCCAGCGTCGTATGATATTCCGGATCCTCCCTGAGTCCGGCGCAGTCCACGCCGAGACCCGTGAGGAATTCCCGGAGGGCGCGCCCGAAGAGATCGTCCCCGACCTTTCCGATGAACCCCGCTTTCGCGCCGTATTTCGCAAAAGTCGCGGCAGCGTTCACGACCGCGCCTCCGGGATTCTGAATGAACCGCGGAAATCCCCCCGCGCTGTGCCCGTCCGGCGTGAAATCGATCAGGATCTCTCCGAGGGTGACAAAATCGTATTGTTTCATCTTCACGCTCCCAGATAGGCGCCTTGTTCCGCGAGGATCCTGCGGATCTTGTCCGTATCCGCCTGCTGTACGGGTACGCCTTCGTCGATCGCGACGGAAGCCCCGATCCCGGCGGCTTCTCCGGTCGTGGTACAGATCGGGATGATGCGGATGGAAGCCTGCGCTTCATGATCGCAGGAGATGCACCGTCCGCCCACAAGAAGATTGACGCAGTCCTCCGCGCGCGGGATCAGGGAGCGGTACGGAATGGTATACCATGTCCCTTTCGGGAAGTAGTAATGGCTCGTCCCGGATCCTTCCGGATTGTGAATGTCGATGTCGTAATTCCCGGCGGCGATCGCGTCTTCGAACTTCGTGCAGGCGACAAGGTCCGCTCCGGTCAGGACGTATTCACCGACAAGCATCCTGCTCTCGCGCACCCCGATGGAAGGGGCAGTGTAGATGAGTTTTGCGCGTTCCATGCCGGGAACTCCGTTGACCCGGAAGAAATCAAGCAGTTCCTGTACCTGACGGCGGGCTGCCATTTCGGCTTTTGTCACGTCGAAAGGATCGACCGGATTGAGCTTCACTACGCGGGTGGTGTTGAAATGCAGGACCCCGTCGATCGGATAATCGAACACAAGGATGTCCTCCCGCGGATTGGCAAAGCGTCCGGCTTCCTTCCATTCCTTATGCAGACGGACCCACAGCGGGCGGTTTTCAAAGAAGAGCTTTTTATCGACATTTGCGACGCGGAAGCAGAGCGTCATCGGCTGGCAGAGATTGTCCGGTTCCCTCCCCAGTCTTGTCGAAACGCCCGCCATCACGCATAGATCCGCGTCTCCGGTGCAGTCGATGAACATTTTTCCTTCAAATGTCAGGACGCCCGCTTTTGTCGCGGCGGAGACGGACAGGATCCGCTCCCCCTCCTTCTCCACGCCGCAGAGAGTCGCGTGGAAAAGCACCTGCACACCCGCTTCCGTGACCTTTTTGTCCAAGAGGATCTTCAGCGACTCGTCATTGAACTGGCTGTCCCCGCGTATATTGCCGGAGGCGCGCAGGTCTTCCACCAGTTCGGCGAGAAATCCGCGGCTCAGATAATGGCGACGTTCCGTTCCGTCTTCGTCGGTCACAGTGGTGGAATAGGGCATGAGGGGAAAAATCAGGCAGTTGGACGCAGCTCCTCCGAGGAAACCGGACGCTTCGAGAAGGAGCACCCTTTTCCCCTGTCTGGCCGCGGAAACCGCAGCTGCGCAGCCGGTGAAACCGCCGCCCAGCACGACCACATCATAAACCGTTTCATGCGTCATGATCATATTCTCCTTTTCTCGTTCTTTGGAATCACTGAGTTTCATTCTCCGGTTTTCAGCCGCTCCAGATAAGCGTCCATCTGTTC
>JAEEGL013416418.1_pt1 | contig 21946 bp, 18 predicted proteins | sample 9134231 | NCBI WGS metagenome assembly JAEEGL01 (sample SAMN16246548, study PRJNA631951) | gut metagenome | biome: gut microbiome; feature: rumen; material: fiber-attached | host: Bos | place: Iran: Karaj | collected 2018-10 | reverse complement strand
TTTCAGCAAAGGATAATCAAATAATAAACGCTATAGCAAAAAAGCTTAGGGTTAAGGACTCTGATATTAAGGAATATCAGATTTTAAAGCGTTCTATTGATGCCAGAAAAAAGCCTGACCTGTTTTATGTTTATTCAGTGGTTGTAAGCTTAGATAAAGCCCTTGAGCAGAAGGCTATAAAAAAGGCAACAAAGGACAATAACATCAATCCTTACAAGCCTAAGACCTATTTTATCCCTAAGTCTACTGACACTAAATGCAGGCCAATAGTTATAGGAGCAGGACCTGCTGGACTTTTTGCGGCTTACATTTTTGCTTTAAATAATATGGCGCCTATAGTCCTTGAACGAGGTAAAAAGGTGGAGGAGCGCACCCAGGATATTTTGAAATTCTGGGAGACTGGAATTCTTGACACAGCTTCCAACGTACAGTTTGGTGAAGGTGGCGCCGGCACATTTTCAGATGGAAAGCTTAATACCCTTGTAAATGATAAACAGGGGCGCAATAAGTTTGTCCTTGAGACCTTTGTGAAATTTGGTGCGCCATCTAATATTTTATATGATGGCAAGCCTCATATCGGAACTGACATTTTAAAGCAGGTAATAGCTAATATGCGCCATGAGATTACTGAACTTGGCGGTGAATTTCATTTCAATACTCAGGTTACAGATTTTATTATTGAGGCTGGTACTTTAAAGGGCGTTGTTGCTGGAGTTAACACATATTACAGCGATAAAGTGATTCTTTCTATAGGTCACAGTGCCAGAGATACCTTTAAGACTTTATATGATTTAGGCTTTGATATGGAGGCAAAGGATTTTGCTGTAGGCTTTAGAATTGAGCATCCACAGTCTATGATTTCAGAGACTATGTATGGTCCTAATTTCAAAGAATTAGATCCAGCACCATATAAGCTTGCAACTAATCTTAACAACGGACGCGGTGTATATTCTTTCTGTATGTGTCCTGGAGGTTTTGTGGTCAATTCTTCTTCAGAGGAAAACAGACTTGTTGTAAATGGAATGAGCTACTCCAAGCGCGACAGTCAAAATGCTAACAGCGCTATAGTTGTTTCAGTTGGGGCTAATGAATTTGATAAGAGTAATCCTCTTTCAGGAATAGAATACCAGCGATCAATAGAAGCAAAGGCATTTTCCCTTTGTAATGGCTTTATTCCACAACAGCTTTATGGAGATTTTAAGGCTGGAAAGCTATCAAATTCCTACGGCGATTTTGAGACACAGACTAAAGGAAAAACTGGCTTTGGTATGGTTTCTGATATATTTTCTCATGAAATTAATCAATCAATTATTGACGCAATGGGTCAGTTTGGTAATAAAATAAAAGGGTTCGATAGACTAGATTCAATTCTTTCTGGAGTAGAGAGCAGAACCTCATCTCCAGTACGAATCAATAGAAATGAAGCCTTTCAGTCAAACATTGCTGGTCTTTATCCTTGTGGTGAAGGCGCAGGCTATGCAGGTGGTATTACATCTGCCGCAATGGATGGCTTAAAGGTTGCAGAGGCTGTTATAAATAGCCTTACAGAAATTTAGAATAGGTAGGAAAAATAAGTGGCAGAATACACTCCAATGATGCAGGAGTATCTTAAAACAAAAGCAGAATATGAGGATTGCATTTTATTTTATAGATTAGGCGATTTCTATGAAATGTTTTTTGAGGATGCCAAAACAGCCTCAAGGGAATTAGAGCTTACTCTTACAGGTAAATCCTGTGGCGCTGAGGAGAGAGCACCTATGTGCGGTGTTCCTTTTCATGCAGCCGATTCTTACATCAATCGTTTAGTTCAGCGTGGCTACAAGGTAGCAATCTGTGAGCAGGTTGAGGATCCAAAGGAAGCTAAGGGCCTTGTAAAGCGCGAGGTAATCAGAGTTATCACTCCTGGTACCAACATTGATTCAATGGCCTTAGACGAGGGTAGCAACAATTACATTATGTCTATCGTCTATAATCGCGGTATGTTTGGTGTCAGCACCTGTGACATTTCTACAGCTGATTTTTACCTCACCGAGGTAGACAGCACTAGAAAGCTTATAGACGAGATTTATCGTTTCAATCCAGCGGAGATTATTTATTCAAAATCGATTTATGAGTCTGGAATAGATATTACTGAGGTTTCTCAAAAGGTTGAAAGCTCATTATCTCAGCTTGATGAGTCGTTTTTCGATGACACCTTAAGCACAAGGGAGATTCTTACACATTTTCACGCTCATTCCCTTGAGGGCTTGGGGCTTATTGATTTTCCAGTGGGAAAGGTGTCGGCAGGTGGACTTTTACTTTACCTTAAAGAGACACAGAAGACTGAGCTTGCTCACTTAACACATATCACTCCATACACCAATGGCAAGTTTATGCTCCTTGATAACTCTACCAGACGCAACTTAGAGCTTACCGAGACTATGCGTGATAAGCAAAAGAGAGGTTCTCTGCTTTGGGTTTTGGATAAGACTAAGACTGCTATGGGAGCAAGACAGCTTAAAAATTTCGTTGAACAACCACTTATTTCCGTGGATGAAATTATAAAGCGTCAGGATGCCATTGAAGAGCTTAATGGTTCATTAATTGATAGGGAAGAGCTGAGAGAATATCTTTCCTCTGTGTATGATTTAGAGCGATTAATCACAAAAATCACCTATCAGTCAGCAAATCCAAGGGATTTAATTGCTTTTAAACAATCAATCGGGATGTTAAGCCCTATTAAGACTTTACTGGATAGCTTTAGATGTCATCAGATTCAGGATATTAATGCCAATATTGATGACATGAAGGATTTATTTAAGCTTATTGATGAAGCAATCGATGATGAGCCACCTATTTCTTCACGAGATGGGGATATTATTAAATCTGGCTACAATGCAGAAGTAGACAGACTTCGAGCTGCTAAAATAGATGGTAAGCAGTGGCTTGCTGATTTAGAGGCTAAGGAGAGAGAAAAGACTGGTATCAAGAACCTGAAAATTAAGTTTAATAAGGTCTTTGGTTTTTATCTGGAGGTTACAAATTCTTATCAGGATTTGGTGCCTGATTACTATGTTAGAAAGCAGACTCTTGCCAATGCTGAAAGATACTATACTCCAGAGCTAAAGGAGCTTGAGGATAGTATTCTCGGTGCTGAGGATAGGCTTAACACCATAGAGTATGAATATTTTAAAAATGTACGTGATACAATTGCCGCAGCAGTTGACAGAATTCAAATTACAGCAAAGGCTATTGCTCTTTTAGATGCACTTATTTCGCTTGCAGTAGTTGCTGAGAAAAATCACTACATCAGACCTGTAATTAACAATCGTGGGGTTATCGACATTAAAGAAGGTCGTCATCCAGTTGTAGAGCAGATGATTGAGGCTAATCAGTTTATTTCTAACGACTGTGCGCTGGATTTGGACTCCAACACAATTGCCATTATTACCGGTCCAAATATGGCTGGTAAGTCCACCTATATGCGACAGGTAGCTCTGATAGTACTTATGGCTCAGATTGGAAGCTTTGTTCCAGCCAGTGAGGCCACTATTGGTGTTGTAGATAGAATCTTTACCAGAGTAGGTGCATCAGATGATTTGTCTACCGGTCAGTCTACATTTATGGTGGAGATGAATGAGGTGGCAAATATTCTTCACAACGCCACAAATAAATCTCTTTTGATTTTAGATGAAATTGGACGTGGTACATCTACCTATGACGGTCTTTCTATAGCCTGGTCTGTGGTGGAGCACATTGCATACCAGATTGGAGCAAAGTCACTTTTTGCCACACATTATCACGAGCTTACTGAACTCGAGGGACAGATTAAGGGTGTCCACAATTATTGCATCGCTGTTCAGGAGCTGGGAGAGGATATTATTTTCCTTAGAAAAATCATCCCAGGTGGAGCGGACCAGAGCTATGGTATTCAGGTTGCCAGACTGGCAGGCTTACCTGAAGAGGTTCTCACCAGAGCCCGTACCATTGTAAATTCACTTAATGAGAGCGATATTGCTGCTGTTTCAGACAGAATAGCAATTCAGGAGCATATTGAAGAAAAGCTTAAGACCATCGAAGGTGTTACAATTTCAGAGAATGAAGCGGAAATAATAGCAGGCCTAAAGGAGCTTGATATTACTAAAATTACTCCTTTGGAGGCTATGAACATTCTTTTTGAGTATCATAATAAGGTTGTAGAATAATGGGAAAAATTAATGTATTAAGCCAGGAGACAATTGATAAAATCGCCGCAGGAGAGGTGGTTGAAAGACCAGCTTCTGTGGCTAAGGAGCTTATTGAGAACAGTATTGATGCCGGAGCCACAGCTATTTCTGTAGAGATTAGAGGCGGTGGCGTTGAATATCTTCGTATCACTGACAATGGCTCCGGAATAGATAAGGATCAGATTCAAATTGCTTTCCTCAGACATTCCACCTCAAAGATTTCTTCAGCAGAGGATTTGAATACTGTTCGTTCTCTCGGTTTTAGAGGCGAGGCCCTTTCATCTATTTCTGCTGTTTCAAAGGTGGAGCTAATCACCAAGACAAAGGACAGTCTCCTTGGTGCAAGTTATATAATCGAGGGTGCAAAGGAAGTTTCTCTTACAGATATTGGAGCTCCTAACGGCACAACCTTTATTATTCGCCAGCTGTTTTATAATACCCCAGCCAGAAAGAAATTCTTAAAATCTGAGAGTACAGAGGGAAGCTACGTTTTCGATGTAGTGGAGCACCTTGCTTTGTCTCACCCGGAGATTTCCTTTAAATTTCTTTTAAATGGCAAAGAAAAGCTTATGACTTCTGGTAATGGAGTACTTTCTGACACCATTTATCAGATTTACGGACGTCAAATTGCTTCTAATGTTCTTGATTTGGAATATGAGGATGAAAAAGTTCGTATATACGGATTTATTGGTCAGTCTGTTATAGCCAGAGGCAATCGTGCCTTTGAGCATTTCTTTGTAAATAACAGATACATTAAAAGTGGAAGCCTTTCAAAGGCCTGTGAAGAGGGCTATTACGGCTTTTTGATGGGCCATCAGTATCCATTTTTTGTAATAAATATAGCCTTCGACGAGGCTGCAGTAGACGTTAATGTGCATCCTACAAAGCAGGAGGTTCGTTTTGAGGATGAGCCATATATCTGTGAGCTTTTGACTAAGATTATTAACCAAAGACTTAGAAAACGCGAGGATGTTTTAGAGGCTCACGTGGAGGAAGCTCCAAGCAAGCCTGAACCTGTAATTCCTAAGAGCTTTGATACACCTGCACAGACTCCTTCTGTTCAGGAAGCTCCAAAGCCTGGTTTTTCAGCTTCAGTTAAGGCTGAGCCAAAGGATGAGACTCAAGTGATTCCTCCTTCTAAACCTAAGATGCCAGAGCCTTTTGAAAAGGACAAGCTTGAGAGAATTCGTAAGTCCATAACTGCTCAAATTCACGCTGACACCCCTTATGAAAAGAAATTTGAAGAAAAAAACAGGGGCGGAGAAAAGTATGAGCAGATAAGCTTTTTAAATAAAGAGGCTGTTAAGGAGCACAAGATTATTGGCCAGGTATTCGACACCTACTGGATTGTTGAATACGACAGAAATATGTACATAATCGACCAGCACGCAGCCCACGAAAAGGTTCTTTTCGAGAAAACAATGGCCAGACTTAAAAACAATGAGATGACTTCACAGATGGTGAGCCCTCCCGTTATCGTTTCTTTGTCTGCCCAGGATATTTTATTATTTGAAAATTATCGCGAAGCCTTTGAGCAGATAGGATACAGGGTAGAGGCTTTCGGAGGAAATGAGCTTGCTATTAATGGTGTTCCAGGCAATCTTTTAAATCTGGACCCAAAGGCATTTTTCCTTGAGGTGCTTGCTGATTGCCAGTCATATAAGGCAAGCGATTCCTTTGATATGATTGTCGAAAAGGTAGCTTCAATGTCCTGCAAGGCTGCAGTAAAAGGAAACAATAGATTGTCTCTTCCAGAGATTAAGACACTTATTGATGATTTGCTTAAGCTGGACAATCCTTATCACTGTCCACACGGCAGACCTACAATGATTTCCTTCTCTGAATATGAGCTGGGAAAGAAATTTAAAAGGATAATTTAATGAAAAACTTAGTTGTTCTCACTGGCCCTACGGCCGTTGGTAAAACTTCATTATCCATCAATCTCGCCAAAGCAATTAATGGCGAGATTATTTCTGCTGACTGTATGCAGGTTTACAAGAGAATGGATATCGGCACTGCAAAGATTATGCCGGAGGAGATGGATGGAGTTACACATCACCTTATTGATGTCATTGAGCCTGAAGAGGAATTCCACGTGGTTCGCTTCAAGGAAATGGTGCTTTCCGCAATGGAAGAAATATACGCAAAAGGAAAGATACCTATCATTTGCGGTGGTACAGGCTTTTATATTCAGGCTATTCTCTACGACATCCAATTTACAGACCAGGAAATAGACAAGGAATACAGAGATTACCTGGAATCCATTGCTGACGAAAAGGGCAACGAAACAATACACCAGATGCTTATGGAGGTTGACCCGGATTCTGCTGAGGCCATTCCTCCAGCCAATCGCAAGAGAGTTATTCGAGCCCTTGAATATTTCAAGCAGACAGGAGAACAATTTTCAGTTCACAACAAGAGGGAAAGAGACAGAATTAGTCCCTATAATTTCGCTTATTTTGTATTAAATGATGACAGACAGATATTGTATAATCGCATAGATGCCCGAGTGGACAAAATGCAGGAGGCAGGCCTTGTGGATGAGGTTAAAAAACTTTTGGATGAAGGATGTTGTCCTGGAATGACTTCAATGGATGGCATTGGCTATAAAGAGATTATTTCTTATCTTCAGGGGGAGACGGATTTGAATTCCGCCCTTGAGCTTATTAAAAAGAACTCTAGAAACTACGCAAAGAGACAGCTCACCTGGTTCAGAAGAGAAAGAGAAGTAATTTGGCTGGATAAAACTCAGCTAAAATCAGAGTCTGAGCTTTTAGATAAGATTTTGGAATCGTTAAAAGAGAAAGGAATTATTTAAGTTGTTAAGTATTTATAAGGAATTTGGTATTTCAGAACAGGTATATAATTATGGAGCATCAATCATCGAGAAGCTGGTGCCACGTTTTAAGGAGATAGATGATATTGCTGAGTATAATCAGTTAAAGGTCCTTAGAGCAATGCAGGAGCACAAGGTTGCTGCCGACTGCTTCAATGGTTCTTCAGGCTATGGCTACGATGACAAGGGGCGTGATCTTCTTGAAAAGGTTTACGCTTCAGTATTTAAGGCTGAGGACGCTTTAGTAAGACCTCAGATTACCTGTGGTACTCACGCCCTGGCACTTGCTTTAATGAGTAATTTACGCCCGGGAGATGAGCTTTTATCACCTGTTGGAAAGCCATATGACACCCTTGAGGAGGTTATTGGTATCCGTCCATCAAACGGCTCACTTGCTGAGTATGGAATCACCTATGCCCAAGTTGATTTGTTAGAGGATGGTGGCTTTGATTACGATGGAATTAAGGCTGCTATTAATGAAAAGACAAAGCTTGTCACTATCCAGCGTTCAAAGGGCTATGCAAATCGTCCAACACTTTCTGTGGAGGCAATAGGAGAGCTTATTTCCTTCATCAAGGGTATCAAGCCAGAGATTATTTGTATGGTAGACAATTGCTACGGCGAGTTTGTTGAGCGTATTGAGCCTACTGAGGTAGGAGCTGATATGTGCGTTGGTTCTCTTATTAAGAATCCAGGTGGCGGCCTCGCTCCAATCGGTGGCTACATTGTAGGTAAAAAGGAATGTATTGAAAATGCAGCCCACAGACTTACATCACCAGGACTTGGTAAGGAGGTAGGTGCTTCCCTTGGTATTATGCAATCCTTCTATCAGGGATTTTTCCTTGCTCCAACCGTTGTTGCAGGAGCCTTAAAGGGCGCTATTTTTGCGGCAAATGTCTACGAAAAGCTTGGCTTTTTATGTGTGCCAAATTCTACAGAGCCACGTTACGATATCATTCAGGCTGTTTCATTCCTTAAACCAGAGGGACTAATCGCTTTTTGCGAGGGAATTCAGGCAGCTGCACCAGTTGATTCCTATGTTGCTCCAGAGCCTTGGGATATGCCTGGCTACGATTCACAGGTAATTATGGCGGCAGGAGCATTTGTACAGGGCTCATCAATCGAGCTTTCAGCAGACGGTCCTTTAAGAGAGCCTTATACAGCCTTTTTCCAGGGTGGTCTTACCTGGAATCATGCTAAGCTTGGAATCCTTAAAGCACTGCAAAAACTTGTGGATGCTTGCCTTGTGAACCCATCCCAACTGTGCTAGAATTTAAAATAATTATGTTATAAAAAAGTTTGGAGGAAAGCTAGCTATGCCAGTTTCTTTTGGAATTGATATAGGAACTCAGAATTTAAAGATTTTCAGTGGTTCTAATAGTCAAATTACTAATATTAAAAACACAATTGCTATTGTTAACAAAAATCAGATGTATTCATATGGAGATAGTGCCTATTCAATGTTTGAAAAGGCCCCTGATACAATTGCCGTTTCATTTCCTATTGTTTCAGGTGTTATCGCCGATTTCGATAATATGCAGACTATGCTTTTTGAAGTTCTTGAGAAGGATTTAAAGGGCAAGATTAAGGGAGCTGACATCGTTGTTGCAGTTCCTACTGACGTTACAGAGGTAGAAAAAAAGGCATTCTCTGATTTGTTCACAAAGACTAAGAATAAGCCTCACTCAATTAAGGTTTGTGAGAAGCCTATCGCAAGCGCTATTGGTATGGGCCTTGATGTTTCTGAGCCTACTGGCGTTATGGTTGTTGATTTAGGCGCAGACACTACAGAGATTTCTGTTATTTCTTTAGGTGGTCTTGTTTTATCTGAACTTCTTCCATTTGGTGGCAATCAAATCGATGAATCAATCGTTACATACATCAAGAGAAACTTTAACCTTGTCATTGGTCAAAAGACTGCTAAGCAGCTTAAAGAGGAGATTGGTTCTGCTCTTGAGGGACGTGGCGAGAAGCTTACAGTTGTAGGTCGTGATGTAGTCAGCGGACTTCCTATCGAGATGGAAATCGAGAGCGATACTATCTACAACGCTATTAAGGCTGATTTAGAGAGCTTCTGCACAAATGTAAAGCTTATCCTGGAGAAGGTTCCACCAGAGCTTGCAAAGGATATCGTACATTCAGGTATCTACCTTACAGGTGGTACATCACAGCTTCATCAGCTGACAGATTTATTTGCACAGGTAACCAACATCAAGGTTAATCTGTTTGACGATCCACAGGAGTCATGCGTTCGTGGATTGGGACAGGTTCTTTCTGATACAAAGTACAAGCAGTACGGTTACAGCATGAAGACTAGAAAATTCTTATAATTTTTAAGAGGTAATATGAGACAGAGAAAATCCAGTGGAATCCCAAGTAAATATTTACTGACGATTTTATCTATAGTTTGTATAATGCTTTTGTTTTTTAGCTATTCCACAGGCTTTTCCGGTGGTCCACTTGAGACAGTTGCCAATCATATCTTTATCCCTATGCAAAAGGGTATCGATTTTATTGGTAGCACTATATCTATTTCATCAGCTGATACCAAATCGCGTAAAGAGCTTGTGGCAGAAAATGAAGAGCTTATGGCTCAGGTAAACTCATTAAACGATAAAATCAGCACTATGGAGCTTAAGCTTAAAGAGCTGGATGAGCTTCAAAAATTATATGAATTAGATCAGACCTATCTGGATTATGAGACCACTGGTGCACGTATCATAGGAAAGGGCACCTCCAACTGGTTCAACACCTTTACCATCAACAAGGGTACAAAGGACGGCATCCAAATCAACATGAATGTTATCGCTGATGGTGGTCTTGTTGGAATAGTTTCATCAGTTGGCGATTCTTATGCAGTTGTGAGATCCATCATTGATGATACTTCAAATGTAAGTGCCACAATTTCCTCTACAGAGGACAATTGCATTGTTTCAGGCAGTCTTGAAAATATGACTGCAAGTAACCTTATCAATTACTCAAATCTCAGCGATAGTGAGGATAAGGTTGCCATCGGTGATGTTGTTGTCACCTCAAATATTTCTGATAAATATCTTCCTGGTTTACTGATTGGCTATGTTTCCTCTGTAAATCTGGATGAAAATGACCTTTCAAAATCTGGAACTATCACACCAGTTGTAGATTTTAAGCATTTATCAGATGTTCTTATCATTAAGCAGCTAAAGGAGTCATACACAAGTGAGTGAGTTCAAACAATATTCTAAAAAAATATTGGCTATTGCGCTTGTTATTTATGTATGCTTTTTGCTTCAAACAAGTGTTTTTTCCAGGTACAAGCTTGCAGGTGTAACTCCTAATATCCTTATATGTGTTGTCGCTACCTACGGCTTTATGAGTGGTAGAAGACATGGTATTCTTGTAGGTTTTTTCACCGGACTTCTTCTTGATATTTTTTCCGGTTCTATATTTGGCTTTTATGCGTTGCTCTATATGTATATTGGTTTTCTAAACGGTCTTTTCAAAAAGCAGTTTTTCGGTGATGATTTAAGACTTCCTATGTTTCTTATAGGTATGAGTGATTTGCTTTATGGCGTAGCCTCATATTTGGTATTTATTGCCATTAAATCACAGTACGATTTTTCCTTTTATTTTATGAATTTGATACTCCCTGAGGTGGTTTACACCTTACTTGTATCTATATTCGTGTATTATGCGATTTTGTTTTTAAATAACTGGCTAGAAAAATTAGAAAAGAAAGGTTCTGATAGAATTGGAAATTATTAAGGACTTTTTTATAAACGCATTTTCTTCTCGAATTCGAGTTGTATCGGTGGTAATGGGTATCTTTGCCGCTGTACTTATTTCACGTCTTTTTTATTTGCAGATTATCAATGGTAGCGAATATCAGGATCACTACAATCTTAAGCTTGAAAAGACTGAGACCATTCCTGCTACCCGTGGTAATATTTACGATAGAAACGGAAATCTTTTGGCGTACAACGAGCTTGTTTATGCAGTTACCATCCAGGATACCGGCACATATTCCAGCTCAAAGGCCAGAAGTGAATCTTTAAATTCTGAAATTGCTCAAATCGTCACCAAGGTAGAGGCTAATGGCGATTCAATAGACAATAATTTCCCAATTATAATTGATTCAGCTGGAACCTATCAGTTTATGTACACTGGCAATTCACTTCAGCGATTCAGGGCTGATGTTTTTGGCAGAAATTCAATAGACGATTTGGAATACAATGAAAAGCTTGGGCTTGATGAAGCCACAGCTACAGCTGAGCAAATTGTTAATTACCTTGAGGGTGAAAAGGTCTACAACATCTCAGATGAATATGACAAGCTTCTGAAATATAAAATTCTGGTGGTTAGATATGCCATGGGCCAGAATTCATACCAAAAATATATTTCTACAGTCATTGCATCAGATGTTTCAGAAAAGACAGTTGCCTATATTGAGGAAAATGTTAATGAGCTTACTGGTGTAGCCATTGAGCAGAAGTCATTACGACGCTACACTGACAGCGAATATTTTGCCCATATCATCGGGTACACTGGACAGATTTCTACTTCTGAGTATAAAGATGCTGCTAAAAAAGATGAAAACGTTGAGACTACAGATGTAGTAGGTAAGTCTGGTATTGAAAAATATATGAATGACTACCTTTCTGGTACTAAGGGTCAGGAGACTCTGTATGTTGATAGCGTGGGAAATACTATTGCAATGGGTGATTCCCAGCCAGCTACATCAGGAAATGATGTTTACCTTTCCATTGATATGGATTTACAGAAGGCCGCTTACATCCTTTTGGAGCAGGAGATTGCAGGTATTTTATACTCAAAGATTAGAAACGTTAAAGAGTATAGAGCTTCTGAGAGTAATTCCGCTTCAGAGGTAGTTGTACCTATTTACGATGTATATTATTCATTGATTGGCAATGGAATTATCGATATAAATGCTTTTTCAAATTCCAATGCAACTGTGACTGAAAAGGCTGTTTTATCGGCCTATGAGGTAAAACAGAAGCAGGTCTTAGCTACACTTAAGTCTCAGCTTAACGCTGACAACGAAGTTATTTATAGCGAATTACCTGATGAGTATCAGGCATATTCTACATACATTGTCACAAAGCTTAAGAGTCTTGGTATATTTGATTCTTCCGCTATTGATACCTCGTCAGATGTTCAGACAAGCTGGACCTCAGAGAGTATGGCAGTTAATAAATATCTGATTTACGCTATTGAGCACAATTGGATTGATATTACTAAGTACGAGATTGAGGCAAAGTATGCGGATACTGAGGAGCTTTACAACGACTTAGTTGACTATACCCTTGAGTATTTATCTAATGATAAGTCATTTAAAAAGCTTATTTATAAATATTTGCTTTTAGATGATGGCATTACAGGCACACAGCTTTGTATGATTCTTTATGATCAGGGTGTATTGGAAGAGGACGAAGAGACCTATGCTATGCTTGAATCAGGCCGTATTTCTTCTTACGATTTTATGCTTTCAAAGATTAAAAATCTTGAGCTTACCCCTGGACAGATAGCGCTGGACCCTTGCTCAGGCTCCACTGTTATCCTTGATTCAAACACAGGTGAGGTTCTGGCTATGGTTACATACCCTGGCTACGACAATAATAAGTTGGCCAACTCAGTTGACGCTGACTATTATGCTTACCTGACCAACAGTGCGGCTAATCCTTTGTATAACTATGCCACACAGCAGAGAACGGCTCCTGGTTCAACCTTCAAGATTGTCAGTTCAACAGCCGGTCTTGCAGAAAATGTAATTACAACAGAGTCCACAATCACTGACCTTGGACAGTATTTTAAGGTTTCCAACCATCCAAAATGTTGGATTTACCCAAGTAACCACGGTACCATTAATGTATCAGAGGCTATCAGAGATTCTTGTAACTACTTCTTCTATGAAGTCGGTTGGAGATTATCAGGTGGTGATGGAGCATATGATGAGGTTAAGGGTATTGAACGTATTCAGAAGTATGCTTCACTTTATGGCCTGGATGAGACTACAGGCGTTGAAATAGAAGAGAACTCGCCACATATCGCAACCGAGTACCCTGTCATGGCAGCCATCGGTCAGTCAGACAACAACTTTACTACAGTTGGTCTTGCTCGATATGCTACTGCCATTGCCAGCAAAGGAACAGTTTACAACCTTACACTTCTTGATAGTGTGAGAGATTCAGAGGGCAATGTTTTGGAAAACTATGGCCCATCTGTACGTAATCAGGTGGATGTTTTGGAAAACTATCAGTGGGATGCCATCCATTACGGTATGAGAATGGTAGTAGAGTCTCTTTCAAGCTACAACAATTTCTCTGTCCCTGTAGCAGGTAAGACAGGTACTGCCCAGCAGGTTAAGAGCCGTCCAAACCACGCTTTATTTATAGGCTTTGCCCCTTATGATAATCCTGAAGTTGCCATTGCTACCCGTATTGCCTACGGTTATACATCACACAATGCAGCTGCAGTTTCAAAGGATATTTTATCTTATTACTTTGGAGTTTCTTCTACAGAAGAGTTGTTAAGCGGTGAAGCAAGTATGGTAAGTGATTCAGCGGATGAATTTACTGATTAAATATTTTACGGAGGTTTATTGTGAGTAATAATCCAGTTGTTTTAAAAAGCAATAAATATGGTTTGTCCTTACAGCTTGATGCCACTATATCTTTTGAGGATTTAGTTCGGGCTATATGTGAGAAATTTGCACAGTCCTCAGATTTCTTCGGGGAGACCTCTATGATTCTTGAGACCTTCGGAAGAGATATTTCAACTGAAGAGGGAATGGTAATTATCCAGGCTATAGAGCTTAATTCTAAGATAAAGGTCATCCTTTTAAATGAGAATAATCAGCTTAAGGATACCAGGATGCTTGGGGAAGTGGATAGATTTTACAGTGATGATATCTATGAAAACGCAAAAATCATCAGAGGTTCTGTCTACAAGGAGGATTCAATTACCTCAGATTCCAGCATCATCATCCTTGGTGACGTTAAATCAAAGGCTAGTGTACAGGCTAAGGGTAACATTATCGTTATGGGAAGTCTTCAGGGGAGCTGTTACGCAGGTTATCCTGATAATACAGGCTGCTACATCGTTGCTGGAGAGCTTGATGCCAAGCATCTTCAGATAGGCTCTGTAACAGGAGAAGTTAAGCTTCAAAAGAAATGGTCCCTTAGAGCAAGACGAAGTGATAACGAGCCTGTTGCGGTTTCTGTATGGAATCATGAGCTCTTGGAGGAGCCTTTAAGTAGCGGATTGTTAAAAAGGATTAAAAATTAATGTTTCACAATTATAAATTTAAAAATTTAGACATTAAATTAATATTTGCCGTAATCGCACTGACTATAGTAGGTATTTTTGTTATAGGCAGTGCCAATGAGGCTAACCAGCAGAAGCAGATTATCGGTATGATTCTTGGAATTTTAGTTATGGGAGTTATGACTCTCATCGACTATGATTTCATTTTACATTTTCATTGGATATATTACGTTTTGGTTATCGTTTTACTTACATCGGTTTTGCTTTTTGGTTCTAAATCCGGTGGTGCTACCCGTTGGATTGAAATGGGTGTGCGTTTCCAGCCATCAGAATTAGGTAAAATTCTTCTTATTTTGTTTTTTGCCTGGTTCTTTATGATGCACGAAGAGGACATCAACAAGCCAAAGATTATCATTTTGACAATGATTTTATCTGCAATTCCGTTAATTTTAATAGAAAGTGAGCCAGATTTATCGACTACTATAGTCACAATGATGATAATTTGTGTTATGATGTTTGTAGTGGGATTAAGCTACAAATTAGTTGGAGCAGTTCTTGGAGTATCAGTTCCTACTTTAGTTATTTTACTTGCACTTATTGCAAGAGACGGTCAGACCATCCTTAAGGAATATCAGGGTGTTCGTATTCTTGCATGGCTCAAGCCAGACAAGTATCCACAGAACTCTTATCAGCAGCAAAATTCCATTATGGCCATTGGTTCTGGTCAGCTGATGGGAAAAGGTCTTGGAAATGATGCCTTCGATTCTGTTAAGAATGGAAATTATATTTCCGAGCCACATACTGATTTTATTTTTGCAGTTGCAGGAGAGGAGCTTGGATTTGTTGGCTCGGCTCTGGTTATTCTTTTGATTTTCTTTATTACTATTGAAATACTTATGATTGCAAAGAATGCAAAGGATATTTCTGGAAAGCTTATCTGTGTCGGTATGGCTACACTTATCGGTTTCCAGAGCTTTGTTAATATTTGCGTAGTTACAGGGTTGATGCCCAATACCGGTTTACCACTTCCTTTTGTAAGCTATGGACTTACGTCCCTGGTTACCATTTATTTTGGAATAGGAATTGTATTAAATGTTGGTCTTCAATCAAATAATAAAAACGGGAGGCTTTTTTAGATGAACATTGGATTAGTAGCTCACGATTCCAAAAAGAAGTTGATGCAGAATTTCTGCATTGCTTATCGCGGAATACTTAGCAAAAACGAGATTTTTGCCACTGGAACTACTGGCAGATTAGTTGAAGAGGTTACAAATCTCTCTGTACACAAGTACCTTGCTGGCCATTTAGGTGGTACTCAGCAGCTTGGCGCACAGATTGAGCAGAATGAAATAGATTTAGTTATTTTCCTTCGTGATCCACTTACTGTAAAATCTCACGAACCAGACGTTAATAGCATTGTTAGACTTTGTGATGCGCACAACATTCCTTTGGCTACCAATTTGGCTACAGCCGAACTGCTCATTAAGTCTTTAGATAGAGGAGATCTTGAGTGGCGTGAAATGTATAAATAAGGTTTTGGCTTTAACGCTGGCTTTGGCTTTAAGCTTTTCTTTGGTTGCCTGCGGACAGGAATCAGAGGAAGCTGACATTACCAGCTATGATTTATATGACACTTCCTTTGAATATGGCCTCACTCAGAATGGGGCCAATTCTAATGTAGAATTGTTTGCAAAAGAGTTGTGTGTGACTGGCACTGAGGATTTAGGTACATCTGCCGTAGATTCACAGGTAGCCTCTGGCGCAGGTGCTTTTAATACCACCACCCAGACCACCTTATATGCTCAGGGCGTACATGATAGGCTTTATCCAGCCTCTACAACCAAGGTGTTAACTGCATATATAGCCTGTTTGTATGGTAATTTAGACGATTATTATACAGTTAGCGCCAATGCGGTTGATCAGGCAAGCGATTCTTCAGTTATTAATCTAAGACAGGGTGATGTGATTTCCTTAAGGGACCTTTTATATGGCCTTATGCTTCGTTCAGGAAATGACGCAGCAGTTGCCATTGCAGAGGGTATCAGTGGAGATGTTGAAAGCTTTGCAGCTCTTATGAACGAGACTGCCAAGTCATTAGGTGCTACCAATTCAAACTTTGTCACACCTAACGGTCTTCACGACGAAAATCATTACACCACCGTGTATGATATGTATTTGATTTTAAATGCAGCTATAGAAAATCCAGATTTTTACAATATTTTCACTGCTAACAGCTATACCGCCAATTATACCAGCGGTGGCTCAGCAAAGACTGTAGATTGGTCCACCACCAATCAGTATCTCACTGGCAAGGTTACAAAGCCAAGCGGCTTTACTATTTTAGGTGGCAAGACTGGTACAACTGGAGCAGCCGGCTATTGTCTTGTACTTTTATCAGAGAATGAGAGACAGGAGAAAATAGTTTCTATAGTTTTTAACGCTGATTGTCGTTCTAATTTATACCTTTTGATGAATGAAATCCTAAGTAATTATTGTACCTAAATACTGACAATATTCTTTGCGAAGACTATTTTTCATTCAATTCAAGAGAAATAACAAAATTATTAAATAAAAGTCGTTTTTTATGTTTAGGTTTTAATCTCGTTATGTTAGAATAGTTTTATCACAAAATGATAGTCACTGAGGGGGACGTTTACAGTGGCTATAAACATACACACAAAGGGAGGTATTTTGACATGGTGGAGATTATTTCAGGCGAGAAGGGTAAGGGCAAAACAAAGTATCTGTTAGACAAAGTTAATAGCGATATCAAGAAGGTAGATGGTTCTGTCGTATACATCGACAAGAACACAAAGCACATGTATGAGCTTGATTCAAAAATTCGTTTAATCAATATGGGTGATTACCCAATTGAATCTACAGATGAGTTCTTAGGATTTCTAAGTGGAGTTTTATCACAGAATTCCGATATTCAGGAAGTTTTCTTAGACAGTTTCCTTACAGTTTCATATATCGATACAAACGACGGCTTTACAGCAGCCCTGAATAAGCTAGATAAGGTTTGCAGCATGTTCGATGTTAAATTTGTTTTGTCAGTTAGTAAAAACGAGAAGGATTTACCTGAGGATGCAAAGGGAAAAATCATTATCTCATTATAATAAAAATTTGGGGCACGGCTTCGTGCCCTTTTCATTGTTTTAGGAGTTGATTCTTTAGTTACATGAGAAAAGGGAAAGCACAAAAAGACGAAAACAAAATAATTAAATATCCTAAACAATACAACTTTTCTATTGGATTTATTGTAGTCGGTGTTATGTTTATCTATATGCTTTATCACATGTTGACCTACATAACAGCGACTAATATTACGGTTTACGAGGTTTCGCAGGGTTCTATTTCATCTAATCTGGAATATAACGCTCTTGCCATCCGCCAAGAACAGATTGTAAATGCTGATGCGAGCGGAGATATTTTATATTTAGCTGAAAACTTTAGTAAGGTTGGAGCAAAGTCTAATGTATATGCTTTAGATACCTCCGGTGAGGTTCTTGATAGTGTAAAAGACTCATCTCAATCATCTGATGTGACTCTTAGTCCAGAGGATTATGAGAAGCTTCAGGGCTTAATATCTACATATACCTACGATTTTGACAACGGCACCTACAATAAGGTCTACACCTTTAAAACAGAGCTTGAGTCACAGGTTCAGCAGCTTTATACAGTTTCTGCCATGGAAGCTATGGGAGATTCTCTTCAGGCTGCAATGGCCTCTGGTACCTTTAATATATACAGCAGTCCTGTGCCAGGTTTGGTGGTTTATTCCATTGATGGGCTTGAGAATCTTACAGTTGATTCCTTTATTTCTGATTCCTTTGACACCTCAAAATATTCCTCTACAAACCTAAAATCTCAGGAATCAGTTACAGCAGGTCAGCCAGTTTACAAGGTTATCACTTCAGATCACTGGAATTTGATTTGCGAGGTAGATAAGTCTCTTTACGATTCTCTTCAGGAGGAATCTTACTTAAAGATTCGCTTCCTTGAGGATGAAAATGAGACCTGGACTAATCTGGCTTTTGCAGAAAAAGCTGGTAAATACTACTTGATTCTTACACTTGATGATTCAATGGACAGATACGCTGACAGCCGTTATGTTCATATCAAAATCATTAACAATAATATATCAGGCCTTAAGATTCCTAATTCTTCCATAGTGAAAAAGGATTTCTTTACCATTCCTAAGGCATATATGTTCCAAGGAAATAATGGTGATGAGGCTGGCTTTATGTTGGAAACAAATGATGGTACGGATTATATTACGCCTACCATTTATTACGAGACAGATGATTTCTACTACATTGACGATGAAAAGGTCTCAAGGGGCGACAGTCTAATAAAGCCTAATTCCAAAGAAAAATATATACTTGGTACGGATATGGGTAAGCTTGAAGGCGTATATAATGTTAACAAGGGCTACGCAGTCTTTACACAGATAGAAATACTTTACCAAAATGATGATTATTCTATAATTAAGACTGGCACCAAGTATGGAATCGCCATGTATGATCACATTGTTCTTCAAGGCGATGAGGTTGAGGAAAACACTATTATTAATTAGATTTAGGATAGAGGAGATTTTGAATGAGAGCAGAGGAATTGAGAGAGAACTTAGCTAAAGTTGAAGAGAGAGTAGCTGCTGCCTGTGCCAGAGCTGGCAAAGACAGAAGCGAAGTCACTTTAATTGCAGTTAGTAAGACTAAGCCAGTTGAAGATTTACAGGTTATTTATGATGCTGGAATCCGTCAATTTGGAGAGAATAAGGTTCAGGAATTAACAGGAAAGATTCCTGAGATGGCAAATGATATTGATTGGCATTTAATTGGCCATTTACAGCGTAATAAGGTTAAATATATCGTTGATAAGGTAAAGCTTATCCATTCTGTAGATAGCTACAGATTAGCTGAGGAGATCAATATTCAGGCTAAGAAGCATGGTGTTGTTGCAGATATCCTTATTGAAGTAAATGCAGCTAATGAAGCCACTAAATTCGGTGTGAAACTTGACGAAGCTAAGCAGCTTTGCGAGGAAATTTCCTACCTTGATGCTGTTCATATAACGGGATTGATGACTATAGCACCAAATGTTGTGGTTCCGGAAGAAAATCGAGCTGTTTTTCACAAAATAAAGGATTTATCAGTTGACATAGCTAACGAAAACATCGATAATGTAGATATGAGAATTTTATCTATGGGTATGACTAATGATTTCGAAGTAGCCATAGAAGAAGGAGCTACCCATGTGAGAGTGGGCACAGCAATCTTCGGAGAGAGAAATTATAGCATATAAAAGAGGAGTTTTGTTATGTTTGAAAGAATGCTTGATGCTATGCATCTCAGCGATGAGTATGATGATTACGAAGACGATGAGCTTTATGAGGAGGAAGAGGAGAAGTCTTTCTTTAACAAGTTTAAAAAAGATGAGGAGGAGAAAAAGCGTCCAGTTTTAAACAAGCCTTCTGAAAGGGAGACTAGAGTATCTAAACCAGCGCCAAAGGTTACACCAATGAGAAATAAAGGGAAAGGAGCTGTTATGGAGGTTTGTGTTATTAAGCCATCTTCCTTTGAAGATGCTCGTGAGATTTCAGAGACACTTTTAGCAGAACGTACTGTACTCCTTAACATGAAGGGATTAGATTTAGGAGTAGCACAGAGAATCATTGATTTCACATGTGGTACTTGCTATGCAATAGACGGTAATTTACAGCGTATCGAGGATTACATTTTCATTATTACACCTGCCGGAGTTGAGCTTTCTGGTGATTTAGCAGGAATCGTAGATGCGTTTGACTTCACAGGAATTCAAACAGGATTTTAATTTTAGGCACCAGAGATAATCTGGTGCTTGTTTTTTATCATAGGAGACATAAGAATGAGTGAGTGTTTAACTATTAATTACGAAGGTGAACCTTGTTACAACATCCATTTCAGACCAGACTTTTCTGATTTAGGGCAGGTTTTTAAGTCTGATTTAAATAAAGATTACGATAATATTTGTGTTGTATCAGATTCAAATGTTGCCCAGCTTTATTTAGCAGAGGTTGTAAATATTTTTAAAGGTATTTGCGATAATGTTTGTTCTTTTAGCTTTGAAGCTGGTGAGGCATCCAAGAATTTAGATACAGTTAGTCACTTATATGAGCATCTCATTCATAAGAGATTTACCAGGAATTCACTTTTAGTAGCCCTGGGAGGCGGTGTTGTCGGAGACCTTACAGGTTTTACAGCTGCCACATTCCTCCGCGGTATTGATTTTATTCAGATTCCTACCACATTATTATCCCAGGTAGACAGTTCTGTGGGCGGAAAGACTGGCGTAGATTTCAACAGCTACAAGAATATGGTTGGTGCCTTCTACATGCCAAAGCTTGTATATATGAATTTAGGCACTCTGTTATCCCTTGATGATGACAATTTTGCTTGTGGAATGGGGGAAGTGATTAAGAGTGCTTTAATCGCTGATAAGGATTTCTACAGCTGGTTAAAGGATAATCACGAGGCTCTTTCAGCTAAGGAATATGATGCTTTGGCTCATTCAGTTTATTCCTGCTGTAAAATTAAGGGCCATGTGGTTGAGATTGACCCTAAAGAAAAGGGAATCCGCGCTTATTTAAACTATGGTCACACTTTAGGACACGCCATTGAGAAGCTTTGCAATTTTAGCTTAGGTCATGGACAGTGCGTTGGTCTTGGTATGGTTTGTGCAGGCTATCTTTCAATGAAGCTTGGCTATATCACTACCGAGGAATTCAACGATACAGTAGAATGTATTAAAATGTACAATCTGCCTACAAAGGTTTCCGGAATGACTGCTGACAAGGTTTTAGAGGCTTCCAAGTCAGACAAGAAAATGACCGGCAAGAAAATTAAATTTACAGTTTTAAAGGCTATAGGCGAGGCTGCTTCATACCTTGATTTTACTGATGAAGATTTGCTTGAGGCTATAGATCAGGTGCTAGATTAATGTTTTATCGTTTTAATAAATTAATATCTGTGGCTTACAGTTTGGTGCTTATAATAGTTCTTATTGCTTTAGACCAATTCACAAAGGTTTTAGCTGTAAACCACCTTATGAATAAGGATGATTTTATTTTAATTCCAGGTGTTTTGCAGTTCCATTATTTGGAAAACACAGGTGCAGCTTTTTCCATTTTAGAGGGAAAGCAATCATTGTTTGCTATAACTACACCAATTTTATTGCTTGTCTTGGTGTATTTACTTTTTAGGATGCCTAAATCAAAGAAATTTGTAGCATTAGACTATGTTATTGTATTTCTCATTGCCGGCGCCATTGGCAACTACATTGACAGAATTACAAACAACTACGTAGTTGATTTCATATTTTTCTCTCTTATTAATTTTCCAGTCTTTAATGTTGCTGATTGCTATGTTACAGTAGCTGTAATAGTACTTTTCCTATTAATTATTCTTTACTACAAGGACGAGGATATAGAAGAGATAAAAAAGAGTCTTCTTTTAAGAAATAATGGATGAATTTACAATTATAATTGAAGAACCTGCAGACGAAGGAATCAGAATAGATAAGTTCCTGACTGCTAATATGCCTGAAAAATCTAGAAGCTACTATCAAAAAGCAATTGATAGTGGCTTTGTTTTGGTGAATG
>JAEEGL011653686.1_pt1 | contig 21946 bp, 16 predicted proteins | sample 9134231 | NCBI WGS metagenome assembly JAEEGL01 (sample SAMN16246548, study PRJNA631951) | gut metagenome | biome: gut microbiome; feature: rumen; material: fiber-attached | host: Bos | place: Iran: Karaj | collected 2018-10 | reverse complement strand
TTTTGTTAAAAGCTCTCTTACTGCCATAATATATCGAAGTTTTGTGGAGGGTAGGCGTACAGCAGGTTTTTCCTACCATCTTCTGCCTCCGAAGTTTAACTTTTCTGTGTAACAACTCATTCTGTGTCTCATTTTCTTGTTAACACCTCCAACAAGTCCTAGGTTCTTAGGCTTGTGGTGTATGTTCTTGATATTGAATATCTCGCGTATTGCAGCACCCTCGATAAAGTCAGGTGAACGATGTATCAACTTCTTCATCGTCTTAACCTTATCAATTACTCTTGTTGGGTCATCTTCACGGAAACGAATACAACGTCTCTCTTCATTCAGGATTTCTTTCAGAGTCTTATTCTTATAGCCCTTACCACTGAACTTACGTTCTAACAGGTCTGGGGCAATAGAGTATGTACCGTCCTTGATGTGGTCGGCAAAATACTGGAAAGCCTGTGCCTTTAGGTTGTAGTACATTCCCTTAAACTTATCCTCAACGGCCTCTTTCGCATTGAACGGGATAGCCTTTTTAAAGAATCCCTTAAATATCTGCCCTACTCCGATAAGGTCGTAGGCAAAGTTTTCTTCACGCACTCGCCATCGTTCCAGCAGGGCGGTTGTAAACTTGATAGTCTCTTTGGAATCCTTTGAACAAACCTCTATATCGAAAATATGGTTTCCTACCCAGAGCCAGAATACACACTTATCGCCTCCATCAAATGCAGCATCACAGGTGACTCTTCTGACGCCATCGTCTGTTTGCTCTGCATTGTCGTAGAACTTCTCCATATGTTCTATCTTGATAAGGTCGTGACCAGCAGCCTTGTATTTCCAGTTACCATCTAGGAAGCGGGCACGGGTCTCTTCGTCCTGACCGATAAGGTTAGCCAGATAAGAAGGGTCTGAGGACATAAGAGCAACGTTATCAGCAAGCGAGGCTGGGATAAACGTAACGGACTTGATGAACAGGTCTTGTGGTGTACCGAAACGCTCATACTCTGGTTTCCAGTACTGCATAAGCGTTTGTTTGCATTTCTCAAATACCTCTTCCTTGGTATCACCCCAAACAATCTGAGTAACATCGTCACCGTCCATAAAGCAGTAGCGTATCTTACCGCAACGCTCCAGTATGGGTAATCCTGTCTCTTGGTCAATCCACCACTCAATGAACTTGGCTACCCAAGAATCGGGGTCAGGGTTACAAGAGCCAACGATACGGTTGCGAATGCCATAAGCATTACGGTTACTCATTGTAAGTACCTTGAATTTCTTGTAGGACATCTGCGTAACCTCGTCCACTGCGATGTACGGATATTGCTTACCTTGGTATCTGTCGTGGAAATCGGCATATTCCATATCGTGAAACGAGAAGGTCAGCCAGCCGCCACTATAGAAATTCCAAGTCATATCGTTCTTGGCTCGGTTGTATGTACCAAAGTCCTTATAGATTTCTTCCGATGTATCAATAATATCAGACAGGTCATCAAGTTCTTTACGGAATATGATTGCTCTGAGGTGTGGATTAGTAACGTCATACAACGTATTCATAAGTAAGACGTATGAATTGTGAGTAACCGTAAAATCGTTTGTAAGGTAAAGTGCCGATGGGTCGCTGACTGCAATACATCTACACTTATCTGTACCGATTATCTCATAACTTACAATTCTCTTTGTTGGCTCTGACACACCACCGTTATAGGGCTTGCATCTATCTTTCTTTCGCTGAATACGGAAAAGCCTGTCACTATCCTTTATCTTGATATATAGTTCGTAACAATCAGCACCCTTAATTCTCTCCTTACCCTTAGTGTAAAACCTCTCCTTCTTAGATATAGTAACATAAGCACCAAGTGAACGGAGTACAAAAGCTAAATCATCTGCCAACTGCTTGCTAACCGTTGCAAACGAACAATGACCTCTTATATCAGCCGTTCCGTCCGTATCCATCAATCCTTGTACTAACGACCATCTTTCTTCAAGTGGTGCAAACTTGTAGTATTCAGGAATGAATTTGTCGTAGGCACTATGGCCGTATAATTTCAAGTTGGTAAGGTCTGACTTTAAAGCCTCGTTCTTAATTCTGTAGTCTTTGGCTTTATTGTTTTCTTTCTGGCCGTACTGAGACATATCAATACCAGCAGACTCGAAACAACTAACTATCTCTTCGTCCGCACAAGTAAGTTTTGCATCACAGCCATTCTTGTAAACACTATCGGTTATACAACCATCACCAAGAATTGCACCTATTATATATGGGTCTGTAGTTGGCTTATACTTTCTACCCTGCGACCTTGTAAACTTAACAGGTTCGCAAAGAGGCACAAGAAGATTACCAGTATATCTACCCTTTCTCTTGTACTTCGTGTCGATATAGGTAGCAATCATCTGCATAGTCATAAGCTGCCAGTCAGCTTCCTGTCCTGTGCCGTTTATTCCTCTTGACTTGCGGATGCGATTGGTCTGCTTAATCTTCCAAAGGTGGTCATCTGTGCAATCGACATAAGTACCATCTGAGAAATGTAATCTGAATACCTTTCTCATTCCAAGCTCAGTGATACAGATAACCTTTTGCATACAGCCGTGAATATCAGTAATGATGCTATCTATCTCCAAGTCACCGATTCTTCTCAATCCGAATGGAGTAACTACTGGAGCATCGTATGGCTGTCCTTTACCACCGCCTCGGCCTCCACCAACTATTGAAATATCAGCGAAGGATGACAACATATCGGTCTGTCCCCCCTTCTGGGAGAACAAAACATTTTCGTTATGTACCACTTCCCATTCCTCTCTGATTTCTTGCACATCGCTTTCTTCGATGACTTTTAAATTCAGAGAAGGGTCTTTGAATCTGCTTATCAGAGCAGGGACGCAACCTTTAGGAAGTTGCATCACGGGTTCAAGTGGTATGGTCTTGTTTTGTGCCATTATCGTTAGAAAACAATCTATTTTTGGGGCAAAAATATAAAAAATCGGGATATTTTTCAATTTTTATGTGAAAATTTAAGCCAAAAAGTTGCGTATATTCAAAAATTATCTATTTTTGGGGCGTGAAATATCATCAATAAGGGTATTGGTAGATTTTTCATAGGGCAAAAAGATTGCCTTTTTAGGATAACATTTAATCGCAAAATTATGGAAATCGAAAAAATCGTTTCTACCGTGCAAGAGAAACTCGGAAACACCGATTTTTCAGCACAGACAATTCAGAAGTATGTTGAGTTGAACCCTGTAGCAGAGGGACAAGAGCCTGACGAGGCTTACTTTACCAAAGCGAAGGATTTTCTGAGCAGTATGCAGGGCCAGTTCAATCACGACTTCTCAACCAAGTTCGCAGAGGCAAAGAAAAACTTGCTTACTGAGGACACGTTCAAGAACCTATCGACTGAGCAGCTTGCCGAGGTTAAGAAGCTGATTGAGGGCGTTAAGCCTATCGAGAAGCCTGTTGAAAGCCCAGAGGTTGCAGCTCTCAAAGAGCAGATTAAGCAGCTTACTGACCGTCTCGACAATGGTGACAAAACCAAGCAGCAAGCCGAATTACTCCAGAAAGTGAGAACCGCTATGAAGGAGCAAAAGGCAAATGACGATTACGTTCTTGACAATACTCTCAAAGGTGTAGAACTTGATACTACAAAGAGTGTTGAGGACTTGACCAAAGAGTATCTGGCAAAGTATGATGCTGAATACACCAAGTGCAGAGGTGGCGGTGCTTCTCCACGAATGAACGCAAGTTCTTCTGCCGAAGGAGAAACGGAGCTTGATAGAAAATTCAAGAAGAAAGCTGCCAAAGAGGGCTGGGGTAAGAAGCAGAATACATAGCCGCAGAGAAAAGAGTTTTTATTGTTTCACTTTAAAGTCAAAAAAGATGAAGAATCAGGTATTTCAGACTGGTAACACATTTGACGAGCAGTCATTTGGTGTTGGTCACGCTCGCAAGGTGTGGCGCAGAATCGAAGAGCAGCTTGCTGGCGGCTTTATGATTAAGAATATCTCGGACTTCGTATCTGCTGGACTCATTCGCTCTGGTATGGCAATCGTGAAGGACACGACTGTTGGTGCTGACGAGAAGGACGTAAAGGTTCTTACTTGGGCGCAGTTGAAGGCTGGCATTGCTGGTTCGGGTATTGACTCTCTCGGTATCATCGGCTTCTTGCAGGAGGATGTTCCTGTAGCTAGCGCACAGACTATTGGTACTGCCAATGTGATTGTGAAGGGTGAGATTTATGGTTATATGCTTGGTGGCACTCCAGAGGATGCTGATATTATCGCTCCTGCTGTTAAGGGTATGACCCAGAAGAACGGCTTGAATATCCGTGTGGTAGACTAAGCCTATTGTATAACGATTAAAGATTAACAGGATATGAGAACAATTCCAGTTACTTTGCGTGATATGATGCAGCTCGGCCTCTATGGTGAGGACTGGCAGACTTTCGTAGACCACTACGAGGAAAAGTTCAATGCCATCACCATTGACGGTTTCGACTTCGACCCAGTTAGCACAAGCTATACTTTCGCGCAGATGTTGTCAAAGGTTGGCGCAACCGTACTGCCTACCTATGTTGACCCAGAATCAGAGGGTTACGAAATGCCTCTTGGAGCTGTTGAGGGTAAGACAGGTAACATTCCTACCCAAAAGCTGTTCTACTCTGTGAACCGCGTTATCGTGCGTGAGCAGATGCAGCTTGTACAGCGTTTCGGTAAGGCTGCTATGGACGGTGAAATGGCTGACGTAATGTTTGGCCTGTTGGACGAGGGTACAGACGGTCTGATTCAGGCTTTCTGGAACGCTCTGAACCACCAGCGTCATCAGGTAGTTTCTAAGGGTGCTTTCACCATTGATGCTACCAATAACCCACGCGGTATTAAGGGTGTTACCATCGGCTTCAATATGCCAACCGCTAACAAGGACGTCCTGACTGGCGAAAAGCAGTTCTGGACTGACCCAGAGCATACCACCGAGGGTAGAGACTCTGACCCACTCGACTACCTCCAGAAGCGAGTTAAGGCCATCCGCAGACAACTGCATTATAGTGGCCCATTGAAGATGGAGATTGCTCAGGACACTTGGGATGACCTGCTGCTGCACAGCAAGGTTCGTAACCGTCTGGGTATCTACTTCTATCCAACCGTTACTGATAATAACACTCGTCTGAGTGCTATTCAGGACAAGGAGGATGGTTTTGCAGAGGCAATCCGCAAGATTATCAAGGTTAACGAGATTAAGATTCAGGAGACTTACGCATTTGTCTGCAAGAAGGGCGTTAATGCTGCTGGTGAGCCAGACTTGGTTGAAGAGCAGATTGACAACTTTGACCGTCAGAACATTGCGTTTATCCCAACTGGTCTGCTTGGTAAGATTCAGGGTGTACAGCCTCTCTCTATGGGTTACGATGCCGACAAGGTGGCCTACGCAATGGGTAACCGTCTGTTGATTGAGCAAGAGGATATTCCTCGCACTCACAGCATCAACGTGAATGGTGAAATGTCGCAGCTCTGCGTACCTAACGCCATCCGTCATATGTACCTCTCGACTATTGCACCTCACACAGCTCCAGCTTCAAGCTCTAGCTCTGCTGCTTCTTCAAGCTCTGCTGCTTCAAGCTCAGAAGAGGCTAGTTCAAGCTCAGAAGAGGGTTAATCAGTGAGTAATCTCTAAAGAGTGATTCCTAATGGCAGAAATCAAAACGATAAGCGAGTACATCAAGGGCGTTTCTCAGCTAATAACTGAGGACGGCCTTGGGTACGTGCTTGCAAAGCGTAAGCTGACTGGTGACGAGCTACTGCCTCAGTATGAAGGTACACCAGAGGCTACCGTGCTGACACAGCGCGATACAGATTTAGCCGAGGGTACTGCCTACTACTGGTTGAGTAATCTGCCTGTAGGTGGTTCTACAGAGAAGGTAGCTGATGGTGGATGGTCACACTCAGAGGGCGGCTGGACGGTATCAAAGGCAAACATCGAAGAGTGGTTGCGTAAGTATCGTGCGCTGTTCGCTATGTGGGATGAACCACTGATTATCAAGAGTCGTATTAAGATTATCAATTTCTAAGCGATATGGGTAGACTTGCTTTGAACTTTCCACGATTCCCCCACCGTTGCATAATCTACACTGTGCAAGAGCCTACTGGCTTTGAGTCGGAGGAAGAGCTGAAAGCCTTGAAAAAGGTTATATGGGAAGGTCGCTGCCGAAAGGAAAGCAATACATCTATCCGCACTTTCAAAGGACAGGAAAACGTACTTAAAGGTGATTATCGCGTACAACTTGGTGCATTGGTTGGAGGCAATCTTGCTGGCGATGCCGATGCAGCTCCAGACGGACGTACAGGCGAGGAATGTGGTGCAATAGTCTGCAAAGTCAAGGCTGGTATGTTTATCGACTTCTTTGATAGAGACAATATCGAGGGTTTCGGTACATCGTCTGAGAGTAGTTCAAGCTCTGATGATAGTTCTAGCAGTTCCGATGAAGGTCTTACTCCATCGTGCACTCTAAATCTTAACGACTGCTACGCTGGCAATCTAGGCACAACGCTTTATTGTGATGAATATAAGACTTAGTTATGGCAAACAGATATAATAGAAAATCGGTTCTCTCTGAGCTGCGCACAATGGTTCTCACCAAGTGCAGCGAGGTGTATATGACCAACCGCGAGACGGTTAAGGCCACAACCGATAAGTTTGTTATAATCAAGCTGCCACAAGGGATTGACCCTTACGCTGATACACATAATACTGCATACGTCCAGTTTCAGCTTTTTGCAAAGGACGTGAGCAATGGTGTTGAGGGTATAGACAGGATGGAGGCTCTGATTGATGGTATTAGTGAGCTGTTTCCGTTCAACAACGGCCATATTAGCTGCAATGATACACCGATTCAGTTACCTTCAAAATCTGATGGTATGGGTTATCACTCTGTAATTATGCAATTTCAAATTGTGATTAAGTATAACGTTTAAAATATTACACGACTATGGCAATTAATGTTTCGACAAACAAGGAAGCCTTACAGGTGATTTTCGCAAAGGTTCGCAGAGCCTACTACTTCCCTGACTACACTAAGGCTTTTGGTTCACAGACTGGTGGTATTGAGCTGCCTGTACTGAAAGACGGTGTTACCTTCAACACAGGTGACCCAGAGAAGAACGAGGTTAAGCTGACTGACGATACCACTTGGCTGGGTAACGTTTCTCAGGGCGATAGCGATATTTCTTTGCAGATTTCGTCTGTTGCCAAGACTACCAATGAGCTGTTCTTGCAGAAGAACGGAAGTCCCGTTACTGGCCAGTTTGGTGAGAAGAGCTACACCCTACAGGGTTTCTCTCTTGCTCCAAAGAAGGTTACTGGTGCACTGCTGCTGACCTCTCCTGACCTCGACACTATCGTTTATCTGCCTCACGTTGAAATGTACGCTTCGTTCAATGGCGAGGGTGGTGACGATTCTACTGGTTACTACAATGTGGCCGTAACACCTCTGACCGATGCTGCTGGTAACGCTATCTACCTGCCTAACGTAGATGCTGCTGCTGACAGCTCTTCAAGCGAGGGATAAACGATTTCCTCATTCATAACTGAGGCGGGGACTGCGGTATATCCGCTTCCCTGCCTTTCTTTAATCAATAGAATTATGGAAGATTACAAAATATACGTTACATACCACAAGGACGAGCAGATTGAAAAGTTTGGTCTGAAAGCAGATGAAAACCACGTCCTGTTTGCATCGCACAAGGATATTGACGGAAAGAATATCAATAACCTAAATCCCGTATATTCCGAAATGGTTACTATGTGGTATATTTGGAAAAATGCCATCAAGAGTAGCTATATAGGATTCAATCATTATCGCAGAAATTTTGATGTGAAGCGATTACCAGCAAGTGGCGAGTGTCAGATATATCGCATACTTGACTTTGGCGGCAAGACAATCTATGACCAATATTCCGAGTGCCATAACAGCAAGGATATGGACGTTATTTTGTCTCTTCTTGACGAAAAATACGGCAAGGACAATCAGTACACCAAATATATACGCGAGAGCCACTGCCTGATTGCAAACTGCTGCTACTTTATGCGTTGGGCAGACTTCAATAAGCTGTGTAAGTTCCTATTCCCGCTTCTGGAGGACTTTGCAGCTATGTGCGGTATCTCAAACACCAACGTAGAAGAGTGGCACAAGAAAGCTGAGAAGGATTTTGGAGGTGTTCGTACAGACTACCAGACTCGCGTAGTGTCATTCCTCGCAGAACGTCTTATATCGGCCTATATTGCAACGAATATGGCTTATTATCTTGGAGGTTTTAATGTGGTCATCGTTCACTATAACACCCCTGAGTTAACTGAGGCTGCTATCAAGTCTCTGTTTAAGCATACTCGCGGTTGTTACGTGTATGTGTTTGATAACAGCGATACAGCACCATTCAAGACAAAGATGAAGGGCGTAGAGATTATCAATAACACCAAGGGCCAGATTATCAACTTTGATAAGGAGCTGGAGGCTTATCCCGATAAGAAGGAGAAAGACACGGCTCTGAGTAACTACGGCTCTGCAAAACACGCAATGAGCGTAGATAAGCTGATGGAGCTGATTCCTGACGGATTCGTTCTAATGGATTCCGATGTTCTGGTACAGGACGATTTGACCAAGTGTATCAACCGTAATGTGGCTTGTGGCGGCTCTGAGCAAACAAAGCATAACATTCCGTTGCTGATGCCGTTTGCTTGCTGGATTAACGTTCCGATGCTTCGTGAGGCTGGTATTCACTACTTCAATGGTGAAAAGATGTGGGCACTGAGTAATATAGAGCCTAACTGTTTCTATGATACAGGTGCTTGGCTTCTGGAAGAGGTACGCAAGAACAATCTGCCTGTTGAGTATTTTAATGTATGGCAGTACGTTAAGCATTTCGGACACGGCTCTTGGAAGGATAAGGACTGGAAAAAGTGGTTGGATGAAAACAAGAACCTATGGGAATAGACTATGTAGTACCAATGGTATTCCACGATGACCCTCTGTGGCGCGAGGATTTCAAGGCTGCTAATCGTGAGTATGACGAAAGCAATCTTGGATTCTTCGTGCGCTTTCGTAGTTGGGGTACTGAGCATCTTCTGATTCGCTGTGTGAAGAAGTATATGCCTTTCGTGCGTAATATATATGTATTACTTGCGCGTGAGAGTCAGAAACAGGACTGGATGGATGAAGAGGGTGTTAAGGTTGTCTATCATCGTGATATTATGCCAGAGAAATTCTTGCCAACCTTCAACAGTCTGGCATTTGAAATGTTCTTGCATCGTATAGAGGGCCTGAGTGAGCGTTTCCTGTATGGCAATGATGATATGTTTCCACTTTCACCAATGACTGAGGATGATTTCTTCTATGGTGATGTTCCTTGTCTGGTGAATATTGAAAAGCCATTACCAAGCACCCCTAATATGTTTCATCGCTTCTGTTTATGCGGGATGAACTTTGTAGGGAAGGAGTTTGGTAAGCATTACACAAACACCATTATCCGAGGCGGTCACAGCATCACACCAATGCTGAAATCAACTTGGGAATATCTCTGGCATATCGGTAAGGATGAAATCGAAGCAAGTATCAGTCCATTCAGACAGCCGTACAACTTTATTCAGTGGATTTGTCCTTGGTGGCATTATCTCTCAGGTAACTACGTGAACAAAGCACCAAAGCGTGTTTATGTAAGCACCAAGAATAGTATCGAAGATGTTGTTAAGGCAATCAAAGATGAAAACGCTGGTATTGTCTGCATCAACGACAACGAGTGTGTGGCCGACTATATGGAGTATGGACGCGCTGTAAAAGAGGCATTAGAAAACAAGTTAAAATAAAGAGCTATGGAAAGTAGATATACATTGTACTTTTTGAAGGGCGAGACTCTAGTCAACTCGTTTAACCAATGGGGAATTGTCTGCTGCAAAGTGCCATTCAAGGCTGGTGGTAAGACAAAGGAGCTGCCCAAACAAGACTGGCACGACCAACACGGAGAAGATACATATATCCCGAACAAGCTGATGTTTGAGGCTTACGATGCAGAGTTTGAGCTGGCTTACCAAGGTCAGGAATTGGCCTCTAATCCGTTCAATCTGCATAAGGCTTTTGAGTGTATAGACACATTCAAGAAGTGGCTTTCGGGAAACGATACTGTTGCTGGTTCGGGCGCAACGCTAAAGATTTACTCACCTTTTGCCGCAATAGGTAGACAGGGCTGTTATCTGCTGGAAATATCGGACGAAGAGCCTCACGTACAGCTCAAACAGGAGGCTGGCAATCTCTACAATGAAAACGTGGTCACCTTCAAGGTTAAGTTTCGTGTTACCGACCCGATGACCAATATTGTTCTTCCACCTTCATCAAGCAGTAGCGATTAATTATGGCTCACGATAACGCTAAGACGCTAGAAAACGGATTTGCTAAAGGCTTGCGGATGATAGAAGATGTACTCTTCAATTCGCTTGCCGATGCAGCCGATGCCCTATTGTTGCGTGTGGCCACTAACAGACAGTTTATCGGTTTTACTGGTAATACCCAGACTTCTTATGCTGTAGGCGTGTATGTGAACGGTAAGCTAGAACACGTATCGGTACAACGCAACTGGAGTCAGCCGCCATTCAGGATGAAGGTACGCAAGGGTAAGGTTGTCTATATGGGTAATCCGTATGAAGGTCAGCCTCGCGCTGTTAAGGGACAGGTTGATATTATTGAGAATCACGGATTGGTGTTATCGTTAAGACAGCTTGAAGAATATAAAGCACCAAGAAAAGGTCTGGCTCTAATGATGACTACTGGTACTGAATATTCTGTTTACATTGAGCAAGCAATGAGCCTCGATGTGCTTACTAACACATTTAAGGATGCTGCAAGGATAATCAACCAGAACTGGAAGAAGATAAGCGATTAACCCTATTTGGGGGGAGGGTACAAAAAATCCCCCGCAATCATAAAAGTATAAACACCCCTAAAAAATAAATGCTCTGTAATTTGTGTATATCAAAATATTTTTGTATATTTGCAATATAAAACAGGTTTATGGTTAAGAGGTGTACTACTGAGGAATTTGTGCGTAAGGCCAGAGAGGTTCATGGTGACAAATACGATTATTCGTGTACTGTTTATAGGACTGTGCATGAAGATATTGAGTATATTTGCCCTATACATGGTAAAATAAAGCAAGAGGCCAATAGTCACCTTAGAGGGCATGGATGCCCATATTGTTCCTTCGGTGGTATTAAGGGTAATGTCAAAGGTAATGATTATTTTGTTCAACGCGCGACAAAAATTCATAAAGGATTCTATTCTTATGAAAAGGCAAAGTATTTAGGTTGGTACAAAAAAGTCGAAATAACGTGTCCTATACATGGTAGTTTTTGGCAAGAAGCTGGGACACATCTTTCTGGTTACGGTTGCCCAAAATGTGGTTACGATAAAACGCACAACAGCAACAAGGGTACGAAAGAGGATTTTATAAGGAAAGCCATAAAGAAATATGGTGATGAATACGATTATAGCCTTGTAGATTATAAAGGCTGTAATACTCCTGTCGATATAATATGCAAGAAACATGGTGTATTCAAAATGACTCCGACATATCATTTGTCAGGTCATAGATGCTCAAAGTGTATTTCTGAAAGAATGACCAAACTTAGGAGTTCAACAACAGAAGAGTTTATAAAAAAGGCGAAGTCGATACATGGTGATAAGTATGATTATAGCAAGGTTGATTATATCGACAGATTAAAGCCTGTGATTATTATATGTCCTTTGCATGGTAGTTTTGAACAAACACCAAATATTCATCTGTCTGGTTGTGGATGCCCACGATGCAAACAAACTAAAGGTGAAGCGATGATAGAGGGATTTCTTGATAAAAGCGGTATAGAATATGTCAAGGAATATAAATTACCAAACACAAGTTTGTTTTGTGATAGGAAATATCTGTTGGCTGATTTCTTTTTGCCAAAGGATAATACCATTATTGAATATAATGGCCAACAACACTATTATCCTGTTAGCATATTTGGTGGAGAAGAAGGTTTTTTGTCACAGCAAGAACGTGATATTACATTACGCCAATACTGCTTAAAAAACGGAATAAAACTAATAGAAATACCGTATAGTGAACGCGATAACATAGGTGAAATACTGAACAAAGAGCTTAAACAGGAATAAAATCACGTCAGAGGAAATAACTTAGGTATCACCTTTTTGTGTTAAAATCGGCTTAAAATGGTACAATGAGAGAATATTTTTCGTATATTTGCACCATCAACTAAAAATTTACGATTATGAAGAAATTATTGTGTATATTGTTTATGATGATGCCACTGGTTTCAATGGCACAGAACTTCAATGAGGATGGCGGTAAGTATGAGGTGTACTGCCGAGTTGTAGACTTAGGCAGTGAGCGTAATATACTTATCAATAATAAACATTATAAAATCGTTGATAAAGATGGTAAACTTATCGGCACAAAGGATGTAATGGAGATTTTGAATCTGTTGGCAAAACGAGGATGGAAACTAGTAACATCTTTTTCTTCTGGAAGTAGTACTAACAAGTATTTTATTATGAAGAAAGAAGTAAAAGATGATAAAGAAATAGATTTAGGTTTAGTAGTAAAGAAATAAAGAAGCGGAGGGTTGACCTCCGCTTTCTTATTTGATAACGAGCTTTGTTGCTCCCGTTTCAATCCTGTGCATTGCATCGTAAATCTTATCTGCTGCATCGGCATTACGTTTTGTATTCTCAGCAATCTGCTGCAAGTGAGCAACCTGAGTTTCAGCCAGTACGGAAACTCTGTGCACGTCTGTAGATATTACTGGAAGATGTAATGCTTCTGTAGCACGGATAACGCTTACGTCAAGACGGATAGCATTAAGATATGATGCCCAGAGTGTGGTATCTTGCTCGGTAATCTCCTTGCCTATACCATTCTGAGTAGCAGACTTGGTTTCGTTGGCCAATTCCTTCATATCGGTAAGTCCAGCCTTCTTCATACCTTCATTTAAAGCATCCATAAGAGCATTGAAGGATTCGGGAAGAGTTGTGCTTACCTCGGCCATTTGACCAGCAATCTTCTCAACCGACTGTTCGTCAAGCATACCCTTCTTGTTCTCCATTTCCTTAACGATGGTATCGAGTACTGGCTGCATTGCGGTCTCAATCAGTTTGGTAACAGCGATTTTCTTGGCAACTTCTGCCATAATCTCGCTTGCCTTTTTCTTGAAAGCCTCTGCTCCAGACTCACCCTTCTGCCAAGCCTCAAAGAGTGCATCACCAAGTTCTGCTGCCCAACTCTTAACGTCAATGTCATAAAGCGATTTTGCCATATCTTCGGCAAAGTGCTTTATTTCATCTTCCATTTCTTTTATCTGCTGTTTGTAGTCATCAATAGCGTTGCTGTCGGATTTCTTTTTATCCTCTTCCAACTCCATTTGATGCTGCAACTCGTCTCGCTGTGCAAGCATTGAGGCAAAAACTGTATCGTAATAAGTTCCAGTTTTTTCGGCCTCTAAGACAGCTTTCTTAGTCTCTTCGCTGATATAGTCCTTGAATACGGTTCTGTTAATCTCCTCCAGCCTCTTTTGGTATTTCTCGGCTGTTATGGCCATATCATTCAGTAAACCACCAGCAAACATCTGACTGCTTGCGCGTAAACCATCTAATGCGGCTTTTGCTGCTTTTTGGTCGTATGCAATTTCTCTGTGCAACTGGTCGCGCATTTCACTAGTAGCCTCTGTGTTATAAACACCACCAAGTGTACGCTCTAGTAGCTTTTCGATATTCTTTGTCAGATTCTCTAGCAGTTTTTGACGATGCTCAGAGGCTTCAATTTCCTTCTGTAGTGCTGCATCGTGCATAGCAAACAGAGAAGATATAATACTTAACCCTGCGGCTGCGGCTGCTGCATAAGGTGAAGAGCCTCCCAAGAACTTTGCAATGCTACTATCGTCCTTAAACAATCCCTTAATAGTATTCAAACCATTTGCCGCATTTGCTGCACTACCCAGAGCATCGCTACCAATAGAGAAGAACTTACTTAAATTTTCGTCACCAAGGTAATCGAATAAATCAATTACTGGCTGCATTACATCTTGTAAGCTCTTAAAGGCAGTACCGATTGCTCCAACACTGCTTATAAATCTGTTTTCAGACTCGCGTAATTTGTCGAACAGCTCACCAACCGACACTTCTTTGCTGTTTATGCCGATTTTGTTTCTTGTTTCTTTACTTAACGCTACTTTCTTGTTAGAGTCACTTAGACTATAACCTTTCAACAGGCTGCGTAGTGTAGAAATGCGTGATAATGATTCGCCCAAAGAAGAGAATGGATTACGTTCCGCAAGTTTATCTTGCAGTTTGTCAATAGCCTCATAGAGAGCCTTCACTGCCTCAACGTTATCCTCTACAACGGGTATTTGTTCTTTTAATTTTGCAAGCATTGACTGGAGAGTATTACTGCTTATATTGTCAAGGTTACTAAAGATACGTCCCCAATCCTCGTTGTTCTTCTTGAACCATTCCCATTGCGCTTTCGCCTCTTCTGACCTCTGGTTCTTATTGGCGTTTTCGACCAAATCAGGATTATCTTTTACTGCTGCTCTCACCTTGTCGTATTTTGTCTTAATCTGAGCAAGCTCCGTATCGAGGCTTTTTGCATTTTTGAGCGCGTTAAGGAAAATCTCAACATCTTCCTCTTTAAGTTGCTGTTCAACGTCTTTCAATTCATTAAGCAACTTAATAACTCCGTCTAGCAATCCATAGTCCGACTTTAGCTTCTTTTCATCCATTCCAAGAAGTTCATCAATACTAACACCTTCTGCTTTCGTTCCTTTCAGGGCGTTGCTTATCTCTTCTCTTAGCTGCTCTGCGAAATTATCGAAACGTATAGCACTACCAAAGGCTATTGTTGCGGCCTGACTCTTATTTCCAGTAGCGTCAAGCACCTTCTTGTAAAGATTCCATTGCTTTCCCTGCTTTTTAAGCTCTTCGTCAAGCTGTTTCAATAGTGCATCTGCTATTTCCTTTGCTTGGTCAAACATTGGGGTTAGCTTTTCCTTACCAACCTCAAATTTCAACTTATCGCGTTCGGTTGTGCCTCCACTGATTTTCTTTTCAAACTGAGTGATAGCATTTTCCCAACTCTTCATATCGTAGAGTGTACTACCATCGGCCTTAAAGAATTGTCCCCAAAGTCCAGTCTTTCGTAGGGTTTCAAGAGCCTTTTCACTGCCAACAACTTTTGCCCATTTGATATATTCAGTATAGAACGCTTTAAGTTCTGTAAACTCTTCTTTCCAACGTTTAAGTTGTTCGTCTACTTTCTTTTTAGAGTTTGCTTTATCTTTTTTGCTCTTAGGTAGGTCACCACCATACTGATTAATTATACTAGATGCAGCATCGCGCTGTGCAATAAGTTTCTGTTCGTCCGAAAGAATCTTCTTGTATGCTTCTGAACCTGTCTCGTTTTGTTGTTCAAGTTTTCTTTTGCTTGCATATAGGGTATCAAGTCCATCAATAGCCTCTTGATACGACTTATTAGCTGCCTTTAGGTCATCAAGGACACTAACACCCTTAACGCCTATTTGAACTGTCCAGTCTTGCCCCACCAAGTTTTGAAGTTCAACGAGCAAGTTGTTTACTTGTTGTTGGGCCTCTTGTGTATCGGCCTTAATCTTAAATGGTGTTAGCCAAATGTTTTTGAGGTCGTTCTGAGCATCTTCGCTCATATCCTCAAAGCCTTTAACCCCCTTGGTAGCTTCATTCATTGCGAGTAGTACAACGTCTTTCCAGTTAGAAGGCCATTGCTGCATATCCTCACCCCAAAATACTTTTGCCGATTGATAGAAATCCTTACCAGCTTTCTTCATTCTATCCTCGGCTGTATATGTTGCTGTTCCAAGTGTGTTCCATTTGCTAATCAGAACATCAAAAGAGTCAGCCGTATCGCCTTTAAGCAACGAATTAAACTCTTGGAATTTGCTTGGTGCAGTCTCTAACCATTCTGTCAGTTTATCAAGAATCTGCTCGTTAGTCATATTAACAGCACCCTCAACACCCATCTGCTGCATAGCAGAAACAATATCAAGATGGTTGCGCAAGAATACTTGTTCGGCTTTATTGGCTTCATTGAGTGCTTTTGCATAGAACTCTAGAGACTCTTTCAAGTCCATATAAACGGTCAAATCCTTATCTGGAATCAGTTTACCTACCGTACCAAGCATAAACTTATCAAGCCAACTCTTCTTTGGAGTTGCAGCCTCTATTGATTGTTCAATCATCGGGCGTATCTCGTTAAACTTCCTATACGCCTCGGTTGTATCATCAATTCCTTTTGCGAGTATTTCGTATTGCTCTTGTAGCGAGTGGATAGCCTTACCTTCCTCGTTAACAGCAAAGGCGTTATTGAATGTATCGTTAGCTGTCTTTGAGTAATTCTTTAATTGCTCTACCATTTCTGGTATAGCATTTATAATAGAATCCTCTGTCATATCAGCACTCGCGCCAACTTTGAATTTGTTGCGAGTTTCTACCATATTCTTATATCCCTCGTTGGCTTTTTCTGCCATATCGAGTACACGCTGTTCTGCTTCCTCGGCCTTTCGTGAATCTTCCAAGAAAGTATCAATAACTGCTGAAACAACTGCAAATGCAGCAAGAGGTTTCAAGAATCCCAAAACTGCTGTTGTTGCGCTCTTTGCGTAAGTTCCAACTACAGATAATCCAAGTCGTAATCCTGTAAGTCCCTTATTGAACCAATTAAGTTTCCCCACATCTAATGCGGCCATCATACGCAGTTGGGAAACGGTAAATCTGCTAGTTGCAATACTACCAGCAGCCAGCAAGTTAAGATACTTGCCTGTAGAGGCAATTCTATTCAACTGTGCCCTAGAAACATTAAATTCGGCTGCTGCAAGTTCTGCGTCTGCTGCTGAAAGTTTCTTTGTGGCTACTGCTTGCAACAATTGTGCCTTGGTTATCTGTTCCGACTGAACTAAGCGGTCAAGCATTGCAGCACTTAGTTTGCCTTGTGATAGAGCTGTAGCTATTGTACTTCTGTTGAAATTCTGCTGTGCATAGCTAATTGCAAACATCGCGGTCTTGTATGTACCAAAGATTAGAGCAGCTTCGGCAATTACGGTTAAAGCCTTTTTCCATTCGCGAGAAATTGATGTTGCGCTCTCTGCAAAAACTTTAAGTGCTGAACCAATGCCGCTTTCAGCAATTTCGCCATACATAATATCGAAAGAGTCTCGCAAGTTCTTGAATTTGGCTGCAAGTGATTCAGAAATCTTCTCTTGCATATTATAGAACTGGCCTCCTTCATCGGTCATTCGCTTTATCTGCTCAATGACATCTTCGTAGCTAACTTGACGTTTACTAATACGCTTTTGTACCTCTGCTGTAGATACGGCTCGTTTCTCTACTTCTGAATAGTAGTCGGCCAACATCTTCAACATAGGAATATTGTTCATTGAGAATTGGCGCAAGGTGATACCAGTCAGGTAGGTTGCGGATTTGACGTGGCCTAACGCGAGTGCCAAACGGCTAATATCCTGACCAGCTCCAGCAGATATATCGGCCAGTCGTTTTGTCATATTGAACAAATCACTCTGTTCAATTCCGTATGCAGCTAACTGCTTAGAGTATTGGTCAAGTTCAACAACTCCAAATGGAGATTTTATAGCCAAATTCTTGATATTCTCAAACAATTCATTGGCTCTTGCGGTATCGCCAACGATTGCACCCATTGAGATACGCTGCTTTTCAAGCTGACCACCAATTTCAATGACGTTATCCAAAAACTGACGCGCTGCGTGTACTGCGAACAAGCTACTCATTGCAGAACCAAGCTGCGTAGATATGTGAATACCTCCAGCAAGTGTAGTATTCAAACGTAGACTTGTTCCTTCAAGTTCCTTTGCGGCCTTTGATGCTTCTCTTTTGGATTTGGCAGCTTGTGCCGTTGCTTGATTATATTCTTTTCTTGTTGCAACAAGTGTATCTAATGCAGCCTTTTCTCTTGCGTATTCGGCTCTTGCGTCTTGTACTCTATTGTACCTTGCCGTTCCACCGAGCTTATTGTATTCTGCATTTAATTCTGCAACCTTTGCCTTTAGGTCGTTAACAAGTGCGGCTTGTCTAAGAATCTTATCACTCAGTTTATCAATCTCGCCAAAACTAATGTTGCCAATTTTTGTAGAATCCTTAATGTTCTGTACGATACGGTTGGTATTGGCTGTTAGTTTGATTTCAAACGTCTCTGTAGCAAGCTGCGCCTTTAACTTGCTAACCATCTGATTATAACTCTGTGGGTCATAATTCATCTTCAAAGCATCGAGGATGCTTTGGTTTCCGCTTGCAATCTTTTGCTGTAATTTGGTAAGGTCAATATCTGCACCAAACCACAAAGTGCCTAATTCCATTTTCTTTACATTTTATGCTAGCACACTGCTTGTTTTTCAAGAAATGAACTCGCGATTGTTACTATTTCTGCGCCAAAAATATAAAAAAAGTCAATACAACTTATATTTTCACCTTAAAAATTGGTTAAATGTAACTTTTTTGTATATTTGCACCGAGGATAGATAGGAGTAATTAACCTATCGAAAAGGTAAGCCGAAAGCCCTGCCTCATTTTTAATCTTTCGGCATAATTAAATTCGGCAAAGAAATGGATAACAATGTTGTATGGAAACCGATACCCAATTATGAAGGGTATTATGAAGTATCTTCTAATGGAGATATTAGAAGTTGTAGTAGGTATGTAAAAAATCGGAATGGTTTTATTGCGGGAAGAATTATGCAACAATCTATTGGTTGTAGTGGCTATTTACAAGTCGGCTTATGTAAAGATGGAAAGACAAAAAGTTGTAAGATACATAAGATTGTTGCGAGCGTATTTGTCCCGAACCCAGAAAATAAACCTTGTATCGACCATATAAATACGGACAGGACAGATAATCGAGCTTGCAATCTTCGATGGGTAACTCTCAAAGAAAATTCAAGCAATCCGCTAACAAAGATTCATTCAAAATACGGAAAAGAAAAGACTATTGGTAAGAGAAGAAGTATTTGCCAGATAATCAGAAATGACGCGCCCAATCACCCCAAGCCAGTACATAGATATATGTTTGATGGTACATATATTGATAGCTTTCAGTCATTGATTGAAGCAGAGATAGTTACAGGCATTGAGATTAGTGGTATTAGAAAAGTTTTGAACAAGCCCCATAAACACGCTGGCGGCTATTTATGGACTACTACAAAAGTAGATAGGTATGTACCATATAAAAGAAGGAGGCATACCAAATGTAAAACGCTGCAAATGGTAGGTTCTGATGGGGTTGTATCAAAGGAATGGACTGCTGTTAGGGATGCAGCAAAAGAACTTGGTACAACGCACACAAGAATACTTAGGTATATGGCCGAGGGTAAACCGATGGATGGTTATTATTTCAAGTATAAGTAGGAGGTAAAATACACCTCCTACTTTTATATAACTTTGTTAATCTTTCGGATAAAATCATAAAATAAACCTTGACAACTTAAATTTTCCCCCAATATTTTTGCTAATATACCATAAAATTATATATTTGCCCCGTTAAATGATAATAATATGGGTAGCTGGACTATATACAACAAGAACGGAGTTGCGAAAGCAGTTGTGAAGGAGTTGGAACTTCACGATGAATGGATGGCAGAGTGCTTTCTGACCGTTACCATCAATAGCGCAACGCCAATCCAATTCGGTGTAGGTGATTATCTGGACTACAGAGGCGAGCGTTATACCATTGAATACGACCCGAACGTTATCAAGAGGGCTACAAGTGGTAGTTATGGCGAGGGCTTTGTGTATGACGGAATTAAGTTTGTAGGTTCTCAGGACGAGATAGTACGATGCGACTTTAACGACATCGTGCTTTCTGATAATCTGCACTATACAGGACTGCCTACTTTCCCCTTCTACTGCGAGTCTGTAGATGACTTGCTTGATAGAATACAGGCAAACTTGGAGGACTTATATCCTAACCAGTGGATAGTAATCGGCCTCAACACCGTGCGCAACTCTCAGCGTGGTTCTGCCGTTGGTAGACAGACTGCATTTGAAAACGCCTACAAGAAATGGATTGACCCAGATATGACTCCACACACTGACCCTTACGGTAAACAAAGTGTGGCCGAGTCTGCCGATAATATCACTTGTTGGGATGCTCTGGCAAAGGTGCACGATGATTTCGGCCTCAACTTCATTGTAAGAGGTAAGGTTGTAGTCGTAGGTACTGCTGGAGTATTTACAGCAAACACATTCCAGTATGGTAAGGGTAACGGTCTTGAAGAGATTGAGAAGGTAGGCGATTCGTCTCAGCAGATTGTAACCCGTCTGAGGGCTTACGGTTCTGAAACCAACTTGCCACTGCATTATTATTCGGCTATCAATATGCGTCCTTATGGTAATGTGGTTGAGGCTTCTGCAACGGGCATATTCCAGATTGACGTTGATTTTGACACCAGATATTTCATTCACGGATTTAGCTCTGGCGAGACTGATATAGCCGTACAAATAGACAGCACTACATATAGTGCAAAGGCATATAACAATACTACTACAGGTAAGATAAATATCAATGTCCTTACAGCAATTAGTGTTGCTGCAAACGCAAAGGTTTATATTACCGAGGGTGTTAAGCGCGATATGTGGCCTAGTGACCATAAGGATTATACTCAGGATGCACTTCCTGAGAATATGGCCGTATCACGCCTGATGCTACCGCTGTTCCCGAATACATCTTTGTATGATTGGGTAAAGGCACATAGAGATACTGGTACTGAGTATGATGATACTACAGGACTGGCTACTTATCACGGAATTACTGCTTACTTCTCGAAAGAGCCACATCGACCTTATATCGACTCATTAAATAAGGCTCAGTACGGTGTACGTCCAGCCTCTATCTACTTTGATGGTAGTAACGAGACTAATGATATACACCCGACTATCGAGGGTATGACGTACAATAACGTCCGTATTGATGCCGTTTACTCTGCTGACCAGATTTCTGATAGCGGAGTATATGACGATTCTAGCGTAACCGTACCAAACTTCCATATCACCCTACCCGACCTAGGCTTTAACTTGGCCGAGGTATATGAGGAAAATGCCTCTATTGATATGAAGGATGGTATGTGTGGTGGACGTAGTTTCAAGTTTGCCAGCAAGCCTACTCAGGATTCAAACGGACGGTGGGTATGTGAGGTACAGAGAGATAAAGATGAAAACCTTAATCTTTTCTTCCCTTACTGCGACTTCCAAATAGCAAGTGGTGACCACTACGTGCTGACAGGCATACAGATGCCAGACGCATATATCGAGGCTGCTGCTGTTAAACTGCTTGATGCTGCGCTTGATGCTTTACAGAAAAACGAAGCACCTCGCTTTACTTATCAGCCAAAGATTGATAAGAACTTTATGCAGAGACAGCACGACACTGCTTCTGCTAGCCAGAGTGGTGTTTCACTGCACGACACATTAAAGGCTGGTGACGTATTCGTATTTGCTGATGCTGATATGGGTATTGATGCAAGCATTATCATTGACGTGCTTACCATCAAGGAAAACGGAGATAACGGCATACCGACCTATGAGATAACACTTCGCGATGATAAGCAAGTAAGTACTATCCAGAAGATACAGAATAAGATTGATTCTGTTATTAACGGTGCTATCAACATCAATAGCGGTGTTGGTGGTCTGACTGCTCAACAGGTACGTTTGCTTATCAACAACTATGGCGGCTCTCAGTTCCTTAGTAAGCTGAATAATGATACTGCGGCTGGCTACATCACAATGCTACAGGGCTTGCAGGTCGGTGCAAACTTCGTTCCCGATATTCTTGGCGAGGGTGGTTGTTTACGTATGCGTCAAGATGGTAAGGTAGAGCTGGTTAC
>JAEEGL011622354.1_pt1 | contig 21947 bp, 22 predicted proteins | sample 9134231 | NCBI WGS metagenome assembly JAEEGL01 (sample SAMN16246548, study PRJNA631951) | gut metagenome | biome: gut microbiome; feature: rumen; material: fiber-attached | host: Bos | place: Iran: Karaj | collected 2018-10 | reverse complement strand
TCCAGTAGCCGGCAATGCCGAAATGGGTGGAGTTGCGGATGGCTCCGCCTGCCATGCCCATTTTCTTCGCCTTGTCGATCAGCATTTCCATCATCCGGTGACTGGCGACCATGCCCATCCCGTCGTGCGCGTCCATCACCAGGGTGGTGGGGGTCTCCTTCACGATCTCAAGCTCGGTCTTCGGCAGCAGGGTGCCGTTGACGATACGGTCGATATAAATGGGCTTGAAGCGGTTGCATCCGTGGCTCTCGATGCCTCTGCGGTCCGACTCCAGCAGTACGTCGGCACAGATCTCCGCATCCTCCTCCGGCACGCCGTAGACTTTGAATACGTCGATCATAAAGCGGTTCATCATGTCCCAGGGGACAAAAGGTCTGGTTTCCATGGTCCATCCTCCTGTATGAATTCTGCGCCGGGTCCCGGCACCGTCGTTTCTCGGCTCTGCCTGATCAGTATACCATCCTTCCCCGGCGCCGTAAAGGGCCAAACCCCGGCAAGGTAACTAATTTTCTTCATCTACTGATCTTGTATTTTACTCTAGATTAGATATTGACTAATATCAAGTATTTGGTATAATGGCGTCAGGTCGCTGCAGCGGCCTGACGATTTTGATTACTTGGGAGGATACCGCCATGATTTTCAACGCCATTGCCGAACTGATCGCCGACCGCAACGACTGCGACGTCTCCGAAATCACCCCGGAAAGCCGCTTCGAGGACCTGGGCATCGATTCCCTGGATACGGTGGAGATGCTGATGGACCTGGAGGACAAGATCGGCTTCGAGGTGGAGCTGGACCAGAAGGTGGAGACCGTAGGCGAGCTGGCGGCCTTCATCGAGAGCAAGATGGACTGAGCCATGCTGCACACCGTACTGAACGACCTGTTGGGGATCGAATACCCCATTTTCCAGGGCGGCATGGCCTGGATCGCCGACGGCAGGCTGGCCGCGGCGGTAAGCGAGGGCGGCGGACTGGGCATCGTAGCCGCCGGAAACGCCCCGGCGGACTATGTCCGGGACCAGATCCGCATCGCCAAGAGCCTGACGAATAAGCCCTTCGGTCTGAACATCATGCTGATGAGCCCCTTCGCCGCCGAGATCGCCGGGCTGGCTGCCGAGGAGAAGGTAGCGGTGGTCACCACCGGCGCCGGCAATCCTGCCCAGTACATGGAGATGTGGAAGGCGGCGGGGATCCGGGTGATCCCGGTGGTGGCCTCCGTGGCCATGGCGAAGCTCATGACCCGCGCCGGCGCCAGCGCGCTCATCGCCGAGGGCGGCGAAAGCGGTGGCCACGTGGGCGAGCTGACAACCATGGTGCTGGTGCCGCAGGTCTGCGACGCCACGGAGCTGCCGGTGATCGCCGCCGGCGGCATCGCCGACGGACGGGGCATGGCGGCGGCTTTCATGCTGGGCGCCTGCGGGGTCCAGATGGGCACCCGCTTCCTCTCTGCGGAGGAGTGCTCCATCCACCCCGTGTACAAGGAGAAGATCCTGAAGGCAAAGGACCTCTGCACCATGGTCACCGGCAAACGGGTCGGGCATCCGGTGCGGGCCCTGCGCACCAGCTTTCCCCGGGCCTACCAGAAGGCCGAATACGGCGGGGCCAGCGACGAGGAGCTGGATAGAATGGGCACAGGGGCCCTGCGTCTGGCGGTGCAGGAGGGCGATACGGAGAGGGGCTGCTTCCTCTCCGGGCAGATCGCCGCCATGGTGAACAAGGTGCAGCCCGCCGCCGAGATCGTGCGGGAGGTGGCCGAGGGTGCGGAGCCCATCCTCAGGAGCGCGATGAAATGGGTAAGATAGCCTTCGTGTTTTCCGGCCAGGGAGCCCAGGCGCCCGGTATGGGGCTGGATCTGTACGAGCGCAGCCCGGCGGCCCGGGCCGTCTTCGACGCCCTGGACGTCATCCGGCCCGGCACCGCGGAGCAGTGCTTCCGGGGCGACGAGGCGGAGCTGAAGGAGACGCGGAACACCCAGCCCTGCATGGTGGCCATGGAGCTTGCTGCGCTGGCGGCGGTCCGGGAGGCGGGGCTGGAGCCGGACATGACGGCGGGCTTCTCCCTGGGGGAGCTGAGCGCCCTCTGCTGCGCCGGCACCATGGACCCGGCCACCGCCTTCCGGCTGGTCTGCCGCCGGGGCGAGCTGATGCAGCGCGCCGCGGAAGCCCGTCAGACGGGCATGGCCGCCGTGGTGAAGCTGACCAACGAAGAGGTCGAAAAGCTCTGCGCCGGATTCCGTCAGGTGTGGCCTGTGAACTACAACTGCCCGGGACAGGTCACCGTCTCCGGCGCGGAGGAGGAAATGGCCGCCTTCAGCGCCGCCGTGAAGGCGGCGGGCGGCAGGGCGATCCCGCTGAAGGTGCGCGGCGCCTTCCACTCTCCCTTCATGGCGGAGGCGGGAGCGGCCTTTCAGCGGGACCTGGACGCCGCGGCCCTGCGGCCGCCGGCGATCCCCGTTTTCGCCAACTGCACCGGGGAGCCCTATGGAGACGACGTAGCCGCCCTGCTGGGCAGGCAGATGTGCTCCCCCGTCCGCTGGGAGACCTCCGTGCGAGGCATGATCGCCGCCGGAGCGGACGTCTTTGCGGAGCTCGGGCCGGGCAGAACGCTCTGCGGTCTCATCGCCAAAACGGACGCCGGGGTCCGCTGCTTCGCCGTTTCGGAGACAAAGGACGTGGAAGCGCTCAGGAGGGAGGTTGGAGCATGCTGAGGGGAAAAGTCGCCGTGATCACCGGGGCTTCCCGGGGCATCGGCGCCGCCGTGGCACGGAAGCTGGCCGCCCTGGGGGCGGATCTGGCCCTGATCTATGCCGGGAACGAAGCCCTGGCCGAGGCCGTGGCGGAGGACTGCCGGGCGCTGGGTGTCCGGGCGCAGTGCTATCGCTGCAACGTGGCCGACGGCGAGGCCGTGAAGGCCGCCGTAGCGAAGATTCGGCAGGAACTGGGCGGCGTTCAGCTGCTGGTGAACAACGCAGGGATCACCCGGGACGCGCTGGTGGCCGTCATGAAGGAATCCGACTTCGACGAGGTGCTGGACACCAATCTGAAGGGCGCTTTTCACATGATCCGCTACTGCAGCGGTCTGATGCTGCGGGGGAAATACGGCCGGATCGTGAACATCAGCTCCGTCGCGGGGCTGATGGGCAATCCAGGTCAGGCCAACTACGCCGCCTCCAAGGCCGGCCTCATCGGCCTGACGAAATCCGCGGCGAAGGAGCTGGCTTCCCGCGGCATCACCGTCAACGCCGTGGCCCCCGGCCTGATCGACACGGACATGACCAAGGGGCTGACGATGGACGAGGAAGCGCTTCGCGCCGCTATTCCCCTGGGCCGGGCCGGTCTTCCGGAGGAAGTGGCCGAAGCGGTGGCCTTCCTCCTGCAGGCCGATTACGTCACCGGCGCAGTGCTGCGGGTGGACGGCGGCATGGCTATGTGAGGAGAAGATAAGATGGATGAAGCAAATATCCGCAAATACGCGAAGCTGATGCGGGAGCTGGAGCTGACCGGTCTGGAGATCACCGAGGGGAACACCGTGGTGCGGCTGGAGCGCGGCGTCAGCCCGGCCGCCGTCCCGGCGCAGGTGCTTCCCCTGCCGGAGCAAAAGGCGGAGGAGCCCCGGGGCGAGCTGATCCGTTCCCCCATGGTGGGCGTCTTCTATGCCGCCCCCGCCGAGAACGCAGCCCCCTACGTAGCCGTGGGGGACCGCGTGAAGCAGGGGGACACCCTCTGCATCATTGAAGCCATGAAGCTGATGAACGAGATCACCGCCGAGAAGGACGGGGTCATCGCCGAGGTCTGCGCCGGAAACGGTCAGGTGGTGGAATACGGCACCGCGCTGTTCCGCCTGGAGGATTGAGATGGACCGAAAAGCTTTGATGGCGATCCTCCCCCATCGGGAGGGGATGCTGCTGCTGGACGAGGCGGAAAAGCAGGGCGAGGAGGCCCGGGGCAGGCTGCGCATCCGGGGAGACGAATGGTTCCTTCAGGGCCACTTCCCCGGCGATCCTCTGGTGCCCGGCGTAGTGCTCTGCGAGATCCTGGCCCAGAGCGTGTGCGTGCTGCTCTCGGAGGAAATGGCGCCGGGAAAGACGCCCATGTATACGGGGCTGGACAAGGTGCGCTTCAAGGCCCCGGTACATCCGGGGGACCTGTTTGAGACCTGCTGCCGGGTCACCCGGGTCAAAAAGCCCTTCTATTTTGCCGAGGGCGAAGGTTATGTGGGCGAAAAGCTCTGTGTGAAGGCGGAGTTCTCCTTCGCCGTTCTCTGAAGCCGTGCCGGGATCCTGCGGCGCGGCCCGAAGTATTTTTTCAGTCGGAGCAAGCAGACATGTTTTCTAAGATTCTGATCGCCAACCGGGGCGAGATCGCAGTGCGCATCATCCGCGCCTGCAAGGAAATGGGCATCGCCACGGTGGCCGTATGCAGCGAGGCGGACCGGGACACGCTCCACGCCGTCCTGGCGGATGAGTGCTACTGCATCGGCCCCGCCGCCGCAGAGGACAGCTATCTCAGCGGAGAGCGCATCCTCTCCGCCGCCCTGATCTCCGGAGCCCAGGCCATCCACCCGGGCTACGGCTTCCTGTCGGAAAACGCCCGGTTCGCCCGGGAGTGCCGCCGGAACGGGATCGCCTTCATCGGGCCGGAGGCGGAGCTGATGGAGCGGCTGGGAGACAAGACGGAAATGAAGAAGCTGGTGGAGGGCACCTCCCTCCGCCCGATCCCGGGCACCGGCGTCCTGCAGAGCGCGGAGGAGGCCCTGGTCCGGGCGGCGGAGCTGGGCTATCCCCTGATGCTGAAGGCCCGCTCCGGCGGCGGCGGTCGGGGCATCCGGCTGCTGCAGTCGGCGGAGGAGCTCCGGCAGGCCTGGCCGCTGGCCGTGGCGGAATGCGCCGCCGCCTTCGGGGACGGGGCGCTGTATCTGGAAAAGTATATCTGGCCCGCCCGCCACATCGAGATGCAGATCCTTGCCGACGAGGCCGGGAACGTGGTGTGCCTGGGGGAGCGGGACTGCTCCGTGCAGCGGCGGCATCAGAAGCTCATCGAGGAATCCCCCTCTCCCGGCGTCAGCCGCGCCCAGCGCGAGGCCCTGACGGCGGGGGTGACGGAGGCGGTGAAGAAGATCGGCTACACCGGGGTCGGCACCATGGAGTTCCTGCTGGACAGGGAGGGACACTTCTGGTTCATGGAGATGAACGTGCGGCTGCAGGTGGAGCATCCCGTGACGGAGATGCTCACCATGCTGGATCTGGTAAAATGGCAGATCCGCACCGCCGCCGGGGTCCCTCTGCGCTTCCGGCAGGAGCAGATCACCCTGGAGGGCAGCGCCATGGAATGCCGCATCAACGCGCTGGCTCCGGGAAAGCTCGGCATGCTCCACGTGCCCGGAGGCCACTTTGTCCGCTTCGACACCTATCTGGTGCCGGGGGTAGAGGTCAGCCCCTATTACGACCCCCTGGTCGGCAAGCTCATCGTTTACGCCCGTTCCCGGGAGGAGGCGGTGCGAAAGCTGAAGGCCGCGCTCTGCGAGCTGGTGATCGAGGGGATCCCCACCAACATCGGGGAACAGCTCCGCATCATTTCCGGCGCTCCCTTTATGAGCGGCGACTATGACCTGACATTGATGGAGGGAAGATAAATGCCCTTTCTGGAATTTCTCTTTCAGCCGAAAAACGAGCTGGAGCAGGGCGGCCGCAGCGCCGCGCCGGTGCAGGGAGACGAGCGGGAACCGGAAAAGACCTGCCCCAACTGCCGCAGCGCCGTGCCCCTGAGCCGCCTCTGGGCCAACCGGAATGTCTGCGCCTGCGGCTACCACTTCCGCATGGGAGTCCGGGCCCGGCTCCGCTATCTGGTGGACAAGGGCACCTTCACGGAGCTGTTTGCCGGCCTGCGGGGCGGCGATCCTCTGGGCTTCCCCGGCTATGCCGAGAAGCTGGAGACCACCCGCACCGCCAGCCGGGAGGAGGAAGCCGTAGTCTGCGGCACGGCGGAGATCCTGGGACAGAAGTGCTGCCTCTTCGCCATGGAGCCCTATTTCATGATGGGCAGCATGGGCTCCGCCGTGGGGGAAAAGATCACCCGCCTCTTTGAATACGCCCTGGCGCAGCGGCTCAGCGTGGTAGGCTTCACCGTATCCGGCGGGGCCCGGATGCAGGAGGGGCTCTTCTCTCTCATGCAGATGGCCAAGACCAGCGGCGCCGTGAAGCGCCACTCCGACGCGGGGCTTTTCTACCTGACGGTCCTGACGGACCCCACCACCGGGGGCGTCACCGCCAGCTTTGCCATGGAGGGCGACGTCATCCTGGCCGAGCCGGGCGCCACCGTGGGCTTCGCCGGGGCCAGAGTCATCGAGCAGACCACCCGGAAGACACTGCCCAAGGGCTTTCAGACGGCGGAATTCCTGCTGGAGCACGGCTTCGTGGACGCCATCGTGCCCCGGAACGAACAGCGCAGCCTGATCGCCCGGCTCCTGAAGATCCACGCTGCGGAGGGAGGTGCGGCCTCATGAGCCGGAGCGCGTATGAAACGGTGCGGCTGGCCCGCTCCAACCGGCGGCCCACGAGCCGGGATTTCATCCGGGGCGTTTTCACGGATTTCTTCGAGCTCCACGGCGACCGCCGCTTCGGAGACGACGCCGCCGTTGTGGGCGGCCTGGCGGAGCTGGAGGGCGAAAGCGTCACGGTGATCGCCATCGAGAAGGGCCACAGTCTGCGGGAGCGGATGCTCCGCTCCTTCGGCGCCCCGCAGCCCGAAGGCTACCGGAAGGCCCTGCGGCTCATGAAGCAGGCGGAGAAGTTCCGCCGGCCGGTGATCTGCCTGGTGGACACCTCCGGTGCCTATTGCGGCATCGGCGCCGAGGAACGGGGCCAGGGCCAGGCCATCGCGGAGAACCTGACGGAGATGATGGGCCTGCGCACGCCGGTGATCTCCCTGCTCATCGGGGAGGGCGGCAGCGGCGGCGCCCTGGCCCTGGCGGTGGCCGACCGGGTCTGGATGCTGGAAAATGCCATTTACAGCGTCATCTCCCCCGAAGGCTGCGCCAGCATCCTGTGGAAGGACGCCAAGCGGGCCCCGGAGGCGGCGGATAAGCTGAAGCTCACCGCCCGGGACGCCATGGACGGAGGCATGATCGAGCGGATCATCTCCGAGGAGGGCCTGGGCCGGGAGGAATTCTACGCCAGGCTGCGGCGGCAGCTGGCTACCGAGCTGGAGGGCCTGCGGGCCCTGGACGTTCAAACGCTGCTGGAGGCGCGCTATGCGCGGTTCCGGCGCATCGGAAGGGAGACGGAAGCATGAAGGAACCAAAGCCCTGTTTGCACCGCGTCGTCTATTACGAATCGGACCAGATGGGCGTCGTGCATCACTCCAACTACATCCGCTGGTTCGAGGAGGCCCGGGACGATCTGGTGCGCAGCCGCGGCATCGACTACCGGGAGATCGAGGCCCGGGGCGTGCTGATGCCGGTCCGGAGCATCGCCTGCGACTACAGGTCCGCGGCGAAATACGGGGACGTGGCGGCGATCTACGCCTTTCCCCGCTTCTTCAACGGGGTGCGTCTCCGCTATGAATACGAGGTCCGCGGGGAGGACGGCGTTCTTATCGCCACGGGCATGAGCGAGCACTGCTTCATCGACGCCGCCACCCGGAAGCCCCTGAATCTCAAGCGGCGCCTGCCGGAGATCAGCGAAGCCCTCTCCCGCCTGGTAGAGGATATCAACGGAGGAAACGAATGAAACGAGTCGTCGTCACGGGCATGGGCGTCGTGAGCCCGCTGGGCAACACGGTGCCCGTTTTCTGGGAAAGCATCAAGGCCGGCGTCTGCGGCATCGGCCCCATCACCCGCTTCGACACGGCGGACTATCGGGTGAAGGTGGCCGCCGAGGTGCGGGATTTTGATCCCCGAGCGTATATGGAAAAGCTGGATGTGCTCCACAGCGACCTCTACACCCAGTTCGCCATGGGGGCCGCCTGCCAGGCCATGGCGGACAGCGGCCTTGAAGGCACCGTCGCCCCGGAGCGGGTGGGCGTTTATATCGGCACGGGCATCGGCGGCATCGCCACCTTCATGAGCGAGCACCGGAAGCTGATGGAGCGGGGCCCCAAGCGGGTCAGCCCCTATTTTATCCCCATGATGATCGCCAACATGGCCTCCGGCATGATCGCCATGCGCTTTCAGTGCAAGGGTCCCGCCATGCCTGCGGTGACTGCCTGCGCCTCGGGCACCAACGCCCTCGGAGAGGCCATGCGGCTGATCCGCCACGGCTACGCGGACGCCATGATCGCCGGCGGCGCGGAGGCCACGGTGAACGCCCTGGCAGCGGCAGGCTTCAGCAGCATGCAGGCCCTCAGCTTCTCCGAGGATCCCCTGGCCGCCTCCCTGCCCTTCGACCGGCGCAGGACCGGCTTCGTCATGGGCGAGGGCGCGGGCGTGCTGGTGCTGGAGGAATATGAGCGCGCCCGGGCCAGAGGCGCCAAGATCTATGCGGAGCTGGCGGGCTACGGCGCCACCTGCGACGCATATCACATGACCGCTCCGCACCCGGAGGCGGAGGGCGGCGCGCGGGCCATCGCCGACGCCTGGGCGGAAACGGGACTGGACACGGACCGGATCTACTACAACGCCCACGGCACCGGCACGCCCATGAACGACAAGGCCGAGACCCTGGCCGTCAAGAAGGCCTTCGGCGAGGAGCGGGCGAGGAAGCTCCTCATCAGCTCCACCAAATCCATGACCGGCCATATGCTGGGGGCCGCCGGGGCCGTGGAGTCCATCGTCTCCGTTCTGGCCCTGGAGGAGGGCGTTGCGCCGCCCACCATCGGCCTGACGGAGCCGGATCCGGACTGCGACCTGGATTATGTGCCGCTGCAGGCCCGAAGGGCCGAATTCGACGCGGCGGTCAGTTCCTCCCTGGGCTTCGGCGGCCACAATGCCTGCCTGGCCTTCCGGAAGATCGGAGGCTGAAGCCGTGGAGGAAAGAAGCATCGTCATCACCGGCACCGGAGCGGTCACACCTCTGGGCGTCGGCACGGAGGCCTTCTGGGAGGGCCTCGTCTCCGGCCGCTGCGGCATCGGAGAGATCGCCCGGTTCGACGCCTCCTCCCTGCCCATCCGGCGGGCCGGAGAGGTGCGGGGCTTTCAGCCCAAGGACTTCATGCCCAACCCGCTGGTGCTGGACACGGCCCTCTTCGCCCGCTATGCCATCGCCGCGGCCGCCATGGCCGTGGAGGAGAGCGGCCTGGACACGGATTCCGACCGGGTGGGGGTCGTCATGGGCACTGCCCTGCACGGCATGGATTATCTGGCCGCTGCCCAGAAGCTGCAGGATGAGACCGGCAGGGGCGGCGACCCAAAGCTTATGACGAAATACATGGGCAACATGGCCGCCGCCCGGTTCGCCATCCTCCGTGGCATCCGCGGACCCAGTCTCACGGTGGGCACTGCCTGCTCCTCCGGGGGCGACGCGGTGACCATGGGGGCTCTGCTGCTCCGATTCGGCATGGCCGACGCCGTGGTGGTCATGGCAGGCGAGGGCGCGATCTGCGAGAGCGCCATTCTGAGCCTGCACAAGACCCGGGCCCTCTCTCCCCTGGGGGAGAGCCGCCCCTTCAGCGCGGACCGCAGCGGCTTCGTGCTGGGGGAAGGCGGCGGCGCGCTGGTGCTGGAGACGGAGAGCCATGCCCGCGCCAGAGGCGCGCGTCTCCGCGCCCGGCTGCTGGGCTGGGGCAACAACACCGACGCTTACCACCCCGTCTCCCCCCAGCCGGAGGGCAGGCAGGCTGCCGCCTGCATGCGTCTGGCTCTGAAGCAGGCGGGGCTCGCGCCCTCGGACGTCGGCTATATCAACGCCCACGGCACCGCCACCCCCAAGGGGGATACGGCGGAGGCCGCCGCCATCCGCGCCGTCTTCGGGGATCGGTCCCCCCTCGTCAGCTCCACCAAGGGCGCCACGGGCCATATGATGGGAGCCGGCGGCGTCACGGAGCTGATCGCCTGCGTAAAGGCGCTGGAAACGGGGCTGCTGCCGCCCAACCTGGGCCTGACCGAACGGGACCCGGACTGTGACCTGGACCTGGTGACGGAGATCGGGCGTGAGGCGAGGGTGAAGGCCGCCATGTCCAACGCCTTCGGCTTCGGCGGCCAGAATTCCTCTCTGATCGTGGGAGCCGCGCCATGAACTATACTTATGATGCGGAGCGCTTCCGCAGCGTATTCGAGCGCAGCTTCACCTGGCTGGCGGGCTTTCAGCGCAGCGTGCGCCGCAGCCCGGACAAAACCGCCGTCATAGACCCCCTGCAGCGGCGCAGCAGGACCTACGGCGAGCTGGACCGGGAAACGAACCGGCTCGCGAACGCCCTCCGGGCCTTCGGCGTGGGCGCCGGGGACGTGGTGCTCTATCAGCTCTACAACTCTCCCCAGTTCGTGGACTGCTATATTGCGCCTCAGAAGCTGGGAGCGGTCAATGAACCGGCCAACTTCAACCTCTCCCCCGGGGAGACCGCCCGGCTCCTGGACCGGGACCGGCCGAAGGCCTATATCTACGATTGGGACGTGAAGGACATGGCCTGCAAGGCCCTCGCCCTGGCCCGCCACAGGCCTGCCCTCATCGCCGCGGTGGACTATCGGGGGCTTCACCCGGCGCTGCCGGAGGGCCATCGGGACTTTGACGCGCTGCTGGCGGAGTACGGCGACGAGGCCCCGGCGGCGGATTTCACGCCGGACATGTACGCCGAGGTGACCCGGCTGGGCACCTCCGGCACCACCGGCACCCCCAAGGGCGTGCCGCTCTGCAACGTCAACGAGGTGCTCTCTGCCCACGACGCCATCATGCACTTCCCCCTTTCTCCCCTGGACGTGACCATGAACATGACCCCCTGGTTCCACCGGGGCGGTCTCCACTCCGGCGGCGTCACCCCCACGCTCTATGTCGGGGCGTCCCTGGTGATCCTGCGGATGTTCAGCGCAAAAAGCTGCATGGACTGCGTGGAAAAGTACGGCGTCACCTTCCTGATCGGCGTCCCCTCCGCTCTGCGGCAGCTGGCCCTGCGGCAGGAAAAGCACCCGTCGGACCTGTCGGGGCTCAAAGGCATCGTCACCATGGGCAGCCCCCTGGGAAAGGCGGACTGCATCCGCTTTCAGCAGCTGCTGACCCCCAATATCTTCAACGGCTACGGTACCACCGAAACCTTCTGGAACAGCTTTCTGCGGCCCTTCGACCTGCCGGAGATGGCGGGCACCGCCGGGCGCAGCTGCACCGGCGACGAGGTGCGGGTGGTGGCCCTGCGGGAAGAAGGCTTCGCCGATCCGGAAGAAACGGTGCCTGCGGACGGCGCCTCCCGGGGCGAGATCATCATCTACGCCCCGGAGAAATCCGCACTCAGCTATGTGGGCGACGAAGCGCAGACGGCGGAGCGCTTCCGGGACGGCTGGTTCTATACCCGGGATATCGGCGTCTGGGACCGGGAGCGGTTCATCACGGTCCTGGGCCGGAAGGACGACATGATCATTTCCATGGGCGAGAACATCTACCCCGCCCAGCTGGAGGAGATCATCTGCGGCTTTCCCGGCGTCCGGGACTGCATGGTGGTGGGGGTGCCCGACCCGTCCCGGGGACAGTGCGCGGCGGCCTACGTCGTGCCGGAGGGCCCGGGCCTGACGGCGCAGGCGCTGAACCGCTGCTGCGCCGAGAGCAACGACCTGGCCGCCTATATGTGCCCCAGGTACTATGCCTTCGTCTCCGAGCTCCCCCGCAACGCCGCGGGGAAAAAGCTCCACGTGCTCCTGCGGGAGCAGGCGGAGCGGGATCTCCGGGAGGGACGGCTGCTGCGTCCTTGACCGAGCTGTGAAAAGCGTGCGGCTGAGAGCCGCACGCTTTATTATTCTCCGTCTGGCGTCATGCCCCGGAGCGTGGTATAATCAGGCAAACCTGGTTTTGAAAGGCAAGATCCATGAAGCTTCATTCGGAGGGCGGAAGCATGAAAAAGCCCGAGGGCGGGACCCTCCTTCTCTGGATCCGGCGGATGCTCGTCTACCTGCTGGGCCTACTGCTCATGGCCATGGGGGTGGTTTTCTCCGCCCGTTCCGGATTGGGCGTCAGCCCCGTGGGGAGCCTGGCCAACGTGCTTTATCAGATCGGTCTCAGCCGCGGCGCGCCGGGCTGGGTCAACCTGGGCAACTGCACCATCGCCGTATACTGTCTCTATATCGCGGCGGAGGCGGTGCTCCTCCGGCGCGATTTCAAGCCGCGGATGCTGCTGCAGCTGGCGGCCTCCCTCCTGTTCGGCTGGCTGGTGAATCTGGCCGGCCTGCTGCTGGGGAGCCTGCCGGAGCCGGGCAGCTATCTGCACCGCATGGCCTATCTGCTCTGCAGCGTGCCGCTGGTGGCCGCGGGGGTGATGATGTACCTCTCTCCCGATATCCTGCCCACGCCCGGGGACGGCATGAGCCTGGCCATCTCCAAACGCAGCGGGAAATCTCTCCCCACCGGCAAGACCATCTTCGACTGCACCATGGTGACGGTCTCCGCCGTCACCAGCCTGCTGGCCTTCCGGAGGCTGGTCGGCGTGCGGGAGGGCACGGTGATCTGCGCGCTTACGGTGGGCTTCGTCATGCGGCAGCTGCAGAAGCCCCTGCAGAAGCCCCTGCTGCGCTTCGTCGGGCGGGAAGCCAAGGTGGACCGCTTTCTGGAGGCCGCTTCCCAGGGCTATCTGCTGGACGCCTCCGGGAAGCCCAAGGTCATCGTCACCATCGGGCGGGAATTCGGCGCCGGGGGCTACGAGATCGGGAAACGGCTGGCGGAAAAGCTGGGGGTCACCTTCTACGACCGGCAGCTCAATGAGATGGCCGCGGAGCAGAGCGGCCTCAGCCTGGAAAAGGTGGAGGAGCTGGAGCACCACATGGAGCGGGAGCTGGTCTACGATTTCAAGAACGCCGCCTATGACATGACCAACGGGGCCCTCTCTCCGGAGGAGCGGCTCTTCGTGGCCCAGACCAGCGTCATCCGGCAGATCGCCTCCGGGGACGAGAGCTGCGTCATCATGGGCCGCTGTGCGGACTGGGTGCTCTATTCCGACCCCAACTGCTTCCGCATTTTCATCCATGCCCGGCCGGACGCCCGCATCCGCCGCACCATGGCGAAATACGGCCTGGACGAGGCGGAGGCCAAGCGTCAGATGGAGAATACCGACGCCTCCCGTTCGCTGCACTACAAGCGCTTCACCGGGCGGGAATACGGCAGGCAGGAATACTACCATCTGGGCGTGGACAGCGGCATGCTGGGCACGGAGGACAGCGTGGAGATCATCCTGGAGGCGCTGCGCCGCTGGTGCAGCGTGCGGGGTACCCATCCTCTGTCCCTTCTTTGAGCCGATCGCAGCAAACAGGGGCCCCGGCAGTCCGCCGGGGCCCCTGTTTGCGCTTTCTTATCCGCCCTGCTCCGCCAGGTAGAGCTCCGCCCGGCTCTGGATGCGCCGGGCTGCCTCCGACACATCCCGCTGCCCGGCAAAGAGAGCGCCCACCTCCTCATTCACGATGGCGGCGATCGCCTGATCGTAGGAGCTGGAGCGGACCGCCCCGTCCAGCAGCTTCAGGAGGGAATCCCGCTGCGCTTCGCTCATGGCGTACATCTTTTCCTCCCGGTAGACGCTGCCGTTGTCGTCCACCCAATAGAAGACGGTGCGGGGCTGCTTTTCCCCTTCCCCGCCCTCCCAGGAATAAACGCTGGGGTCCCGGAACTGAGCTCCGTTGGGATAACAATAGATCGCCTTGCAGCCCTCCTCCGGCGTGGGTTCCCGCATAGCCTCCGCCAGCTGGTTGTCGAAGGCGGTTTTCGTGGAGGGGAACAGGTCGGTATAGGCGTTCTGGGCCTTTTCGTCCAGCAGGCTCCGCAGGAAGGCACAGGCTCCCTCCGGGTTGGCCGCCGAGGCGCTGAGGGCCATGGGCGCCGTCATGTAGATGAGGGTCCCCGCCCGGTCCGGCATGGGGAAGCCGGGGCAGACCAGCTTGCCCATGTAGACCATGTCCCGCACCTGCCAGTTATTGACGGAAGCGATGGTATCGGCAGCCGCCAGGGCCGTCCCGCTCATGACCTCCCCGTCGCCCTTGGTGGATTCCTTGGGCGGCTGGGTGGGCAGTGCGGCGGCAAATTCCAGCACTTCCCGGAATTCCGGGCTGTCGAAGGAGGCCGTGCCCGCATCCCAGTCCAGATACCCCTCCAGATAGGAGGAGAGATAGCGCAGGAAGAGGTCCCGGGTCATCATGGAGGTAAACACCCCCTTGCAGTCCGGCAGGGAAGCCGCCAGGGCCCGGGCTTCCGCCGGGGTCCAGCCGGTGAGGTCTCCCAGGAAATCCCGGCTGCCCGTGGCGGTGATGAGGGCAAAGCTGCCGCAGACCATGCAGGTCTTCCCATCCACGGTCCCCGCCTGCTGCAGCTGGGGCAGGAGCTGGATCCCCTCCAAAGCCAGCCAGGGACCCAAATCCCGCAAAAGGCCTTTTTTCGCGTAACTCTTAAAGGGGACGCCGTCCTGCACGGCGAGTAGGTCCGGCATCTTTCCGGAGGCGATGTCCAGGTTCATGGCGGTGATGGCCTGGTCCCGCACATCCAGGCTGAAGAGCCGGCCGCCGGAATAGTCCCGGATGGTGATGTAATACTCCGTGCTGCGGCGGTTGAAATTCCGCACCGCTTCGTCCACGGCACTCTCCACATAGAGGCAGGCCATGGTGACCTCCTGCCGGGGCTTCACGGCGCTTTCCGGCGTGGGCGTCAGGGTGACGTATTCCTTGTAGCGCAGATCCATCAGGCGCAGGACCCCGTGCTCCATGCTGAGGGGACTGGTATTGAAGGAGCTGATGCCCAGGTCCGCCCACTTCAGCAGCTCCCGTTTTTCCCGGGAGCCGGGGATGAAGGCAAAGAGGGAATCCTTGTCGTAAGCCAGGCACTCCCCTTCCTCCAGGCCGCTGCCCCGCGTTCCCACAAAGGTGACGTTCCGCATATAGTCCATGCTCTCGTTCACGGGAGCCTCCAGAGGGGCGATGGTTCCGTCGGCAGCCACGGTATAGGCGGCCTGGGCCATCGTCGGCAGCATGGTGGAAACTCCCAGGTTGCCGTCTGGGAGGTCAAAGAGGCCGCTGACGGACCCGTTTTCCGCCGGGAAGGTCAATTCCCGCAGAATTTCCCCGGTGTGGCCGTCGATTTCCAAAAGGGAGATTTCGCCGTTGGTGAAGTCCTGAGTATCCACCCAGACCGTCCCCTCCGGCGTGGGCATCAGATGCCCCACGTAGATTTCCGGAGGGAAAGCGGCCACGGTGACGGGGTCGGAGGCGTCCTTGCCGCCCCGCAGGAGGCAGTAGCAGGAGCCGTCGGCAGAGGCCGTCACGCGGATGAACCAGAGGCCGTCTTCCGTTTCCCTGGGGAAGCGGGTGGCGATACCGTCCAGGGCGGCGGGCAGGGGCTCGTAGGAGGGGACGTAGACCAGCTTTTCCGCCTCCAGCGGCGTGGACGAGGGCTCCGGCGGGGGTGTCGGCGCGGCCGCTGCGGCAGGGGTCGGTGCAGCTGCTGCGGTGGGGGCGGGCGTCGGCGCGGGCGTCCCTGGTGTGCAGCCCGCCAGCAGCAGGAATGCCAGGAACAGCGTCAGTGCCGCCGCGCCGCATTTTCTTCTTTCGATCGGTCGCTTCATTTCGTCGCTCCTTTCCAAGTCTGTGACTGTCTTCCAAACCGTGTCTTTCTGATTTGATTCCGGCAATGCTTTTTGTCCTCATACAATTGCCTGTTTGTTTCGCTGATTCAACCGCCGGTTTCTTCATCTTCTTCTCTCTACCCGCCCGGAGGGCTCCCCGTCTTCCCGCACGGGCACCGTAGCATATGCCGTCGGGGGATAGTCAAGGGGATTCCCTCGGGGGATAACTGAAATATTCCGAAAAAAAGGCGCGAAAAATGCCGGAGCAAATGATTTGCCCCGGCATTTCACTCGCTCTGTGCTCCGGATTCAGTTCACGCTCAAATCATATCCGCACACAGACTCCTCCGTCAATCTCCCAATTCGCAGAACGGCTGACCGATTCAGGGAAGGACTCTATCCCCGGTCGGGCGATCCGCTTTCCTTCGGCAGGCCCAGCGTGAGGGCCAGGCCCCGCTTTGTTTTCCGCACGGCGGCGAAGGAACCGGGCAGACGCCACATGGCGCTGCGCAGCTTGGCCCCCGGCGCATCCCCGTCGGCGGGGCTGCGGTAGATGCCGTCCCACAGCTGCCCGCAGGCCGACTCCCCGTCCCGGAGCTTACTGCGGACCTCGATCTCCGCCAAAAGGAAGCCGGCGCGCTCCAAGGTGCGGATCGTCATTTTCTCATTCTGCCGGGCGTAGTCCACCGCCTCCCGGAACAGGGCCAGCAGCGCGTCCTCCAGCTGTTCGCGGTCCGCGCAGACCCGCCCGTCCGCCGTCAGCTCCCGCTCGATCTTCTGTCCCCGGTCAATGAGGATGGGCAGCAGCTTCCCCTCTGCGCTCTGCAGCTCGCTGAGCAGCAGGGGGCACTCCTCCGCCGGGCGCTCCGGGAGGGCGGGAATGCCCGCGTCGGCAGCATGCTGCATCTGCCGCCGCAGGAGATAGGCCGCGATGGGGCCCCGAAGTTCCCCATAGGGCAGGCGGAAATCGTATTCCGCGCCGGTCACGCTCAGCGGCTCCGCCCGCAGGGCCCGCTCCAGCTGCTTCAGGGGGTGCACGATGCTCCGGCGCAGGCTGAGCCAGACGGCCAGCCCCACCAGCTGGAAGATTGCGAAGGACAGGAGATAAACGGGGCCGAGCTCATAGATCGCCTCCAGCAGGGGGCTCCAACCGTAGGCTGCGACGATGAAGCAGCGCTTCTCCCCCGCCCCGTCCAGGAGCCAGCGGCCCCGGAGGACGGCAGACTGCCGCAGTCGGGCGGAATCGAAATGCAGCTCTCCGCTGTCCATCCCGTCCAGGAGCTCCGGCGCGGTGAAGGCCGTCGGTTCCGTCACCACGATGGGGAAGGACGCCTGGGGCTGTTCCCCGGCAAAATCTCCGCTGTATTCCGCCGAGGGGAAGCTCCCGTTTCTCACGGGATCGTCCAAAAAAGTCAGGAAAAAGCCCAGCTTGGAGGTCGGCACCTTATTTCCGAGCAGATTGGCCATGTCCCAGGGGTTGCTGATGGACAGCCTGCCTTCGTTGATCTGGAGGCCCACGGTGCCCAGGTTTATCCCCGTCAGGTCGAAGCCCTCAGACTTCATGATCGCGCCTTTCCGCGTCATGCTGAGCGTCCCCCTCCGCAGGCTGACCGGCCGGTCGCGCAGGAGGGGAAAACCGTTGACGGGATCAAAATCCTTTTGCGGCAGGGAGAAAGCCAGCTCCGCCGCACTCACCGGCTCGGCCTTGAAGCCTTCCTGCAGCCCGGCAAGCGCCTGTTCCAGTTCCGACGTGTAGAAAGCCGTCGTCCGCGCCTGAATACTCCCCGCCAGCACCAGTGTCAAAACCGCCATGCTCAGCAACCAGAGGCAGAGCAACCCGGCGGCTGTCCGCTTTGCCAGGGAACCGACGATGCTGCGCTGATTCATTACTTTTCCTCCTCTCCGCCGTCTTCCAGCTTTTTCATTTCCGTTTTCAGCCTTGCCCTGGCCCGGGACGCCATCATCCGGACGCTGTCCGGCTTGACGCCGAAGCGAAGGGCGATCTGCTTGTCGTCCTCCTCCAGCACATAACGCATCAGCAGGATCTGCCTGGAGGTCTCATCCAGCTTTTCCATGGCCCGGCGGAAGGTCTGCTCCTTCTCCAGGGACAGGTAATACTCCTCCGGTCCCTTTCCTCCCGGCGCCGGGAGGTTTTCATCCAGGGGCTGAGCTCCCTGCCGGGGCTTCCGGCTCAGATAGCTCAGCGCCGTGTTCCGCACGGTGGTATACACATAATTGAAGCATCGCTTTTCCGGCAGGTCGCGGAGCGTCTCCACCTTCTGCCAGAGCCGCAGGAACGCCTCCTGCAGGATATCCTCCGCTTCGTGCTCCGAAGCGCCAAGGGACAGGATCAGTCTGTGCAGGAGGGGCTTCATGCGGCTGTAGACCCCATCAAGGAACGCCTGTTCCTCGGCGACCGGGTCAATGGGCCGTTTCCCGAACCTCATTCCTCGAATCCTCTCCCTTTTCTTCTTCGGGGGGCTGCTCGCCGGCTGCCTCATCCTGCTTCAACGGCGCGGAACAGCCGCTTTTTCCGGCGTTCGCCTGCCGTTCATGGTTTGCGGAGGCAGTGAAGGATGCGTAACCCGCCAGGCTCCCCAGCACCAGCAGCACCGCCGCCGCCTTGCAGCAGGCGCGCAGCGCCGCGCTCCTCCGGAGAGACGCCCGTTTCTGCTTTGCGCAGCGCGCCAGGGTATCCGTCACGGCCCGTTCCTCGCCGCCGGGAACGGCTGTTTCTTCCTCCGGGATGGCTCGCAGCTCCGCCAGCAGCCGCCCGCCCTGATCCTCGCCATAGCGGTCCATCAGGATACGCAGCGCCGCCTCGTCATAAGCGCGGTACAGTTCGTTTTTCCGGGAAGCCAGATCATCCATGGCGTTTTGCTCCTTTGCCGGGGCCTTCAGGCCCTTTCACTCCATTAGACCGTTTCGGGAGGCATCTGCAACAGAGAGCGCGCAGTTTTTCTGCGCGCTCTCAGATTCCTTTTGTTTGATCGGATGATGCGTAGTATTCGTGGACCAGACTTCGGTAGCCCAGCCGCTTCAGATCCTCGTAGCGGACGTCGAACCGGCCCTTGGTGCGTTTGCCGCTGATGAGGAAGCGGAGGCATTCCTGGGCGTAGCGGTCGATGAGGCGGAGGCTGTCGGCGGTGGTGATGAGGGGGAAGAACCAGCGGCTCCAGCTCAGGTCGTTGTCCGGCGGACTCTCCAGCAGCTTCCGGTTGAAGACCCGTATGAAAGCGGCGGCGGCCCGCTCCCCGCCGAAGCCGTTCCGATCCCGCCAGCGGGCCAGGGCCCTGGCCTTCCGGCGCATCTTCGCCTTGATCTTCTTCAGGGAAGCGGGGGCGATGTCGATGAGGCCGCCCCGGCACAGGAAGCCCAGGAAGACCCAGCCCTCCGCCGGATCGAAGAATTCCTCCTTGTCCGGGTTCACCCGAAGCCCTTCCTCCGCCAGGAAGGCTCGGATCTCCCCGGCGCGCCGCTCCGCCGACGCCCGGTCCGGGGCGAAGACGATGATGTCGTCGGAATAGCGGGCATAGGGGACGCCGGACTGCTGGAAGCGCTCGTCCAGTTCCCGCAGGTAGAGGTTGGCGTAAAAGGCGGACAGGGGCGTGCCCGCCATGATCCCCTTTTTCTCCGTGACGGGCCGTCCCCCGCAGAGCACCCGGGGTTCCCGGAGCAGAGCGCTGAGGAAGCCGCAGAGCCGCCGGTCCTCCCCCAGGACCGCCTCCAGCCTCGGCAGCAGCCGCTCCACGGGGATGGAGTAGATGTAGTGTCACACGTCCGCCTTGTAGGCCCACATCTCCCGGATGCCGGGCCGGGCCAGGAGCTGCCGCAGCGCGTCCTTGGCGGTGCGGCCGGGGCGGAAGGAATAGAGGTTGTCGGCAAAGAGGCCGTCGTACCGGCGCAGCAGCAGCCAGGTGAGGAGCTTCAGCACCGTGTTCTCCGCCCGGGGGTAGGTGTAGACCGTCCGCTTTTTCTTCCCGTCCAGCTTGCTGATGACCGATTTCCCGGGCAGCGGGAAGGGCTCTCCCGCTTCGATCCGGCGGCAGACGGGCAGATAACCCTCCCCGTCGATGAAAGCCCGAAGCTCCTTTGCAAAGGCCTTGGGACAGGCCAGGGAGGTCTTGTATTCATAGAATTTTTCCCAGCACTCCCGCCGGGACAGCTGATCCAGAAGCGACAAGACCTCTCCTCCTTTCCGAACGCCCTGCAGACGGGACGGTTCGCATGATCCCGGCGGAAAACCGGCAAGCCTGACGCGCAGTCGATAAAATAAAAAGCAGGAAGAGAAATCGTTAAATTCCGGAAATTCCGGAATTGTACCAGACCGTACACGGACCGGCTGCCTGCGAAGCCATGGCGAGGCAGCGGCGCCTCAGGATCCGTGCCGGGTCCGCCGCAGGCGCAAAGCGTTCTCTTTCTGCTTTTTATTCGGTTTCGGGCCGCTCAGTACCCCAGAGCGGCATGGGTGCGGGACGCCACATAGGACCGGGTATTCCACCAGCCGTGGTGATCATAGTAGAAGCGGACGTAGGGGACGCCCCGGGCGGCGCAGGCACTGCGCAGCTTTTTGGTCTCGCAGCGGTCGCTCATCAGCTCCGCCACCAGCGCTTCCCGTTCTCCCTGCCAGAATTTGTAGACGGTGATCTTCCCGTTGGGCGCCGTCTCCCGGGTGATGCGGAACTGGGGGAATTCCTGGCTGAAGACCATGTCGAAATAGGCAAGGTAGCTGCCCTTGAAGGAATACTGGTTCTCCTCCGCCGGCATTTTTTCTCCCCAGGAAAAGCCGGATTCGGGCTTCCGCCCCCAAAGGCCCGAGGACTGGTCCTCCCGGGCTTCGTTCCCGGTCTGCGCGGACGGGTTACGGATGTCATCGAGAAGGGAGTCGACACCGGCTTTCTGGGCCGCCTCTTTCAGCGCGCCCAGGACCTCATTCTTCCCTTCGCCGAACAGCTTGGACAGCAGGCTCATGGTGTTTCCTCCTTTTTTCTTTCATGATACCATATTCCCCCATGATGTCAAGCAGGGGCTGCTTCCCCGCCGCCTTGCAGAACTGTGGGAAGGGGCTTGCAATTCTCGTTCCGATCGTGTTCAATAACAGTAAAGAAAAAAGATAGGAGGAGCGGTCATGGCAGAAGAAAAGCGCGTGTTGGATCCCCATTTTGTGGAGCTGAGCCGGGCCTTCGAGACCGGAGAATACACCGACGGAGAGGGAAACCGCATCTGGTACCGCCTGTTCCGCCCGGCGCTGGCGGAGGGGGAGAAGGCACCCCTTGTGGTGTTTCTCCACGGCGCGGGCGAGCGCGGCGCGGACAACGAGCTCCAGGTGGCCGGCAACCGGGGCGCCGTGGTGTGGACGGAGCCGGAGGAGCAGGCCGTCCGGCCCTGCTTCGTGCTGGCTCCCCAGGCGCCGGAGGGCAAGAGCTTCACCGTGCCGGAATTCGAAAAGCCCTTCATGGAATTCCTGGGCCGGTTCACCCGGGAGAACCCGGTGGACCGGGACCGGATCTATCTCACCGGGCTGAGCATGGGCGGCATGGGCACCTGGGAATACTGCGCCCGCTACCCCCGGATCTGGGCCGCAGCGGCCCCCATCTGCGGCGCCGGGGACCCGGAGGCGATCCCGGCGGCCAAGGACATCCCCTTCTGGACCTTCCACGCGGTGGACGACCCCTTCGTGCCCATCGGTGACCGGCTGGAACGGGGTCCCGGCGGCGCCATGGCGGGCACGCGGATCATGGCAGAGGCCCTGCGGGCCTGCGGCGGCAGCGTGCGCAGCACGGAATACCCGGAGGGTTATATCCACGAGCATTTCGGCTATCCGGAAGCCTTTGCCGGTCATGCCGCCTGGGAGCCCGCCTATTCCGACGGTGAATTCCGTGCCTGGCTCTTCCGGCAGAAAAAGGCCTGAGCGGCACATGATGCGCCGCAGGGCGCTGCGGCCGACGGACGTCGGAGCAGGCGGCAGGCAGGAAAAACGGGGCGTCCCGCGCGATGCGCGGGACGCTTTTCTTCTTCGGTCGGACAGCGCCGGTACGCCTTACAGCGCGCCGTAGACGATGTTGCGGATGCGGGGATGGACGTACTCCTCCTTGTTGGGCACGCACTGGTGGGCATAGACGATGGTGATCTTCTTCGCCGGGTCCATGAGCACCCAGGAGCCCCAGCCACCCGTCCAGCCGAACTCGCCGATGCTGGAATTGCTGCCCGCCTCGGGATGCATCCTGGTGCGCACCGCCAGGCCGTAGCCATAGCCGCTTAGGCAGGGATTCTGGAAATCCC
>JAEEGL010504682.1_pt1 | contig 21947 bp, 19 predicted proteins | sample 9134231 | NCBI WGS metagenome assembly JAEEGL01 (sample SAMN16246548, study PRJNA631951) | gut metagenome | biome: gut microbiome; feature: rumen; material: fiber-attached | host: Bos | place: Iran: Karaj | collected 2018-10 | reverse complement strand
TGAAAAAGCCCCTCTCTTGTCCACCTCATTACGTATGGTATCCCATAGTTCTGGTATCGTCTGCCACTCGTCAATCAGTTTGGGCGTATCTCCCTGTAGCAGTGTCTTAGAACTGATTTCCATCATCTGCCTACTTTGCTTCAATACTTCGGGGTCGCCCAAATCAAGCAGGCTTTTGGCTTGCTGGCGAGCGGTGGTTGTCTTACCGCACCATTTCGGACCTTCTATCAATACAGCACCCTTGCCCGCCAATTTACGAACGAGCAACCTATCGGCTATTCTTGGTTTATACATATTCTCCATCTTTCGTTTTTTACTTTATTTGGCGGCAAAGATACTGATAATTATTGATTTACGCAAATTATTCAATGATTTTTCGGTTATTTGTGATAGTTTTGTTCGGTTGTTTGTAACAATTCTGTTCGGTTGTTTGTGATTATTGATGGATCTTAGGTCACCACGATCTGGATAGAAATCTTTTGGGGTAGCCTTTCAAAAATAAAAATAATTCTAAATTAATTTTGTTTTTCACTCGGTTTTCACTATCTTTGTCCCCAGAATTTTAAAGCTATAAATCTTATGTTAGACAAAGAGAGAGGGTTGTATATCGCCCATTGCGCCAACGGAGCGCTTAGCATTACAGGTAAGATGGCTAACCGTCATGGACTCATTGCGGGAGCCACGGGTACAGGAAAGACCGTCACCCTGCAGGTGATGGCCGAGACATTCTGTCAGGCAGGCGTGCCCTGCTTCATGGCCGATATGAAGGGAGACCTGAGCGGTATCTCGCAGACGGGAAAGATGAGCGGTTTCATTGAGAAACGTCTGCCCGAGTTCGGCATCGAGAACCCAGAGTTCCAACCTTGTCCGGTACGTTTCTTCGACGTGTTCGGCGAGCAGGGTCATCCCATGCGTGCCACCATCTCTCAGATGGGCCCGATGCTCCTCTCCCGTCTGTTGCAGTTGAACGAGACGCAGGACGGTGTGCTGAACATCGTGTTCCGCATCGCCGACGAGCGCGGACTGTTGCTGATCGACATGAAGGACCTGCGCTCGATGCTCGACTGGGTGGCCAAACACAACAAGGAATATACCACGAAATACGGAAACATCTCCGTACAGACCATCGGTGCCATCCAGCGCGCACTGTTGCAGTTGGAAAACCAGGGTGCCGAAAAGTTCTTCGGTGAACCCGCGTTTGATATCTACGATTTATTGCAAACCGAAGGCGGCAAGGGTGTGATGAACGTGCTGGCTGCCGACAAGCTGATGATGCAGCCGAAGCTCTACTCTACTTACCTGTTGTGGTTGCTCTCTGAGCTCTACTCTACCCTGCCCGAGGTGGGCGATATGGCACTGCCGAAGTTGGTGTTCTTCTTCGACGAGGCCCACATGCTGTTTACCGACACGTCGAAGGCGCTGCTCGACAAGATTGAGCAAGTGATCCGCCTGATCCGTTCGAAAGGTGTGGGTATCTACTTCATCACCCAGAGTCCGACGGATATCCCAGAGAACATCCTGGGTCAGTTGGGTAACCGTGTACAGCATGCCCTCCGTGCCTATACGCCGAAGGATCAGAAGGCTGTGAAGACCGCTGCCGACACTTTCCGTGCCAACCCTGCTTTCAAGACCGACGAGGCCATCATGAACCTTGAGACGGGTGAGGCCCTTGTGAGTTTCCTCGATGAAAAGGGTGCCCCAGGCATCGTGGAGCGCGCGAAGATCCTCTTCCCGCTCAGTCAGATCGGCGCCATCAGCGAGGGTCAGCGTCTGGATATCATCAAACAGAGCCGCATCTATGGCAAATACGACACACCTATCGACAGAGAGAGTGCCTTTGAGGTGCTGATGGCAGAGGCCGATCGTCAGCTCCAGGAGATCGAGCAGCAGAAGGCCGAACTGGATCTGCCAAAGCCGGATAAGGAAGCGAAGGCCGAGAAGAAGAAGCCCGGTATCATGAGTAAGGTATGGAAGGCCATCCTCACCGCCATCACCTCTACCTGCGCCGCTATCTTAGGTTCATGGGTGAGCGACAAGGTAACGGGTAAGAAGACCAAGTCGAGAACCTCTGCCAAAGGTCGTGTGGTGAAGAACGCAACGAGTGCCGCCACCCGTACCATCACGAAGGAACTGACACGAGACATCCTCGGTAACCTCATTAAATAAGCAATCATCCCCGCCGGCTGGCGGGGATGATTCGTTTTATTCCGACATATTCTTGATATAAGGGAGATCGGGCAAATGGCGGAAGCCATAGAACTGTCTGGCGTTCTCACCGAGGAAGCGTCGTTTCTCCTCGTCGTTCAGCTCGGGCGTCTTCACAATGAAGTCGTACGACATCCTGTAGGTGATGGCCGTGATAGTACGCGGATAATCCGAGCCCCACATCAGCTTCTCCATCCCCACCAGTTCTGCCGCCTCACGGATGGCACGCACAGCACTGGGATAGGGATAGAACTCCGAGTTATAAAGCCACGTGATGCCACCCGACTCGATATACACGTTCGGATGGCGGGCCAGCAGGATCTGCTGTCGCCACGACTCGTTCTCCCACGGAGCCGTCTGCGGGGGATTGGCCATGCCCATGTGACCGATGGCGATGCGCAAGCGCGGACAGATATGGATCACCTCCTGCAACTCCTCCACCTGTGCCATACCGTCGGCCAGGGTGATCGAGAGGAACACGTCGTTCTGTTCCATATCACGGAACATCTGCAGCATATCGCCTTCGTTCAGGTGCTGGCCCAAGAGCCGGTGACCAGGAATGGCCAGTCCACGGAACCCTTGCGACATGAGCATACGGGCTTGATCGAGAAACCCGGGATGCAGGTAGTCGGCCATGCCACAGGTAATGAAACGGTCGGGGAAACGCTGCTGCACCTCGGCCAGATAGTCGTTCTGCAGACCGTCTATAAACTCCTGCACCACCACGGCAGCGCCCACCTGGGCATAGTCCATATTCGAGAGGAACACCTCAGCGGAGTTCTGTCCGTCGATCATAAACGGCGGCACCATCTGCACCTCCTCACCGAGGAACAGCGAGCGACCGTTCTTCAGAGTACGGATTACCTGTCCGTTCCACGTCGTGTCTTGTCTGAGCCACAAGTGGCTGTGCGCATCAATGATGGTCATCATCGGCTTAGAACTTCACTAAGATACGGAACACCTTTCCAGGATTCTCCGACCACTGCTGCATGGCAGGCTCTGCCTTTTCGGGCGTCACCTCACGCGTAATCAGACGGTCTACGGGACACGTGCCACGCTCCAGGTAATGGATGACGGCACGGAAATCAGAGGGCTGGGCATTGCGCGAGCCACGGATGTCGAGTTCCTTCTGTACGAAGTACTTCGTATGGAACGACACCTCGGTCTTGGCATAGCCGATGCAGATGACACGACCCGTGAAGGCCACCTCGTTAACAGCCATCTGGTAAGTGGGGATGCTACCCACAGCCTCGATGACCACATCGGGTCCGAAACCGGAGGTCATCTCCAACAGACGGGCATGCACATCGTCCTTCAGGGTGTTCACGGTATAGCTGGCACCCATCTCCTTGGCCAGGGCCAGCTTCTCGTCGTCGATATCGGCGGCAATGACAGTGGCGCCACGCTGTACGGAGCGCACCACTGCACCCATACCTACCATACCACAACCGATGACCATCACCACGTCGATATCGGTGACCTGGGCACGGCTGACGGCATGGAAGCCCACACTCATCGGCTCAATCAGGGCACAGGTACGCGGTGTGAGCAGTCCGGCTGGAATCACCTTCTCCCAAGGCAGCGTGATATACTCACGCATGGCTCCCCAGCGCTGTACGCCGAGGGTCTCGTTGTGCTCACAGGCATTCACCCGTCCGTTACGGCACGAGGCACACTTGCCACAGTTGGTATAGGGATTCACCGTGACAGTCATACCAGGCTTCAAGCCTTCAGGCACGTTCTTACCTACCTGCTCGATCACTGCGCCTACCTCATGACCAGGAATCACGGGCATCTTCACCATCGGGTTAGCGCCACGGAACGTGTTGAGGTCGCTACCACAGAAACCTACATACTCCAGTCGCAGGAGCACCTCATCATCGCCTACCTGCGGCATCTCAATGTCAATCACCTTCATCACCGAAGGCTCTGTAATCTGAATCGCTTTCATATCTTCTTTACTTTTCACTCTTCACTCTTCACTTTTGATGTTTCACATCGAGTTCGCTCACGTTCGACATAGCTCAAGCAAGCTTGGCTCTATTCTCACTTAATCGCGAACTTCACTTCTTATGAGTTTTTCCAGCGGACGAACATCTGGTCACCGATGATCTCCTGAACCTTCTTGACCAGACTGCTGTCCATCGGCTCATTCACGAAGCCGATATTCTTCAGCACATTATCCGGATTGGCGCTGCTGAACAAGGTCGTGGCAATGCGCGGATTCATGCTGGTAGAGAACTGGATGGCAAGCTTCTCAATGGGATAGCCTACCTCCTGACAATAGGCAGCAGCACGGGCACAGGCCTTCTGGAGATCCTTACCGGCAGGATGCCAGGCAGGGGCGCCACGCTGGGAGAGCAGACCCATGGAGAGCGGCGAGGCATTGATGACACCCACACCGTGCTGCTCGAAGAAACCGAGGTAGTCGGCCAACAGCGTATCGTTCAGACTGTAATGGCAGAAGTTCAGGATGCTCTCTACCGTCCCGTCGTCGCAACGTTCGATGACCCACTTCAGATTCTCAGGCTGGAGGTCGGTGATACCCACATGACCCACAACCCCCTTCTTACGCAACTCCACCAGAGCGGGCAGCGTCTCGTCGACGATCTTCTGCAAACCGCCTTCCAAACCTGCCTGGAACTCAATATCGTGCACGTTGATCAGGTCGATATAATCCACGTTCAGTCGCTCCATACTCTCATAGACACTGTCTGTGACACGCTGGGCGGAGTAGTCCCAGGTGTTCACACCGTCCTTACCATAACGTCCCACCTTCGTCGAGAGATAATACTTGTCGCGGGGAATCTCTTTCAAGGCCTTACCCAGCACCATCTCTGCCTTCAGGTGACCGTAGTAGGGCGACACGTCGATGAAGTTAATCCCATGATCCACTGCCGTATGCACGGCACGGATACCTTCTTCCTCACGGATGCCATGGAACACCCCGCCTAAGGACGATGCCCCGAAGCTGAGGTTAGACACCAGCATGCCTGTTTTTCCGATTTCGTTATAAACCATAGTTCTATCTATTAATCCATTGTTATCTGTTTGCCTCGCAGACCGTATAGACATAACGCTCACACTCCACGGTGGTATATTTCAGCCTTTCCTGGTCGATGACATCCTTCATATCGTTGGTAATACCCTGACCCGAGAGTTTCATGGTAGCCTCCTTCATCGTCCACAGACGGATAAAGGTGGCATCGGGTCTGTCGGAGGTCTCTATCAGTCGGAGTTCCATATCGTTCATCGTATAGCGTGCCAACGAGTCCTTGTACTCCCGCACCGACTCGACATCGACACCTACAGGATGGACACTGATGGCGCACACCACCGCCTCCTTACAGTGGCTCAGGTTGAAGTGGATCTCCGGATGCCCTACGATAGAGGGTTTGCCATGTTCGCTGTATTCAAAGACGGGATTCTCGGTGATGCCGTATTCCTCACGGAGACCACGCTTCAGCAATTGGTAGGCGAGTACACAGAGACGCTGACCTTGTTCGTGCTTGAATTTCAGCGCCTGCTCCCGTCGCTGCGCTGAGATCTCTCCCAGCGCCGCCTTGAGATCAAAGTCCCATATCTCTTCACTCACCAGAGTAATCATCACTTTTCATTTTTCACTTTTCACTTCTCATTACTCCAGTCCTATTTCGGGCATGGGGATCTTACGGTTCGGATTCTCCTTCGCACCGAGATCCACGAGCTCACGACCCTTCTGGGCCACACTCTGACGACCGCTGATCAGTTTGTTGTTCGCACTGTCGTAGGCATCCTGCACCTTACGCAGTTTCTCGCCCAGGTCGTTATATCGCTGCACGAAGTCGCCCAGACGGTCCAGTAGCTGTTCGGCCAGTCCGAACACACGCTCCTGATTCTCCGCCTGCTGGTTCTGCACCCACGCGATATGGATCATGTGGAGGATACCCAGCAGGTTCTGCTCGCCCGTGACAAACACCTTCTTCTCAAAGGCCTCTCGCCAAAGCGTGGGGTCATTAGCCAGGGCCAACTGCAACGACGACTCGAAGGGCACAAACATGATGACGAAATCGACGGCGTCACGCCCGTTCTTGATGTATTTAGAATAGTCCTTACGGGCCAGTTCGTTCACATGCTGGCGCACGCTCTTGATATGATCCTGGAGGTAGCGTTCCTTATCCTCGGGCGTCTCAGCATTGACATACTTCTCGTAAGCCACCAGCGACACCTTTGAGTCGACGATGGCATCCTGTCCCTGCGGATAATGCAGGATCACGTCGGGCTGCATCTCCTTACCCGTCTCATCGTTCTTCAACGGGCGTCCCATCTCATCACGCAGACGTGTCTGCACCTCGTAGTGGATTCCCTCGGTCAGTCCTTGCGACGCCAGGAGATCGCCTAAGATAATCTCACCCATGTTGCCCGACACTTTATTATCGCGACGGAGCACGTTCGTCAGACTCTCAGCCCGTTCGCCGAGCTGCTGGGTCTGTTGCATCATCAGCTGAAGCTGTTCACGGAACGAAGCCGAGCGTGCGGCACCATCCTTCTGGCTCTCGTTGATGGCCTTCTGCATATTCTCCATGGCCTCTTTCAGTGGTTGGGTGATACCCGTCATCGCCTCAGCATTCGACTCTTTCAGCTTCGACGTACTCCGCTCCAGCACCTGCTGGGCCATAGTCATAAACTGGGCATCGCGTTTCTGCTGCTCCTCCAGCTTTTCTCCCTTTGCGGATTCCATCTGCTGTTGCATCAGTTCCAGCTCGCGCCCCTGAGTCTCCGTCTTGGCATGCAACTCCCTGTTCTCTGCCTCCAGATGGTTCACCCGACTGGTGGCGGCATTCAACTGCTCATTGCGCATGGCCAGCTCTATCTCCTTCTTGCCGCCCTCGATACGAAGCGCATCCATCCGACGGTCCATCAGAAGGTAGAGTACCACGGCCCCTACCACAACACCTATTATTATATATACGGCTATCATCATACGATTGACTATTTTGCTGCAAAAATACGAAAAAGTTAAGAGAAAAGAGTTAAGAATTGAGAAAAAATGATGTGGCGACAGCAAATTATTTACTTTTCACTTTTCTCTTTTCACTTTTATTATTATCTTTGCCCCAAGAAACCCTATATATCAATCACTAAAACTTTAAGATTATGGATTACAAGATTATCGACATCGAAGGTGTAGGCGACGTTTATGCAGAGAAACTGGTTGCCGCAGGTATTAACAAGGTAAGTGAGCTGCTTGAGAAATGTGCAGCCCCGAAGGGTCGTAAGGAGCTGGCAGAGGCTACTGGCATCAGCGAGAAACTGATTCTGAGGTGGACAAACCATGCCGACCTGTTCCGTATCAATGGTGTGGGTCCTCAGTTTGCTGAGCTGCTTGAGGCCGCTGGTGTTGACACCGTGAAGGAGTTCCGCCATCGTGTAGCAGAGAACCTGCAGCCGAAGCTCGTAGAGGTGAACGATGCCAAGAACATTTGCAATCGTGTTCCCGCAGTGAGCGAGGTTCAGAAGATGATCGACCAGGCCAAGGAGCTTGAGCCGAAAGTAACTTATTAAGAGATCTGGGTCTTGGGCCAGTTGACGAGGAAGAGCTTCTCGGTGGCACGGGTGAAGGCAGTATAGAGCCAATGGATATAATCGGGCGTAAGCATATCGTCCGTCATATAACCTTGGTCGAGATAGACATGCGCCCACTGACCACCCTGGGCCTTATGACACGTCACGGCATAGGCATACTTAATCTGAAGAGCGTTATAATACTTATCGCTCTTCAGTTTTTTGATGCGGTCGGCCTTGAAACGGATATCGGCATAATCCTCCATCACAGCATTGTAGAGTTGCAGGTGCTGCTCATGCGTCAGAGCAGGAGCCTCGGTCGTGAGGGTATCGAGACAAACAATGGATGTGAGTTCGAAATCATCGTAATCGGGAAATTGCATGGTTACCTCAGCAAAACGGAAGCCATAGAGCTCATGCACGTTCCGACATCGTTGCACCACCGCTATATCGCCATTGGCGAGGAACGATATTGACTCCACCCCGGCTCCCCAATAATAGTTATTCTTCACAATCATGAGTTGGTCGCCACGGCAGAGTTCATCCTCACGGTCGAGCACGGTATTGCGGATACCCTGGTTATAGATGTTCGCCCGTTTGTTGCTACGGGTGATGACCATCGTCTCGTCCATCCCCACCCTACTGTAACTGGTGGCCAACGATTCTATCAGCTCATCACCCGTGACAACCTGGATATCCGCAAAGCCTTGTAATCGGATCTTAGGCAGAGCTAATATCTCACCTCTCACCTCTAGTCCCTCACCTCTCATTTTTGTGGCATTCCAGAGGATGCCTGACTCCTGACTTTGACGGAGCACCTGGTTCAAATCGCACTCATAGACCTTCATCCCATAGCCACGAAGTACCTCTGCCATCAGAGCCGGACTCTCCTCCTCGCCCACAGGGGGCAACTGGGCTTTGTCGCCAATGAGTACCATACGACAATTCTGTCCGTTATACACGAACTGCATCAGATCGTCGAGCAAGCAACCACTACCGAAAGGCGTATCACTGAATCCCTGGTTGGCAATCATCGAGGCCTCATCGACTATAAATAAGGTGTCGCGACCGAGGTTGATGTTCAGTCTGAAGGCAGACAGATCACCCGCCGACTTCTGTCGATAGATACGACGATGGATGGTATATGCTGGATGACCCGCATAGAGCGAAAACACCTTCGCCGCACGGCCCGTTGGCGCCAGCAGGACGAGCTTCTGCTTGAGGGCCGTCATCGCCCTGACGATGGCACCAGCCAACGTGGTCTTTCCCGTTCCAGCCGAGCCACGCAGGATCATCACCGCGTGCTCTTCCCTGTCCGTCATGAACAGAGAGAACACGTCGAGGGCATGGTCCTGCTCGGGCGTAGGCACGAAACCAAACGTCTGGAGAATGCGGTATTTCAGTTCGTCGTGAATCATTACGGCTACAAAGTTACGAATAATTTTGCGAATTGCAAAATTATTCGTAACTTTGCACCCGAAATGGAAATAACGAGCCAACAAAGAATCATCATCCGCATTGGAAAGACCTCTCTTTCCTTTACGCATACAAACGCTACCGACAGGGAGCGCCCCATTGTCTTTGAACCCTATATCGTCAAAGGCGGCATCTCCTTGGCGGCTAATCTACGCGAGGCTCTGAAGCTGCCCGAACTGGTATCCGACGCCACCCGTCGGGCCCAGATTCTGCTCGATACGCCCTCTATGCTCGTTCCTATCGAACGGTTCAGCGAGGACGAGATGGAGGCGGTTTTCAGTCACAGTTTTCCTGCCCGTCAGGAGCGGAGGGAAATCCTTTATAACGTACTGCCCAACCTGAATGCGGTATGTCTCTTTGCCATCAACAAGGATCTGCACAGGGTGATCACCGACCGCTTTGACGATGTCCAGTTCATCCAGGCTATGACACCCGTATGGAACCATCTGCACCAGCGCAGTTTCACAGGTCGTCGTAGCAAGCTCTATGGTTATTTCCATGGCAAACAACTCGATATTTTCAGTTTCCAGCAGAACCGTTTTAAGTTCTGTAATAGTTTCGAGACCAGTCATACCAACGATGCCCTCTATTTCCTGCTTTACGTGTGGAAACAATTGCGCCTCGACTCCCAGCACGACGAGATGCATATCGTGGGCGACTTCCCCCAACAGGAGGAGCTGTTTCAGGAACTGAAACGCTATCTGCAGAAGGCTTACGCCATCAACCCCGTAGCCGACTTCCAGCAAGCCCCCGCCACACAGGTCAAGGGCATGCCGTATGACATCATGACGCTCATCGTCAGAGGACGATGAAGAAGTGAAAAGAGAAAAGTGAAAAGTGAGAATCATTACAGGGAAATATAAGGGACGGCACTTCGATATTCCGAAGTCATTCAAGGCGAGACCTACGACGGATTTCGCCAAGGAGAACATCTTCAACGTGCTGATGCAGTATATCGACTTTGAAGGCGCCACAGCCCTCGACCTCTTCTCTGGTACTGGTAGTATCTCACTCGAGCTGTTATCGCGCGGATGCAGTCAGGTTATCAGCATTGAACAGGATCGCGACCACCACCGCTTCATTCTGGACTGTTCAAAAAAACTCTCAATTCCCAATTCTCAATTTTCAATTATTAGAGGCGATGTGTTCCGCTTTGTCAAGTCATGCAAGCAGCAATATGATTTTATCTTTGCCGATCCGCCTTATGCTTTAAAGGAGTTGCCTACCATCCCCTCACTCATCTTCGAGAAGGGACTGCTGAAGCCTGATGGTATCTTTGTCTTTGAGCACGGCAAAGATTACGATTTCTCCAACGATCCGCATTTCGTAGAACATCGTAGCTACGGGAGCGTGAACTTCTCGATTTTCAAGGTCAGAACAACGGAGAAAGTACCCTTGTAGCACTTTCCCACAACCGTTTCGCAAAGTTTACCTGTACCCTTCCTGGCACGTCCTGAAGGGCAACGGCGTGTTCCGAATCGCGAAGGAACACCTCTTTCAGACGTAAGGCAACGCCCTCGTCGTAGATGAAGATGTTCGCCTCGAAGTTATTCTCGAAACTACGGAAGTCGAGATTCGTAGAACCACAGGTGCTCACGGCATCATCGCACACCAACAGCTTCGAGTGCAGGAAGCCCGCCTCGTAGAGCGACACCTTCACACCAGCCTCCGACACCTCACGCAGATAGCTCCGACTGGCCCATTCCACAAAACGGGCATCGCTATAACGGGGACAGAGCACGCGCACGTCGACACCCGCCAGAGCCACCGTCTTCAGGGCGAAGAGCACAGGTTCGCTGGGCAGGAAATAAGGCGTTTCGAGATACACATACTTCCTGGCGTCAAGAATCATACGCACAAAGCCCTGCATAATCTCCGGATAAGGAGTTACAGGACCGCTTGTCACCATCTGCGCCAGACAGTCGTTGGGCTTATTCGTCAACAACGGCGGATAATACTTCGAGTCGGAGAGCAGGGTATGATCCACGAAGTACCAGTCGATGAGGAACGTACGCTGCAAGGCATAGACGGCACCCCCCGTCAGCTTCAGCATCGTGTCGCGCCAGGCCATCTCACCCGTTCCCTTCACATATCGCAGGGCGATATTCATGCCACCGATAAAGCCCACCTGTCCGTCGATCACAATGATCTTACGGTGGTTACGGTAGTTCACTTTACTCGTAAACGAAGGGAAGTGTACGGGCATAAACGGCATCACCTCGATACCGTTCTCACGCAATCGTTCGAAGAAGGGGCGCCCTACGTTCCAGCATCCCACATCGTCATAGACCACACGGATCTCCACACCCTCCTTCGACTTGTCTATCAGGGCATCAGACACGAGGTTACCCAACGGGTCGTCGGCAAAGATATACATAAAGAGGTGGATGTGGTTTTTGGCTTTGTGAATGGCCTCCAACAAAGCGGGGAAGAACTGATAGCCGTTGGTATAGATGTCTACCTCATTATCCTTGAAAGGCAGCGACATGTCCTGATTGATAAACAGATCCATCAGCGGTTTGTAGCGCTCGGGCAGACGAAGATCCTTCTGTTCTACGAACTCCAGCATGGAGCGTTTTGTCAACTGGTTCATCGAGCGTTCACTCACATAACGCTCCTTACGGGTATTGATGCCGAAGAACATATAGAAGATCAGTCCGATCACAGGTACGAAGAAGATCACCATACCCCAGGCCATCGTCTTCGCAGGCTGACGATTGTCCAAGATCACACGGACCACCGCGATAATGGCGATGATCTGCCAGATCAGGAATATGATATTCAACCAGCTCATGCGATGAGATCGTTTCCTAATTGTTTGGCCAGGGCATTCCGCAACTCCTGCGTATCACGGAGCTGCTCCAACAGTTCCATCATACGCGCCCTGTCACTTCCCACTTGTTTCAGTTGCTTCTGAATCTCCTTCAGCTGTTTCTCTACGATGTCGAGTCTCAGGTCGAGCACTAAATGGAGCACATGCTGACGGAGGGCCCCCTCACGATCCTTCACCTGGAAGCCCTTACCCAGCTGATGACGGTCGATACCCAGTCTGGTGGCCAACTGACTGATACCGACATCGGGATGCTGCATAAAATAGCTCTCGGCCTTGAAGTCGGGCTCGCCACTATGCGCCACCGCCTCCTGAAGGATCTGGTTATAGAGGTCGTTATGGAAGGTGATGCCGTCCTGTCCCAGATCGTAGGCGATATACTGCGCCACGGTCAGACTGGTTGTCCCCCCGTCTTCCGTTTCTATATCCTCATAGATCACCTTCTCTCCATCGCGGATGACACTCTGAATGAGAAGAGCTTCTATTTCTGATGAAGGAGATATGGAGTTCAAGGCGTCCAAGACATGACTGGAAGTAGAAGTATTGTCCTGGTTCCCTGTCTCCTTGTTTTCTTGTCTTTCCCGCTCTTTCTCCTTCTCCTCTATATCCTTCCGGATCATGTTGTTCATCGTGTTGATGAGCGTCTGTTCCTTGATACCCATGCGCTGGGCGAGTTCGCTGATATAGGTAGAGCGCAGAATCTGATCAGGCACCACCGAGATACTCTTCACGATACCACCGATGGCCTCCGAACGCTTCACGGGATCGGTGATGCCCTCCACCGTCAGACGGGTCTTGAACGAGATAAAATCCTGCTGATGGTCCTCGATGTACTGTTTAAAGTCCTGTGCCGTATGCTTTCGGGCAAAGGAGTCTGGGTCGTCGCCATCAGGCAGGAGCAGCACCTTCACGTTCATGCCCTCTGCAAGCAACATATCCATACCACGCATGGCGGCATGGATACCAGCCTCGTCACCATCATATAATAAGGTGATGTTCTGTGTGAAGCGTCGGAGCAGCTTGATCTGATAGACGGAGAGTGCCGTGCCTGAGTTGGCCACCACGTTCTCAATGCCGCACTGATGCATGGCTATCACGTCGGTATAGCCCTCCACCATATACACACGGTCTTCCTTGGCAATGGCTTTCTTCGCCTGGAAAAGTCCGTAGAGCTCGCGCTCCTTATGGTAGATCTCCGAGTCGGGAGAGTTCACGTATTTCTGTTGTACACCCTTCGTTCTTGAGTCCAGCAGTCGTCCGCCAAAGGCCACCACCTTCCCACTCACGTTCAACCAAGGGAAGATCACACGCCCGTAGTAGCGATCATGTAGTTTGGAGTCCTTGTCAATACAGAGTCCTGTTTTGACCAAATACTCCGCCTGATAACCTGCTTTCTGGGCAGCTTGGGCAAGGGCATCGCGTTGCTGGGGGGCATAGCCCAGACAGAATTTCTCAATGATATCGTCGCGGATGCCACGACTACGGAAATACTGTTTACCGATAGCCACCCCGTCGGGATCGTTCTTCAGGATATCCTGAAAATACTTCATCGCCCAATCGTTCACCACGAACATCGACTCTCGGTCGCTCTGTTCTTTCTTCTCCTCCTCCGTCAGTTCCTTCTCCTGGATCTCGATATTGTATTTCTTCGCCAACCAGCGTAGGGCCTCGGGATAGGTAATCTGCTCGTGCTTCATGAGGAAGTTCACGGCATTGCCGCCTTCTCCGCACGCGAAGCAATGGCAGATCTGCTTCGAGGGCGACACCATGAACGAGGGGGTCGTATCGTCGTGGAAAGGACATAGTCCTTTATAGTTCACGCCCGCCTTACGGAGGGTCACGAACTCACCCACCACGTCCACAATGTTCGTGGCATCCATGATCTTATCTATCGTCGCTCTGTCGATCATCGGTACAAAGGTAGTGAAAAATTAAAAGTGAAAAGTGAAAAGTTTTCTTCTTTAACTCCCTTTAACTCCTTTTACTCCTTTTACTCCACAGAAATATGTATCTTTGCACCCGAATAATATTAATCGTACATTCATCAATCAATTATAAACATAAAAAAAATTATTATGGCTTACACAGAGACAAAAGTGACGGGTTATGGAACCCGAGTGAAAAATTCCTGCGCAGGTATCGGATTTGGTATCCTGATGTTTATCATCGGTACTTGTCTGCTTTGGTGGAATGAGCGTCGTGCCGTTCGTACTGGCGATATGCTCGATGAAGTTGCAGAAGTATGCCAAGTCATGGATAACCCCAGCAAGGTTGACCCCAATTTTGATGGAGAGTTGGTATGTACTTCTGGCCTCGCTACGACGGAAGACGTGCTTACCGACGACAAGTTCGGCTTTAGCGAGAAAGCTATTGGTCTGTCGCGCAAGGTAGAATACTACCAATGGGTAGAACATGAGCACCACCAGAAGAAAGACAAATTTGGTGGTAGTGAGGAAGATGTTATCACTTATGATTGTACCAAGTCGTGGACAAGCAGTCCCGTCAGCAGTGACAGCTTCCATGAGAAAAACAGTACCAAGTATAAGAATTTTGTTCTCACCGAAGTAGACGAAGCAAATATTTGGGCTTCCAACGTGTCTTTTGGTGCCTACAAGCTTTCTGAGGAGCTGATCCATCGTATCTCTTCAAGAGAAGACCTGAATCTGGCTATCAATGAGGATTTGCTGAGACAGTTCGACAAGAGCACTCAGGTTGCCTATGAGCGTTTCTACGGTGTCAAGAAGCCCGCACAACCAGTTCAGCCTGTGCAGCAGCCCACACCGCAGCCCGCAGTCTCAGACTCCACTAACGTGGTTGCCGATTCTATCAAGGCTGTCGCAGATTCTATTCAAGCCGTTACAGACAGTATTTTGAAGAATGCTGAGAACAAGAAGGATCTGGAGTATGTGCACCAAGCAGGTAATATGCTCTATTTCGGTCGCGTGCCAGGTTCTCCTGAGGTGGGCGATGTCCGCATCACCTTCGAGAAGGTCGTTCCTGCCAAGGTTACCATTGCAGGTAGGATAAGTGGCGATACGTTTGTCAATTACGTGGCCAAGAACGGTGAAACCTTCCTGAAACTCTATATGGGCAAGAAGACCAAGGAAGAGGTTGTTCAGACCGAGAAAGACAACAACAAGTTCCTAACTTGGGCTCTTCGTATCCTCGGAGCGCTGCTTATCATTGGTGGTCTGAAGAATATCTTCGGCTTCATCGAGACCATCCTGAAGGTGGTGCCTTTCGTATCCAACATCGTGGGCTTCGGTGTGGGCATCATCTGCACCATCCTCGGTATCGTCTGGTCGATCATCGTCATCGCCATCGCCTGGATCTTCTACCGTCCGCTGTTAGGTATCGCCCTGCTTGTGATTGCCGGACTCCTGATCTGGATTTTCGCCTTCAAGGGCAAGGCTAAACTGCAGGAACTCGCCTCGAAGGCTAAGAATAAGGTTTCTGAGGCTAAGGCTCCAGCACCCGAGAACGCATAACAACCCTAAAAAGGCGAAAAATGAAACGCTTTGGTTTAATCATCGCGCTGACGGTGATCGTATGCGCCGTCTTCGCCGCCTGTACGGGCAATGCCAATAACGCATCGAAGGAAGCCTCTGGCCAGAAGGCCGAGGCTACCCTCGGCGATGCTTCCTCTACCCGTGTCCTCACGGGGAAACCCTCTTTCAATCTGCCCAAGCTCATGATGTTAGGGCCGCTCAATCCCGTACCTGCTGTCGATGAGAATGGTAAAGAGACGGAGTTTTTCGTCCTCGTCGTGGCCAACTTAGGCTACTACCAGAGTCTCGACCAGCTCCGCAAGAGTCCGTTCTATGCCCAGCTCTGCGACCTCTATCCGGAACTCAAGGACGTGAAGGATGTCGTCGATACGGGTCAGGGCGATCTGTGGTTCATCCGTCCTTGGTCGAAGAACACGTCGCTCGCCATCAACGAGTACTCCATGGAGATGTTCCTGGGCGAAAAGAGCGAGGATGACGCTAAGGTGCTGTATCGCACGGAGGATGCCAAACCCATGCTGCTCCGCATGAGGGCCGATGATCCTGGTTCTGTGAAGATCCATGCTGTGGACAACCAGAAGCACGTCGTCACCTGGATCCCCACCCAGACGCCTTCTGATAATGTTCTCCGTCAGCAGGCCGGCATCGCGAACATCACCTATAATGCCGTCGACAACTCCGCTGAGTTCGGCACCGACTACGTGGCTACCAACGAGGAGGGCTCCACCCTCATCCGCTTCTATGCCGATCGTCAGGTGCGCATCGGCGATCAGCTGTCCCGTTACATCGCCTTCCATCAGGAAGACGGTCAGATAGGCCTCCTCATCGAGGGTCAGGGCATCGAGAGCTACGCCACCATCAGTGGCTTCGCCCCCGATCAGCAGTTCAGTCTGACCTTCCATCAGGGCAACGACTTCGGCTTTGGCCGCGATCAGGAGATCGTCTTCATCAACGTCAACACCATGGCTCAATGAAGAAGTTAGTCCTCTCCGCCCTCGTCGCTACGGCCGTGATGATCAGCTGCACCAACAAAGGACAGACGGTTCCTGGCGACACCAGCGACTCGCTTGCTACCGATAGCCAGGCGGTGGCAGAGGCTGTGGCTGATACCACGCCCAAGCCCATGTTCATCTATTGCCACCACAAGGGCCAGATGCAGATGGTCTACTGGACCAGCACGAAGGAGCCCCAGAGGGGTAAGGACGACGAGGAGCAGGCCTTCAAGGAGTACCACGACTCGTGGGCGCTCCAGAACGGGTTCCGTCGCAATGCCGCGGCCTATACCAACCTCATCGGCGACAACGGCCAGATCGTCAAGCTCAGATACATCGACGAGCTGCTGAAGAACCCCGATGGCGAAGAGATGTATGGTGGTGAGCTCCATGGCAATCCCAACATCCCCGCCCCTGGCCTCCGCTACGCCTTAGCTAATGCCAAGGATAAGTCGCAGGGCTGGGGTATGTCCGTCGTCGTCACCGACAGCTATCTGGCCACCCGTAAGCTCGTGAAGACCAAGAACTTAGGCTATGATAGTCAGAAGCGCCTCCCCGCCGATGTCATCAAGCAGCTCGAAGCACAATACAAGATGAAGACCGATCGCTCTAAGCTCTGTGCCACCAGCGATCGCTACAGCTACGGTATCCTTCAGTTCAAGGGTCCTTGGAAGACCGTTGAGCGCTATGGTCAGCAATCACAGGTGGCCCTCGCCCTCGAGGTGTTCACCGATGGCGACAAGGTCTACTCCTACCCCGTCGAGGGTTATTACGAGGCCTCATACGGTCCAACATGGAATGCCGACGATGGCGGCGAGTACCTGCCCAGCCATGTCACCCTCTTCGAAGGTCCTGAGGGCTTAGAGGTGTGCTACATCCATGGCGCCCCAGAGAGCATCACCGTCGGTATGATGTACGTGCGCGACGGACAGATCCAGGAAGAGCGCTATGAGGTCTACCACAGCATGGGCGACGAGAACGATCCCCTCTGGAAGAAAGACGTCGCCAAGCTGCGCCAGCTCTATCTGGCCTACGATCGCGATGCCCATAAGGACTATCCGCTCACCAAATGGTGCAACATCGACATCGATGGCGATGGAGAGAACGAGCTCTGGCTGCGCAACAGCGACAACCTCCACGGTGCCCTCTTCCTACGCCTTGGCGACGACTTCAAGCTCATCGCCGTAGAGACACCCCAACTGCGCCCCGCCTTCACCGAACAGAAGAACGGCATCGGCTATGTGAACATCTACGGCACCAAGGGCGGTAACGTCATGTGGCAGGAGGTGGTAGGCCTGAAGAAGAGTCAGATCGTGGAACGCTTCACCATCACCGATATCGATGGCGACATCACCGAGGCCACACTCAACGGCAAGAATATCCCCAAGTGGGAGGCCGCCAACCACCTCGACCAGCTACCCGATGTCCGCAAGACCTACGATTACTGGATAGAGATAGAAGAATGATCAAGAAACTCCATATTCTCATAGGTATGATTTCACTCATGGGACTCCTATCGTGCGGGAGTCTCCAGTCGTGCCCTATCTCTACGGGCACCACCAAGATTGTTTTTAGCGAGTACGCCAACTCTGGGGTGGCCATCTCCACCACATTTCATATAGTTGACAACTCCCTGGTGTGGGAGTATGAGGAGCGTCGTAATAACTGTCATCTCCGCGACACATCCCACTACGACACGGCCACCTACCAGGAGTTGGTCGCCTCGCTTGCTGCCATCAAGTTCTCAGCCTGCGATCCCGAGAGCCCCAACAGTGGCGGTGAGGGCTGGGGCTACGCCTTCTACAACCAGAAGGGCCACTATTTCCACTTCAACAGCGAGTCGCGCCTCACGGGCGACTACGAGCAGGCAGCCGAGGCCATCCAGCACTTCATCCGTCAGCACGAACCCGAGGGTCTGAAACGCTTCAACGCACTCCGTGCCGCCCCGCACACCACCGCCGACTTCGGTGAGTTCACCACCCTCCCCGACTCGCTCCTGCCCTACTCCGTACGGTAAAGAAAGGTACACGGGTACACGGGTACTTTTGCTGTTTTCTATAGGACAGGTCCACAGGTCCGCAGGTTCATTTGCGTTTTCAAATGTGTGCATTTGCGACTGTTTCTTGCGAGAGGAGGAGAAAATTTTTATGTCATCTTGTCTCTTTGGAATTATATATATTATAATATATATAATTTATATAATACTAATATAATAATATATAAAGAGAAATCTGTGTCACTCCGATGACGTAACTTTTTTCTCTTCGTGTCGCAATGAAACACACTCATGCACCCCTCTCCATGCAAAATCAAAAAAGCAAAAGAACCTGCGGACCTGTGGACCTGTCTCATTTTCCAAAAACGTAAAAGTACCCGCGTACCCGTGTACCTGTGTACCCGTGTCATTTACGAATTTATATTACATATAAATTGCACCAAAACAAAACTGCAAGGAGGCTCGGCGTAAACCAGAAGTTTACTCGGAGCAAAGTAGGGGTTTACTCGGAGTAAAGTCCTACTTTAGTCGGAGTAAAGTCAAAGTCCTCAAGTCGCCCTAAAATAGGGCATCTTGAGGACCATCATGACTATCGTAAATTTATTTACGTTTATCGCCAAGGATTCTCGAAGCCGACGGCGCCGTTCTCGAGTTTCTGGCAAGCCACCTCGACCTCCTCGAAGTGCTCTTCGCCATCCTCCCACTTCTCCTTGTAGTTGATGCAGTAGCAGCCTGTGCCCTTGAGCTCCTTCATCGTGGTGCCGTCTACGGTGTTGTAGTAGGTCACTGTGAAGTCGCGGGGATCGTTCGGAGCCAGCATCCACTGAAGCAGCTGGTTATTGCCATCGTTCATGGCCTTTACGCGGATCGTCACTCTACCACCACGGGGAATTCCTGCAATCTGTCCTTCGCGATCGGTTGCCTGATCAAACTTGTAGTCAATCATCATGACTTCTCTCTTCTCGAAATCTTTCACCTCAAGGGTTACTGGTGTTACATTCTCTGCCATAATATGTTTCCTTTCTATTTATTTTTATTGTTAATACTATTACTTTTTTGTTTGTCGTTCAGAGGTTTTATGTCTGAATCACACCGCAAAGTTACGATGGATTTTAGCTTATTCCAAGTTTTTTTGTGGTTTTCTGTTGAAGTTGTTTGGCCAACAAAACAAGTTTTGGCCAAAACGGAGAAAAGTGTCCAAAAGTTGGCCAAAAGAGGAGAAAATAGGTGGATCAGGAGGGGAGTTTACGGTTTCATGAAGACGAAGTAGACGGCGGCGACGAGGCAGAGGGCGGCGGCGGCGTGGTTCCAGTGGAGCTGCTCGTGCTGGAAGATGAAGTTGGCGATGACGGCAAAGACCACCAGCGAGATGCACTCCTGGATAACCTTCAGTTGCACGAGGTTGAAGGGACCTCCGTTATCGACGAAGCCGAGACGGTTGGCCGGCACCTGACAACAGTACTCGAAGAAGGCGATCATCCACGAGAAGGCGATCACCAGATAAAGGGGCCAGTTGGAGGAGATGCCCGACTGCTGGAGTCGGAGGTGTCCGTACCAGGCGAATGTCATAAAAACGTTGCTCAAAATCAGGAGCAGAATGGTATAAATTCCGTTTGTCATCGACGTCTTTTTTAAATTTTGGCTGCAAAATTAAAAAAAAAAGTGAAAAGTGAAAAGTGAAAAGTGAAAAATTTGCTGCCGCCCAAAGAAATTCGGCCTTTTATCGCTATCTTTGTGGCGGAATCAAAATAAACCGAGATATGAGAAGGATCATTTTATGTCTGACGATGCTGGCAATGGCTGGCATGATATGGGCTCAGGAGCATGATATCCTGAGCAATGCGGAGGTGAATGCTGAGTGGCGACAGAAGACCATCAGCGTGAAGAACGGCGGCGCATCGCCCAACATCGTGACGTTGCTCAGGGCCTTCCATCAGGTGTTGCCTACATGGGTGGTGGGCGAAGTGCTGGATCAGGCTGACCATCCCGCCAAGAGTACACGTCAGAGCGGATCGGCCTCGATCTACGACGACGAGAACGACTACCGCATCCTCATCGACACGAGAAACGGTTACGTGGATCTGGAGTCGGAAACGGATATGGACCAGATGTCGGCTTGCGTGTGGCGCAAGGACAATGGGCACAAGATCTTCGCCGTAACTCTGTACGAGCAGCATGTGATGCCACAGAACCTGCTCTGCTGGTATGACTACGACCCGCAGACGCAGACGATGACCCCAGAGAAGAGTCCGCTCGATGCGTTTACACCTGACCTGAAGGAGGCGTTCGTAGGATGGTGCTTGCCGAGGCTGGGCACCGACTTTACCATCACCGAGTATTACGTGGGACTGCCCGCCATCACCCATGTGTATAAATGGGATCGGAAGGCGTTCACCCGCGACCATACGGAGATGGCTGACTTTGAGTATAAGCTGGCCGCTGACTCGAAGGCGACGACACACATCAGCGAGGGCAATGCCTGGACGCACTATGGCGTGCTGGACTTTACGGAGAGCGGGAGTCCGATACTGGCCTTCTGTAATTTCTATGAGGGCGAGATCGGCGATATGCTGTTGATTGGCGACTTCAAGGGCAACCATGTGGCACTGGGCATGAAGACCATGGATGGCGAGAAGCTGAACGTGTTCCGTCTGCCTGACGATAAGAAGGGTAACAAGCGCGTGGCAGTAGTGCATCGTGACATGGCAGGCGGTCTGTGGTATAACATTATGTTGGGCAACCTGGTGCAGTATCAGGTATGTGACCTGCCTAACTTCGCCGATCCAGACGGGGGACGCAGCATCAAGGTCACGGCTGGATTCGGGGCTGATGACGAGACGACGGATATCATTGGCGAACTGGGTGACTGGATCGACATCTCGAAATACTGGCGATGGGATCTCATAGAGATCAAGGAGGGCGAGGAAGAGGCGCCCTAAGGCTTGACAAGCATCAATTAAGCACGAAATAGATTGCACAAAACGGCCAAAGTGTGCACAAATTGGCTGATTTTGTGCAATTTATTTGGCTATGTGGGTAAAAAGTAGTAATTTTGCGGGCGATTTTGAAAATCGCCCGCGAGAACAGGCTTTATATGATATAGGATACACATTATTATATTTTAATTTTATGGCTTTAAAGATTGTTGTGCTGGCCAAGCAAGTGCCAGACACCCGTAATGTGGGTAAGGATGCCATGACCGCAGAAGGTACTGTGAATCGTGCTGCCCTACCCGCCATCTTCAATCCAGAAGATTTGAACGCCTTGGAGCAGGCCCTTCGCCTGAAGGAGCAGAATCCAGGCTCAACAGTAGGAATCCTCACGATGGGTCCTCCACGTGCAGGTGAAATCATCCGTCAGGGACTTTATCGTGGCGCAGATACGGGTTGGTTGTTGAC
>JAEEGL010311770.1_pt1 | contig 21947 bp, 20 predicted proteins | sample 9134231 | NCBI WGS metagenome assembly JAEEGL01 (sample SAMN16246548, study PRJNA631951) | gut metagenome | biome: gut microbiome; feature: rumen; material: fiber-attached | host: Bos | place: Iran: Karaj | collected 2018-10 | reverse complement strand
GTGCCCCGTTCTACTTGAAAAAAGATATCGTAAGCCTATGACCCTTTCGCGTACGCGGCTTTCACGCTGTTTCGCGGACCATTCCAGGTCGTTCTGCTAGGATCAAAAGGATTATATCTTACGCCACTCAGTTAACGCTGTTGGTTTTTAGACTGAATTGTCGTTGAAACGACCGCTCAGTCCAAAAATTATCTAATTTCGCAACCCCTTTCAAGCATTGGACGTTAATCCATACTTCTCTTTCGAGAAGAACTTAAAAGGTTTGGGCTATTCCAATTTCGCTCGCCACTACTTTCAGAATCGTTGTTTACTCTCTTTTCCTCAACCTACTAAGATGATTCAGTTCGGCTGGTTCCCGCTCCTTATCCTATGTGTTCAGATAAGTGCAATGTAATATTAATCACATTAGGTTTCCCCATTCGGCAATCCCCGGATCAAATCTCGTACTCAGATCCCCGAGGCTTATCGCAGAGTCCTACGGCCTTCATCGGTATTGATTGTCAAGGCATCCACTATTAGTGCCCTTATTTACCTTTTTATGCATTGACTTAATCTAGCAATCGAAGTTTGATAAATTAAACTAGAAATTTGGGCGTCGACTCAGAAATGAAAACTTGTTTTCATTTCGCTCGTCTCCTACAAGTTTCGAAGTTCGATTGCAAAATGTCGTCAATTAAATCTATTGTTATTGTCTTAAATTGTTAACAGAATCTTTTAGGACCGAAAGAAAGATGACTCGAAAATTCGAGCTTTTCTCGCGGTTCGGATTTCTTCACTTTTTACAGAGGTCAGAATGACTGACGTGTTTAACTGTTCCCCAGTATATCGCACTTCGCACTAAAAGTCAACACTTTTTTGTGAGATTTTTGTATTTTGGTGCTCTTCTTTGTTAAGGCCTCTTCTACTCCTTCGGCGTACTACTAAGTACGCCTCAGTCTGTTGCTCGGCCTTGCCTTGAATAGTATCCAAAATACTAAAAATCTCAGCATGGTTCGCTTTGATACTCGATTCTTCCTTAGACTTTGAAAAATCCAGAATTTTTGGGGTCTGTGATATCAAGAGAGCTTATTGATGGCTCTGAGGACGGATGGTTTATCGAGCTCGATTAGTCTCAATGTCGACTCGACATCATTTTTGGCGACTTTAAGAGTGCGAGCAAGGATAGGATCACTAGACAAGGGCGTGAAAAACTCGAAGAAACGATCGGACTCTGGTCGTTTATCTATAGTTGAAGCGAAATAACGCGGATAATCTTCGATTGATTTTTCGCCGTTGATTTTATAGATGTAGTCCCAGTTTTTAAATAGCCAATCGAAAGCTTGGTCGCGGGTGTAGCGCCAGCGGCGGAGGCGAAGCAAGAATGAGAGATGGTCTTGAGGCTTGAGTAATTGACCGTTATGGAGTAGCGAAAAGGCGTACTTGATGTTTTCTGGCAGGCGTGGTTTGCCGAGCGCGGATCGCAGATCTGATTTGAGTTCGGGATCAGTGGCTGTTTTGTATGCTTTAATGGCGGCTGGATAAAACTCAGCTTCGTCGCGCCACATTTTAGCGGAGAAAACGAATGGACGAAGGTCGGAGCTGATGCTGGTAAAATCGGAACTATAAAGTTCGCAAAGAGAGTCAACAAAATCTGGATTCTTAGAATAGAGAGCGATAGACATAAAAGTCTGGCGTAATTCAAGGTCGTTCAGGGGTTCATTTGGCTTAGGAGTGAGACCGAGGCGTGCGAGAGGTTTTTTAACGATAGAATATAGATATGACTTGTATTTGACCTCTTCTGGTGAATCGTAGTCGATAAAGAGCGTGAGTTTGCTGACGATATTGTCGATAATTCCCCAGATTGGTGCCGATGTCTCGTCTTTGAATTTTTCGATAAGTGGGATGAGAGAGCTGGAAGCGACGATGGGTGTTTCAGCAAGAAGCATGCGATCGATGAGCAGACGGAGACGTTGCTCTTTAGAAAGCCCAACGAAGTTGTCGAGTGCTTCTTTGAACTCGGGGCCAGAAAGGTTGATGAGATAGTGACCTGACATGTCGTCTTTGACGGTTGGAACAGGATATTTTGTGTCGTCTGTTGTGCCATCCAGAAGAAAACGTTGTTGTATTTCGTCGGTGATGACTGGATAGCCTGGTTTAGTGAGCCAAGCGGTCATGAAATCGCGGACGGAGAAGTCGGTTGCGTTTGGTTCTAGTGCGGCCCAAAGATCGTTGGCGTCGGCATTATGATACTTGTTTTTCTCGAAATAGTCAGTGATCCCTTTAAAGAATTGTTCTTCGCCCATTTCACGAATGAGCATAAACATAAGATGAGCGCCTTTGGCATACACGATGCATGGGTCGAATAGTGTGGCGATTTCGGCTGGATCTTTAACGTCTTCTCTGACGGCTTGGACACCTTGAATTGCGTCGCGATAGAGGGCGGCGAGGCAATCTAGAGTGAAGAAATCGTCCCAGACATTCATTTTAGGGAAGATATGATTTGTGCAGAAGTATTCCATAATGGTAGCGAATGATTCGTTTAACCAGAGATCATTCCACCATTTCATAGTTACGAGGTTGCCAAACCATTGGTGGGACAATTCGTGTGTGATGGTTAGGGCAGCGGCCTTTTTGACTGCGATTGAGGAGGTATCACTGCAAAGGAATTGTGATTCGCGGTAAGTAACGAGGCCCCAGTTCTCCATGGCGCCGGCTTCGAAGTCAGGAATAGCGACTTGGTCACATTTGGTCAATGGGTATGGGGTTTTAAAGAGGTCTTCGTAATAGTTTAGAGATTTGACGGCGATTTCGGTCGGGAGTTTTAAGAGAGATTTGTCTTGATTGAGTGGCGCGAAAGTGCGGACTAAAATTCCGGATTTGGTTTTGTCTTCTACGCAATGGAGTTTACCGATGACGAAGGCGAGGAGGTAGGTGGACATTTTTGGGGTTTTGGCAAAATGATGCATATAAGAATTGGGAAGATTCTCTTTTGCTTTGGTAGATTCAGTCTGATTTCCGTTGTCGCCCAGTCGCGCAGAGCGCAATGCGCTTCGGGCAGCACCGGCCATCGATTGCGCTCTTTCGTGGTCTCCTCCGGAAATCCGTGAATTTCCTCTAGTCGCTTCAAGAGAACTTCCCAATTCTTCCATATTAGACAAAACGATGTCGTCGCCGTCTGGGACGGTGATGGTGAGGTCGAAGGTGGCTTTAGCAGCGGGTTCATCAACGCATGGGAAACATTCTCTGGCGTAGTGAGATTCAAATTGAGTGGAAACGATGCGCTCTTCTTCTCCTTCGAATTCGTAGGTTGAAAGATAGGCACCTTGCATGTCTTCTTTGATAGGGCCGGAGAAACTGATTTCGAGTTTTATTTCGCTAGAAACGGGGGCATGAAGACTTAAGACGGAGTTCTCAAGAACAAAATCAGTTGGTTTTTCGTTGAGTTTGACAGAATGAATGGTTTGACCAACTGAGTGCAGCTTGATGAAATTGGATTTTTTAGTCTTGCCGGAAATGATGACGGTGCCGTCGATGGTTTTTTTGTGTTTGTCGACGAAGAGATTAAGAATGTAGGATTTTGGTATAAAAAAGTCGAGTAATTGTTCCATAAAAGTAATTATAGCACGATGAACGGGGCGCGGGAGCGAGTTGCGAAAGATAAAAAAGCCTCCGCTGTGCGGAGGCGTTGGTTGTATTTGCAATTCTTAAATGACGTCGGGATTGTTGGGCGTAGGTGAGGGAGCGATATCCTTCGCTGCTACCATAGTGGATCCGGCGGAGACCGGGGTGGTCGTATCGGACTGGCCGCCTTTTACGCCGTCAGAGATGGCGCCGATGAGGGCTCTCAGGGTATCGTTCAAATTGGCACCATTCAAGGCTTCGTTTTCCAGATTGGCTTTGGCGATAACTTGAGGAATACGGCCGATAAGGCCGGTCAGAATGTCGCTGCCGTCACCAGAGCGAGAGCCGCCGAAATCATAGAACGTAGCGTTCTTGCCAACTTCAGCCATGGCCTTTCCAACATTGGTCGCAATTTCGACGCGGGCTCTCTCCTGGATTTCCAATTTCTGGAGCTCGAAGTTGACCCGGTCATTGGCCGCTTGGGCATCAGAGAGCTGACGAGCTGCGTCGGCCTCAGCGAGACCTTTGGCGCGGATAGCGTCGGCTTCGGCTTCACCCTTTGCCTTTGTAGCGTCGGCCTCAGCGAGACCTTTGGCGCGGATAGCGTCGGCTTCACCGGCAGCAGAAAGGCGTTTTGCTTCGGCTTCACCAGCGGCGAGAGCCTTTTTGGCCTCGGCTTCACCGGTTGCGGAAGCCTTTTTGGCTTCAGCTTCACCCGTAGCTTGCGTTTTCTTTTCTTCTGCGACGGTTTGTGCCTGGATGATAGCGGTTTGCTTGGCGGTTTCAGCTTCAGTTACGGCGACTTTGCGGCGTTCCTGAGCTGCCAGATTAGCCTGAGTCTGTTCTTCGACGGCGACAGCACCGGCACGGATAGCCAGTTCTTTTTTGATGGTCTCCTGTTCCAGCGCGGTGGCCTGTTCAGCCTGTGCGCGTTTGCGGTCGGTTTCAGCCTTGAAGTCAGCCTGCCTGATGTCGGCGTCGCGCTGACGTTCGGCAATGGCGAGTTCTGCGGCGATTTCCTGTTCTCTCGCGGCCTGATCGGTCTGAGCCTTGGTTTCACGAACGGACTGTTCAGCTTTCGCTGCGATGTTCGCAGCCTCTTTGCGCTTCGTTTCACGGTCAGGGGCAGCAAGATCTCTGTAGTAGGTGGAACCATCGGCGTCTTCGACTTCGTGGATAGAGAGTGTGACGGAAAGTCCAAGGTCGTGCATCTGCGCAGAGATCGACTTTTTAACTTCGTCGTCAAGCTGATCTTTTTCTTTCATGACGGCTTCTGGCGTCATTCGGGAGATGACGGCGCGAACGCCGCCGGAGACGATGTCTTTGACGATGCGTTGGAAAGCGTTTTCGTCTTTATCGAGAAAATTGACAACTGCCTTTTGCAGGGACTCCTGTGACGAGGTGTCTGGGGAGTATGCAACAGCCCAGTCAAGCCGGATCGGAACGCCGGTTGTGGTTTTGGTGATGTCGCTTTTGGTATCAGCTGTACGTATGCAGCAATCGAATTTTTCCGCTCGTTGGATGAACGGCCAAACGAGTTTGCCGCCAGCGCGGATGATTTTCGGATTGCCGTTTTTGTCGGTGGCGCCGATACCGGAAACGACGAGGGCTTCGTTACCCTTGGCGGTTTTGACGCAGGTGAGTGCAAGGACGATCAGGACAACGATGACGATGGCGATGGGAATAAGTATGGGCAGAATGCTGATGAAGTCCATAGATAGATTCCTCCCAAGAATGAAATTAGGGGCGTTCTTTAGCAAATACATAGATTTAAAGAACAGCCCACAGATTTTTTATTATACTATATTATTGACAAATAGTCAATAAAAAGCGTGAAGAGTTAGGATTCGTAAGAAATTGAAACAGCCCCTGTTAGGGGCTGTGTGGTTGATTGAGGAATGATCAAATGGTGTTATCGGCGGAAGGCAGGTATACTGTCGTGTAGGCAGTGATCTGGTCGCCGCACGGAGTGTTGGTTACAACAACTTGAGCCGGAGAGATCACGGCGTCGTGGTAGTCGTAGTTCCGCAGCATTTTGGCGATTTGCTCCTGAAGGCTGCCCAGGGCGTTGTCGACGGTGCCAGTAGTGCGCCCACAGACGAAATTGGTCTTTTTCATATTGAGTTCTCCCTCCTAACGTGCGTAGTCCAGATTGGACTCGTATGCTTCTATTATATCATACTAAGCCGCTTATGTCAATATGTAACAGGGGTTAGTAAGAAAAAGCCCCGCTCGGCGGGGCTATGGGTATGGAGTGGTTAAAGATATCTCTTGTAGTAGTTGTCTTCTCTGGCGTCGTCAATGAGGAACAGGGGAATAAGCACGGGTGAGAGGATGATGCAGCTTGCGATGAGCAGGATGAGTATAGATGTGTCCACGATTGCCTGGAAACGGTTGTTTTTCATAACAGTAGTCTCCTTAATATCGCGTGTCGTTTGATAACTCGGCTATTGCTTCGAGCGGCAATAAGATGACTGCAGCAACGAGAGCAATAAGTGATGCAAATCCCCAGAAACATAACCAGAAGATTTTTCCTATGGTCTCCATAAACTCACTCCCTTCAAAAGGACATGGGGTAACCAATACCATTATTATATCATATCATAAAGCTTACGTCAATAAAAAGCTCCGCTCGGAGAGCGGAGTAAAGGTAGTGGAGTTGTTTTAATGGAAACTTAGGCTTTTTCGGTGCGCGGGAGGCCCTTTTCGTTGTACATGGGCGTGATGGCGATTCCGCCGCCGTGTGCGCCGCGACCTTCTGCTACGATATAGAGGACTCCGGTCGTGGTGTCCTCGAGGATCTTGAAGTAGACATAGTCTTTGATCTCTCTGATTATCTTATTCGAATCGTACATGTTTCTCTCCTTACTTCCAGTTAGGAATGATTTGGTCTTCGATGAAGAACACGACAAACAGGATTGGTGACAGAACGATGACTAGTGCGGTTCCTATGATGTTCCAGATGAATGATAGAATTTTTCTTGCACCATTCATTTGATCTCCCCTCCTTTTGGTTAGGTGCATGGACAGAGCCAATACTGTTATTATAGCATAAACGTGTTTAAAAGTCAATAAAAGCCCCTGGGTTAACAGGGGCCGTTTATATTTTCCGGGCTATTCAGCGTTGGTATGGACGGCCGTGACGTCGTCTAGATCGTCGATAGCATCGAGGAGTTTTTCGAGCTTTTCGGCATTTTCGCCGTCAACTGGGACAGTGGTGGTTGGAATGTATTTGAGTTCTGCAGAGGTAACAGTGAGGCCGGCGTCGATGAGGCTTTGACGGACTTTCATGAGATCTTTGTCAGAGGTAATAATTTCAATGCCATCTTCAACCTCTTCTGCATCTTCAGCGCCTGCGTCAAGAGCTTGCATAAGGGCATCTTCGGATTTTTCAGAAATAACGATTTCGCCGGCGCGGCGGAATTGGAACATGACTGAGCCTGAATCGGCGAAGCGGCCGCCATTCTTTTCTACGGTATGACGGACTTCTGGAAGAGTGCGGTTTTTGTTGTCAGTTGCGACTTCGATGATAATTCCAGTGCCGCCTGGGCCGTAAGCTTCATAAACTTCCTCGATGAGTGCTGCAGCGGATTTGTCGGCAACGCGAGCGATGGCGCGTTCAATGTTAGCTTTTGGCATGTTCGCCAAACGAGCCTTCTCAAGCACCATAGCGAGAGATGGGTTCATGGCTGGATCGGTGCCTTGACGCGCAGCAATGGCGATTTGGTTACCGATTTTAGTGAATAACGCACCGCGTTTGGCGTCAACGACGGCTTTTTGACGCTTAGTGGTGGCCCATTTTGAGTGTCCAGACATGAAATATCCTCAATTTATTATTAGATTTGTATTAATTGTAACATAAAAGGACATAATTGTCTAAATTATGGTGGTGTTACAGAAAGACAAAGAAAAATTTGTTTGCTTTTATTTGGATATGTGATATAATGATTGACACTCGTGTCTAGCCTGTTGTGGCTAGCGTACTTTATTATTGGAAGAGGTGATGAGAATGCCATTGGTTGATATTCACAGAGAAACATTCCAAAAGGTTGACAGCGTGACTCTGGCCAAACTTGCTGCTGATGCTGTGAGGGAGCGGAAGAATTCCGATATGCTTTGTGCGTTGATTCAGATTCTGATTAAACGCGAAGCATTTAGCGAGTTTTTCGACGTGAAAGCCATCACAGATCCGTTATCGTTCGAGTTTTTCCAAAAACAATTCGTTCGCGCCTGTTCCGCCGCTGCATAATCACTGTTTGCAAACCCCGCTCGTCCGAGCGGGGCATTCAATAGTACTGGATTTGTGGCTGGTGTGGAGTTTTGGAAATTGCAACTTCAGAGGTGATAGGATGACGATTGACGACAAGTATAATGAGTTGATAAGGTTTCTTAGATCGAAAGATGATGAGATTAAACTGGAAGGGAGTGAAGAAGAACTACGAGATAGGTATTTGATGCTCGGTTACTGTCCGGATTGCCGTATTGGGCTTGAGCCGCATTATTCGATCGATTATTTGAATGTTTGTCCGAGATGCGGAAAATGGTATAGCAAAAATCGTTCCTTTTCAAGATAAATCCCGCCGTGCATTCGGCGGGATGTTTTAAAAGAAAAGCGTCTTGGTTTTAATAATTTGTAGCGCGGATTTCGAAGTAACTTTGTGGGTGGGCGCAGACTGGGCAGACTTCTGGTGCTTTTTCGCCAACGTAGATATGTCCGCAGTTACGACATTTCCAGACGGTAACCTTATCAGACTTGAAGACGACGTCGTTTTCGATATTGTCGCGGAGTTTAAGGTAACGAGTTTCGTGTTCTTTTTCGATGGCACCGACTTGTTCGAATTTTTCAGCAATATCGTCGTAGCCTTCTTCCCTAGCTTCTTCGGCGAACTTTTTGTACATATCGGTCCACTCGTAGTTTTCGCCTTGAGCGGCTTTGGAAAGATTGGTTTTAGTTTCGGAAACTTTGCCACCGTTTAGGAGTTTATACCACATTTTAGCGTGTTCTTTCTCGTTCCCTGCGGTTTCAGCAAAAATATCGGCGATTTGTTCATATCCGTCTTTCTTGGCTTGGGAAGAAAAATACTGGTATTTCATATGTGCTTGTGATTCGCCGGCAAAAGCGGTCTCAAGGTTTTTCCATGTTTTCGAATTCTTCTTTAGTTCCATAAAACTCCTTTCCTTTAGTATAACATGAATTAACGAAGCGCGGGAGCGAGTTGCGAAAACTAAACAATTGCAAAACAACGAACATATTATGAGTATCTAAGTTTGCAATAAAAGCAAGATGAAAAATGGGCGCGGAGGACTGATGTCCGCGCCCTTTAAGGGGTTTTGCCCAATCATTCACTCAATCAGGCTTATTTCGGCCAGGAATACTGGATCGTTCCACCTGAACCGTGATTTCGACAGGTCTATTTCGCAACCTGGTACACTGTTGTACTGCGAATCGCTTGGCGGCAAAACTTTCAGACTCCCTCCGTGAGCATAACCGATGCGTCCGTCCAGAGTGTGAACTCTGAAATAGCCAGTTTCTCCAAAAGGGAGACGATCGTTTATTACCAATAGAGGAGTTCCCTCTGATAGCCATTCGATTACCGATGAGTCCCGATAGGGTTCATATCGAAGAGCGAGTTTGCCGAGGTTCCCCCTAGAAACAAAGACCAGAGGGAAGGTTCCGTCAGGGCTTACGTATACGTATTTGTAGAGCGTTCGCTGTTGAGGCTTGGCTGGTGGGACATAGATGTACGTTCCGGTCAAGTATTGTCCATATAGGTAGACGGTCTGGCCGTCTACCTCGCAAGCGTAGTACCCGTGCGCTGCCGATTCGACGATCGTTACGGGCGTGCCGTAGGGCAATTGACCGAGGATGGTCGTACTTTGCGGCGCGTCATGCACTCGCAGGTAATCGGCTGTCACATAGGCCGTTGAGCCGGGCTTGAGTACCTCATCCGCTAAGGCGGAGCAGAGCAACTCGGTCAACACAACCTGAATCACACAGATCGCCAGGACTTGGAGCAAAAAGATGCTAATGTTCTGGATGTTTTTCTTCATGGGTTTTACCCCCTTTTGTACTCGCTTGAGAATACAAGCGGTAATTATATTATACCATATTTTATGATATAATCAAATTTTGTAAAACAGAGCGAGCTTTTTGAGGGTAAGTTTAGGAATATGCCGAAACTTTTTAATATTTTTAGTATATCCATTAAAATTATTTTTTGAGTATTAATTATTGTTCCGTAATTTGAAAAAGCCCCGCGCGAAGCGGGGCTGGTTTTATTGAGAGGTGATCAGATGATATCGTCCATTGATACGGCGATGTGGCTGGCAACGCCGAGTTTGATGGCATCGCTTGGGAGCATATACCATTCAACACGCAGGTGTTTATCGTATTCTTCGGTGCTGATTTTGGTTTGCTCAATGACGTAAGTCTTAATGACTTCTTCTTCGTAGCGCTTGCTGAATTCTGCGACATCGAGGAACTTGCTAGAGCTACTAAAGCTGCCATTAAAACCGTCATGAAGCAGGAACATTGCGTGCGGAAGGGTGTAACGCTTGTGACCGGCGATGTAAATCAGAAAGCCCATAGATGCGCACATGCCGACATTGTAGGTGTAGATGGGTGTTTTGGAGAGCATGATGGCATCGATCAGAGCGAACCCCTCGTAAATATCTCCGCCGGGGGAGTTAATGTAGAGCTTGATTGGTTCACGTTGTTCTGGTGGCACGCCGTCATCATCGCGGTTGAACTGGATGATGTGATGGACGATGTCGGTTACGAGTAGCGTGGTGGAATCGTAGCACTCGGATTCTTCTCTGGATTCGACACTGGTATTGAACCAGAGGCGCCGTGCGCGGATATCTTGGTAGAAGAGATATTCATCAATTCCGGAGTTGATCCTCGGCTGAGTTTGCGAGGTTTGGGAAAGGTCAAAGTAGCCTTTCTTCCGCCTGGGGTTAGCGTCTGGAGCGGGATTTGCCGTGTTGGCCGTATCGCGAGACATATTCTCATCTCCTTTCAATCTGAAAAGTCCGCCGAAAGGTGATTCTTTCGGTATTCGATTATTATATCCTTTAAAAAGAGCAATGACAAGGAGAAGCATTATGAAAAAGCCCCGCCGGAGGCGGGGCGGGGATGGAGGGATGGCAGATGATCAGGAAGCGAGTCCTTTGACGATGTTCCCGAAGAGGCCGTTAGCGATCGGGTGGAAGGTGTTTCCCAGATAGAATCCGATTTCGTAGTCGAACCCTTTTGCCCAGGGATACTGGACGTGAAGCGAGATGGAGTCGGTTGTGGGGTCTCCTTCGAACATGCTCGTCAGGATATTCAGGTTCCCCATCATCTTTTCTTCTTCTCTGGTCAGCGGAACGCTGTCTACGACATAAACATAGGCATCGTTGACGCCAGGAACTTGACGGAGAATCGCGATGAGTCCGGACAGGCTGTCCACGATCTTTCCTTCGACGGTTTCGGCCAGGAACTGCTGCAGCTGTTCCAACTTCATACTCTTGGCCATTAATGTGCCCTCTCTCTTTTAGGTCCGGGGGACCGTAGTTTTAGGTCGTTTATTGGAAACGGACCTATGTGTATCATTATAACATAAGTGTGTTAAAAAGTCAATAAAATGCCCCGCCGGCGAGGGCGGGGTGGGAAAATGGGAGGAGTGGGGAGTTAGATTCTTGTTTTTGCTAACCAGTTTCTGAGTTTCCTTGTACGTCTTTTTACGATACAGCTGTGAGCGTTCTCGCGATTGTTGGAATATGCAATTGCGGTAGGAACGCCGACGATTACAATAGATCCCAATATAAGTGCTCCGTGGACGTTTCTAGACGCATTCGGAAAGATGAAGTGGACTAGGAATCCCCCGAGCATTATAGATAGAGTGGCTGCAGTAGCAATGAGAGTAAGAAACGAGATTGTCTTAATGACCCAGTTTATGTGCAAGCTGGGTTCGGTCGGGAAAAGGTATACGGACAAGATTTCTTGGGCTTCCATCACGTCGTAGCCGTCTGCGAGTTCTGGGTTGGTTCTGATGATGGCATGATAGCGCTTTCTGAGAGAACGCGCCCAATATCGTTCATCCGATAGATCTGTTAACTCTTGTTTGATCTCTTTGAGCAGTTTCCCCATGTTAAGGTCCTCCCTCGAGCTTGAGCTGTGATTTACGGAGTGGCCGTACCCAAGCTATAATTTTTATTATAACATAAACGTCTTTAAAAATCAATAAACCATAGCTAGAAGAAAGATAAAAAGAAACCCCGCCGAGGGGCGGGGTGGTGAGGTGCGTGGGAGTTAATTGAACTGGCTGGAGACGTCGCTGCCGAAGGGCTTGGTTTCTTTGATTTCAATCGCTTCGACCTGATTGTCGAGCTTGTAGTAGCAGGCCGTTGCATCGTCCCATTTGGGAATCGGGAGGCCTTCCAGCTCTGCGTCTTGCAGTGTCGCGAGCCAGACGTCGTAGTCTTCCAGGTAGGGGAAACGGGTTACTTTGTCGCTTTCGAGATCAATGACGCTGACGCCGTTTTCCTCGTCGCAGACGAGTACCACATAGCGGCTTTTTACGGCCTGGAGATCCATAACGAGCGTATCGGTGTCGCGCGTTCTGAACGCGAGTACGGAGGATTTGACGCTTTTTGCGATTCTCGTCCTGGTGGAAACAAAATACTGCCTTGCGGGCTTTCCGTCCTTGGTTTCTTCTTCGGTGGCGGAGCGGAAGATCAGTCTTCCGGAGCGTCCCGTAAAAGCAATGAGGTCCAGGGGTTTCGCGGGGGTGTCGATCGTGGGTCCTACGTCGCGGGCTTTGTCTCCGAGAAACGGAGTGTAGTCAACGTGAGGCACGCGTCCTTCAGCAAAGGTGATGGTTCCGGTGATGGTGCGCATGGCTTGGCGCCTCCTGTGTTAAATTTCTCTAGTTCCCCTCCCATGGGTTACCAAAGATACCTACATTATAGCATAAACATCTTATTTTGTCAATATATAAGAAAAGCCCCGCCGGTGAGGGCGAGGCTGGAAAATGGTTGGGGGTGTTTACGAATTTCCGTTTTTTGCGCACGGGGCGTCTTTTGACTTGCTTGAGTTTTCTCCAGATATGTTGTATCTGGCTCGGCAGATCATGACGCAAAAGTTCGCGCCGTAATTCGTTGAGGAGTGTAGCTCATGAGCTCCGCGCGTGTCGCGGGCGATGGTGAGTTACACTAACCCGTCCCTCGTTTTTTCCTTCTCCGGAGGAAATGCATGGGCTCACACTAGGTAAAACCAGAGGTAAACCTGCAGGGGTTGACAGTGGTCGGCATCGTATGCCGCCTCCTTGATGATTGATTGCCACTATGGCGATTGCGACGGTGTCGCGCGGGTGCCGTGGCTGTTCAAGAAAACAGTGAAACGAGACCTTATTCCGCTATCGGAAACCGGATGTGTAGCGCACGCTACATTCCCTCCTTCTTGTTGGAAGTGCCCAATCGCGACAAACGAATTGCCGTTCGATTGTGCTTGTATTATAGCACGCTTTTTTTGTAATGTCAACACTTATTTTATTACAATTGACTATTTATTATTCTTATGTTATAATGGTGATAGTTGTTGGATTGAACTGGACGACGCTCTTTAAAAGGAGGAATATAAAATGGTGCAAATTGCTCACAGTCTGCTTATTGTGCTCGGTTATATCTTTATTGTTGCATTCAGTTTGTTTTATCTTCGTATGGGCATTGCCCTGGCGATGTTGGCCAAGGAGCTTAAATTGATGGCTGCGCCTGAACGACCTGAATTGACCGATAGGTTTTTACAGCCTGAATGGGATGATTTGACACCTGAGGAACAAGCGGCCGCAAAGAGACATTTACCGATAGTGATTTTTGGCTATATTCTTATTTGGTTGTCCTATTTGGCCGTCGCTTATATCGCTGTCAGGTTTTTCTTTCCTGGTGTCCTCGCTTTTTTCTCCAACATCTGATTTGCCCGCTTCGGCGGGCGTTTTTTTGAATTAAAAATCCCGCTCGGGCGTGAGCGGGGTGGGTTGGAAGGATTAGGCTACAATGCTCTGAGTAGCGACGGCGGACCAGAAGTCCAGCCTGCTGATTCTGCGGTTGAGCACGACTTTTCCGATAGGGTTGTAAACCCATCGGAAGAATGCGACGTCGAGCAGAACGCTCACGGCGAAGGTCACGAGGATGGCGGCGGGAATGTTCCAGTAGGCCGGCAATACCTTGTCGAACACAATCAGGCTGAAAACCATGATGGCGGTTTCAATCAGAAGGAGCAGAGCGTACAGCGTGAAGCGGGTCTTTTTGGTGAGATATTCCCCGGGATCGCCGTAATTGATTGCGTTCTCGAAAGAGTCTTTCAGGACAGTCGCTTCGTCGATTTCGCCAGGGATGGCGTTTGAAGGGGTGATGCACATGATGGCCTTGTAGCGATAGAAATCTTCCGTCGCTATCATATGCTCCTCATGAGTGGCGCGCATGTCGCCTACCAAATTCCTCAGCATTTTAAGATCCTCCCTCGAGCTTGATTCTGAATTACGGCAGAGCCGCTACCAAGCTATGTTTTTATTATAGCATAAACGTATTAAAAAGTCAATATTGGTATCTAATCTGCTAAAACTTGCGACAAACAAAAAGAAGCCCCGTAGGACTTCTTTTTGAGGATTACATGCCTTCGAGATCGGCCTCGGTTGGGCCGTTGGCAATGTTAAGATTGTCGAGCGGTCGGACACCGGTACCAACTGGGATCTTGCGACCAATGATGACGTTTTCCTTGAGACCATGGAGGTGATCGACGCGGCCGTTGATGGCGGCATTGATAAGCACACGGGTGGTGTCTTGAAAGGACGCGGCAGACAAGAAGGAATCAGACCAGATGGAAACTTTGGTGATACCAAGGAGTAGGTGATCGAAGAGAGCTGGTTTGCGTCCGGCGGCTTCGAGTTCAGCATTCTCGTTTTCAGCGGCAGCACGACCAACAATGTCACCCGCGACGAAGGACGAATCGCCAGATTCGGTGATCATAACGCGGTTGAACATTTGACGGATGATGACTTCGAAGTGCTTCGATGAGATCTCATGACCTTGGGCTGCGTAAACCGACATGACATCGTTCATGATGTAACGCTGAGTGGCTTCAGTGCCCTTGTAGCGCAAGAGATCTTGAAGGTTTAGAGAACCGGTAGTGAGGCGATCGCCAGCAGCAACTACATCGTCGGTTTTGACGACAAGCTCGGCGCTGTTTGGGATCTCGAGACGGACAGGCGAACCAGCTTCGCCAACGAGGATAATTGCGCCGTCGACGAGTTGAGCGTTTGCATCAAATGGAGCGATGATTGGCTCAGCGCCTTTGGCTTTGGAAGCAATGACGTCGCCAGCTTTAACGTTCGCGCCGTCTTTAACTTTGGCTTTTGTACCGTTTAACTCGATGCGGGTGGTCTTGCCGGTGTGCGGAGTGATGGTAACTATGAAATGATTGCCGTCTTCATGAGCTTCGACAGTACCATCGATTGGTGAGACCCAAGCTTGGCCTTTTGGTGTACGGGCTTCGAGAAGCTCTTCGACACGAGGAAGACCTCGGGCGATAGCACCAGAACCAGCAACGCCAGAACCATGTTTAGTATCGAGCGTGAGCTGAGTACCTGGTTCGCCAAGTGATTGCGCAGCAATAACACCAACTGGTTGATTTGGCTCAACTAGTTCACGTGTTGCCATATCAACACCGTAAGCTTTGCGAGGAACACCGTTGACAGCCGTAGTGGTAAGAACGGACTGAATTTTAACTGATTCGATTTTATCGTCAGCTTCGAGTTGAGCTGCGAGTTCTGGAGTGATCAGTTGATCTGCTTCAAGGTAGCCAGGAATAGCTTCGGCAGTATAACGGCCAGAGATGCGAACGTGGAAATCGATGCCGGTTTCTTCAGTTTCGGATTTGTAAACCGTAAAGCCTGGATCGTAAGCCTCTTCGTCGGTAGTGAAGACGTCTTGAGCGACATCGACCAAGCGGCGGGTGAGGTAACCAGAGTCAGCGGTACGGAGAGCTGTAGAGACTTGGCCTTGACGAGCACCACGAGTTGCAATGAAGGATTCGAGTGTGTTCAAACCTTGTTTGTAAGAACTCTTGACTGGGAGCTCAATCTCGTTGTTATTAATATCAACCATGATGCCGATTTCGGCAGAGGCGAGCTTAATGTTTGAGACGGAACCACGAGCGCCGGAGTTGACCATAACGGCAATGTCGGTGTCGAGATCGGCAAGTTTTTCTTTAAGGAAGGTCGAGATGCGATCATCGATATTGCGCCAAGTCTTAACGGTGAGATTTTTGCGTTCTGCGTCCGTGAGCAAACCTTGGTTGAACTGGTCTTGGATTTGAGCAGTCGTAGCATCACCTTCGGCGATGAAGTCAGCAATTTCCGGATAAGTTGGATAATCGTCTTTAGCGGTCGAAACAGAGGCGATAGTCTCATATTCAAAGGCAAGATTCTTTACTGCGTCTGCAGTTTTAACGGTAACTTCTGGGCCATAGACGTCGAAAATGTCGGCCATGACTTTCTTAAGTTGTTTGGAAGTTTGAACGGAGTTGTCGAATGGATAATCGCTAGGAAGGATCTCATTGAATATGACACGACCTAGGGTAGTGTTGCGAATCTCTTTCTTTGCAAAGACGCGAATTGGCGTTTGAAGAGCGATGAGACCCTTATCATAGGCCATTTCGGCTTCGTAAATCGAAGAGAAGGCGTGGACCTTTTCGGTGTCGGTGCCAGGTTTGTTGTAGGTGAGGTAGTAGATACCAAGTACAACGTCCTGATAAATAGCGAGAACCGGAGCGCCATCGGCAGGCTTTAATAGGTTCTTAGTAGCAGACATGAGCTCTCTCGCTTCTGCTTGGGCAGCGTCGGAAAGTGGTAGATGAACTGCCATTTGATCACCATCGTAGTCGGCGTTGAAACCGGAAGCAACGAGCGGGTGGAGCTGGATAGCTTTACCGTCGATGAGTTTTGGTTGGAAAGCCTGAACAGAGAGGCGATGAAGGGATGGAGCGCGGTTCAAGAGGACATAACGACCTTGAATGACTTCGTCGAGAGCATCCCAGACGATGGCCTCGCCAGATTCGATCATACGAGCAGCCGAGCGAATATTTGCGGCATGTTCGCCGGCAATGAGCCAGCTGATAACAAACGGCTTAAATAGCTCAAGTGCCATTTGCTTCGGAAGGCCACATTCGTTAAGTTTGAGTTCTGGGCCTACTACGATAACTGAGCGTCCAGAATAATCGACGCGTTTACCAAGAAGGTTCTGACGGAAGCGTCCTTGTTTGCCTTTTAGAAGGTCGGAAAGTGATTTAAGCTTACGACGACCATTTTGGGTGGCTGCTGTACGATTGCCATGAGCGGCGGAATTATCGATAAGTGCATCAACGGCTTCTTGGAGCATACGCATTTCATTGCGACAGACGACTTCAGGAGCGTCAAGGTCGAGAAGTTTCTTCAAGCGATTGTTACGGTTGATGACGCGGCGATAAAGATCGTTGAGATCGGAAGTCGCAAAGCGTCCACCTGGAAGGCTGATCATTGGGCGTAGATCTGGAGGAATGACCGGGATGACAGTGAGAACAAGGTCATTCGGTTTAATACCGGCCGATTGCATGCCTTCGAGGATTTTGAGACGTTTGGTGATTTTCTTAGCTCTTTGCCCTTTGGCTGTTTCGGCCTCTTCTTTCAGAGTGTTGATGAGAAGATCGAGATCAATCTCGTCAAGGAGCTTCTTAATAGCGGTAGCACCCATCTTAACTTCGATTAAATCTTCGTACTCTTCTGGAAGGTTGCGATAGTCAGCGTCGGAAATGATGGCGCCTTTGTGGAAGTTTTCAAGAAGGGTCTTGCGTTTGAGATAATCGCCCTCAAGCTCTTCTAGCTCTTTTGTGCGAGCTTCAGCGAGTGCGTGAACGTCTGCGCCTTCGACACTAGCTTCCTTGTCGTAACGGATCTGAATGGCTTGGCGAGCGGCGTCGGTTTGTGCTTCGAGGTCGGCCATGACCTTCTCAATTTCTTCGTCTTTAGCGGAAGTGACTAGATAGGTTGCAAAGTAAATAACTTTTTCGATGTTTTTGACGGTTAAGTCAAGAAGGATTGAAAGTGCGGATGGAGTACCACGCATAAACCAGATATGGGTAACTGGCGCCGCTAAGGTAATGTGTCCCATGCGCTCACGACGAGTGATTGATTTTGTGACGAGGTTGCCTTCTTTATCGACGGCGGCTTCGCGGGAACGAACGCCCTTTAATTTGGCGTCATGTGGATTAATATCTTTAACTGGACCGAAAATCCGTTCGCAGAATAAACCGTCGCGTTCGGGTTTTTGAGTGCGGTAGTTAATGGTTTCTGGTTTGGTGACTTCGCCGTAGCTCCAGTTAAGGATGTCGGCAGCGGAGGCGACACTTAAGCGAATTGAATCGAAGTCGCTAGCACTAATGTAATTATCTGCCCAAGCCATATTAGAACTCCTCTCCGAGGTCGACTGTTCCGTCGTCCTCATCTATTGTTTGCATATCCTCTTCGTCTAGTATTTGAATGCCTTCCTCCTCTAGATCTTCGCCCCCATCGTCGAGATCTTCACCTTCTTCATCGGGCTCTTCCTTGATTTCTTCAGTGTCGAGATCGGTGATTGATGGCTCTGTTTCGGCTTTATGTTGAGCGTAGATTTGTTGATCGTCTTTCTCTTTTTCGATCGCGCGAGATGTTTCTTCGATAACATCGGAAGCATCACTCATTTCGCCGTGATCGAGAAGATCGACTTTGAGGCCTAAGCCTTGAAGCTCTTTGACAAGAACGTTGAAACCTTCTGGAAGTTTTGGACCTTCGATTGGTTCATGTTTGATGATGGCTTCATAAGCTTTGGCGCGGCCGTAAACATCATCGGACTTAATGGTTAGCATTTCTTGGAGAGTTGTGGCGGCACCATAAGCTTCGAGTGCCCAGACCTCCATTTCTCCGAAACGCTGACCACCGTTTTGAGCTTTACCACCGAGTGGCTGTTGAGTAACCATGGTATAAGGACCGGTTGAACGTGCGTGGATCTTATCTTCGACCATATGGTGGAGTTTGATCATATGCATGACACCAACTGAGGTTTTCTCGTTGAATGGTTCACCGGTGAGACCGTCGTAGAGTTGAACGCGTCCATCTTCGGAGAAGCCGGCCTTTTTAAGTTCTTTTGAAATTGTTTCGTCAGGAACACCGTTGAAAGATGGGGTTGCGACTTTGTATCCAAGTGCGCGAGCTGCCATGCCGAGGTGAGTTTCGAAAAGCTGACCGAGGTTCATACGGCTTGGTACGCCCATTGGGGATAGTAAAATATCGATTGGTGTACCGTCAGCCATAAATGGCATGTCTTCGACTGGGAGAACGCGAGAAACGACGCCTTTGTTACCGTGGCGCCCAGCGAGCTTATCACCAACGTCGATTTTGCGCATTTCGGCGACATAAATCTTAATTTGCATAAGAACGCCAGCTTTAAGATCGTGGCCTTGCTCGCGAGTATAGATGCGAACACCGATAACTTTACCAGTGCCACCATTCATGCGGACAGAAGTGTCGCGGACGTCTTTAGCTTTTTCGCCAAAGATAGCGCGGAGAAGGCGCTCTTCGCTGCTTAACTCTTGTTCGCCCTTAGGAGTAATTTTACCAACGAGAATGTCGCCGGTGGAAACTTCGCTACCGACGGTGACGATACCGTCTTCTCCAAGATGGCGGAGCGAATGTTCAGAAACATTCGGAATGTCACGAGTAATCTGTTCAGGACCAAGCTTAGTCTCGCGAACTTCAACGTCATAGTCTTTGATATTGATAGACGTTAGCTCGTCATCTTCGACAAGGCGAGAAGAGATGACGATGGCGTCATCCATGTTGTAGCCACGCCAAGGCATGAAAGCGACGAGCAAATCTCTACCGAGGGCAAGTTCACCATTCTCTACGGATGCACCCTCGATAATAACGTCACCTTTTTTGACTTTTTGGCCACGGACAACTTTGACGCGCATGTTGTAACAGCGGTCATCATTGTTCTTTTCAAAGTGGGTAAGTTTGTATTCTTTTTCGCTTTTATCAGCGTATTTAATGATAACGGAAACACTGTCGGCCTTTTTAACTTCACCATCGCCTTCCGCGAAGATAATTTGAGATAGGTTTTTGGCGACTTCGCTTTCGATTCCGGTACCTACAACTGGTGAGTTAGTGCGGAGAAGAGGAACAGCTTGTTTCTGCATGGCGCAGGCCATGAGGGAGCGGTCAACACGGTTCTTTTCAACGAATGGAATGAGAGATGCAGAAACACCGAGAATTTCTTTATGTGCAGCATCGACGTGGGTGACGCGGGATGATTCAACTTGAGCTGGGCGTCCATGAACACGAGCAGAAACATAGGTATCAACGAATTTGCCGGTTTTATCAAGCTTTACTGAGGCGTCGGCGATAATCATGGCGTCTTCGGCGGAAGCATCGACATAGACAACTTCGTTTGTGACTTTGCCTTTCTTGACTACGCGATATGGCGCTTCGACGAAACCGTATTCATTTATACGGGCATAGGTTGCAAGGTTAAGTACGAGACCGACGTTGCCACCTTCTGGCGTTTCGACTGTACAGATGCGACCATAGTGAGTTGGGTGAGCATCACGGACATCAAAGCCTGCACGTTCACGAGTGAGGCCGCCTGGACCCATAGAGCTTAGACGGCGCTTGTGGCTAAGTTCGGCAAATGGGTTAGTTTCATCCATGAGCTGAGAGAGCTGAGATGATGCGAAGAATTCTTTGACCGCAGCGACAACTGGACGAGAGTTGAGAAGCTGAGACGGCGTAACGTCATCTGGGTTGGCCATTGACATACGGTCAAGAATGTTGCGTTGTAAGCGCAACATACCAAGGCGGAATTGACGCTGAACGAGTTCGCCAACGAGTTTGATACGGCGATTTGCGAGGGAGTCGATGTCGTCTGCTGGATCTTGAGTAACGTTCAAACGGATAATCTCGGTGATGATGGCAATGAGATCTTGCATTTGGAGCGTGCGGTGTTCGGAATCATTTGGCGTATCGAACCCTAATCTTTGGTTGATCTTAAAGCGGCCGACACGAGAGTAATCATAGCGCTTGTAATCGAAGAATGTGCGCTCGATCATGTCTTTAGCGTTCTCTACGGTTGCGAGGTCACCAGGGCGGAGACGACGATAGACTTCAATAAGAGCTTCTGATTGACCACGAGATGTGTCTTTTTCGAGCGTAGCATCAATGTAGGCCATCCCCTCTTCGTTTAGAGAGGCAAATTTATCTTTAATGTCGCTGTTCTTAGAGATGCCGAGGGCGCGAAGGAAAGTTGTAACTGGGATTTTGCGACGACGATCGATTTTGACATAAATGGCACCGTTTGTAGCGGTTTCGAATTCGAGCCATGCGCCGCGGCCAGGTATAACTTTAGCACCATAGTAATTATGTTCGCCAATGTGATCAGCGGTGAAGAATACACCAGCGGAGCGGATGAGTTGTGAGACGATGACGCGTTCTGTGCCGTTAATAATAAATGTGGCACGATCAGTCATCCATGGATAGTCACCAAAGAAGATATCTTGTTCTTTTTTCTCGCCGGTGACTTTATTCTCGAGTTCGACGATAACATGGAGAGGTGCATCGTAAGTTGTTAAGTTATATTTTGCGTCGTGTTCAGACTCTTGAGGCTCTTTAAAGTAGTAATCTTTAAAGCGGAGTGCGAGTTTTTGACGAGTATAATCTTCGATTGGATTAAGCTCGGTAAAAACTTCGCGAAGTCCGGATTTGACAAAATCTTCCCAGCTGTCCTTTTGGTGAGCAATAAGGTCAGGTATAGGAAGAGCTTGGTCGCCTTCAGTGAAGAATACGCGACCGGAATCGGTTGTAGATTTCACGAAATTCCTTTTCTCTACATTATGTTTAATAATCTTCGATTAATAAACCAAGACACGAAGGCAATAAAACAAGGTTTTATTGCTCCTTTTTGATTTGATGTAATCTTTAGCGCCGAAGATTACTGCCTATTTTTGTAGCGTTGGGTCGCCAGCCCTCTGACTATGTCAAAAAAAGGCAAACTGCTTCTTAATACAGAATTTTATCAAAAATAACAAAAATAGCAAGGGATTTCTTGCTATTTTTGTAATTTCAATATTAGTTGTTTTTGTTTATGAAATCAATTGTGCCAGCTAGCTTTGACTTTCGCGATCGTATACGAAGGATTACGGTTGTTGCTCCGATCATTATTATGACGGTAGCGATGATAGATGATGTGATAGGTGTTGCTCCATCACCTAGTTTCGTGAAGAAGCCAGTATCTGGTAGAGTGTG
>JAEEGL010142660.1_pt1 | contig 21947 bp, 17 predicted proteins | sample 9134231 | NCBI WGS metagenome assembly JAEEGL01 (sample SAMN16246548, study PRJNA631951) | gut metagenome | biome: gut microbiome; feature: rumen; material: fiber-attached | host: Bos | place: Iran: Karaj | collected 2018-10 | reverse complement strand
CGCCTTCCTGGGACAGCTGGGTTATGCCCTTTAAGAACTGTTTGCGCTTCATGCTGTCCACGGGGCTGACCCTGGAAAAGAATTCCGGAGCGAACAGCGGAATGCCCGAATATCTGACGGGTGCGCCCGTGCAAAGTGTGTCGCCCAGGCGGAAAATGCCGGGGTCGAACAGGCCGATAATGTCTCCCGGATAGGCCAGGTCCACCGTTTCGTGCTCCTGAGCCATGAACTGCTGCGGCTGAGCCAGCTTGATCTTTTCTCCGCTGGAAGAATGCCACACCGTCATGCCCTTCTCGAACACGCCGCTGCACACGCGCATGAACGCCAGACGGTCCCGGTGGGCAGGGTTCATGTTGGCCTGGATCTTGAATATGAAACCCGTGAATTTGTCGCTGTCGGGCGCGATCTCGCCCTGATCCGAAACTCTCGGAGCGGGGCTCTTGGTGTAGCTCAGAAAGCGCTTCAGGAAAGGCTCCACGCCGAAATTGTTGAACGCCGATCCAAAGAACATGGGCGTGAGCTGGCCGCTAAGTATCTTGTCAAGATCGAACTCGTCCCCGGCGACGTCCAGCAGTTCCGTGTCCTCCATGAGTTTGTCGTAGTACGACTGCCCGATCGTTTGCGGCAGGGCCGGGTCGTCGATGGAGATCGACTGCACGGAAACGAAATTCTGCCCGTGGTTACCTCCCGTATACAGTTCCACCATGCGTGTGTCCCTGTGATACACGCCCTTGAAGTCGTCGCCGTGCTGGCCGATGGGCCAGGATACGGGGCAGGAACGAATGCCCAGCACCGTCTCCAGTTCCTCCATAAGCTCAAAGGGATCCTTGCCCGCGCGGTCCAGCTTGTTCACGAAAGTAAATATGGGAATGGAGCGCATGCGGCACACCTTGAACAGCTTTATCGTCTGTTCCTCGACACCCTTGGCGCAGTCGATAAGCATGACCGCGCTGTCCGCCGCAACGAGCGTGCGGTAGGTGTCTTCCGAGAAGTCCTGGTGTCCGGGGGTGTCCAGTATATTGATCCTGTAGCCGTCAAAGTCGAACTGCATTGCGGAAGAAGTGACGCTTATTCCCCTTTGCTTTTCTATCTCCATCCAGTCGCTGGTGGCGTGTCTGGCGGCTTTGCGCGCTTTGACCGAACCCGCCTGCCTTATGGCGCCGCCGTATAAAAGCAGCTTTTCCGTCAATGTGGTTTTGCCCGCGTCGGGGTGGGATATGATGGCGAAAGTCCTCCGCCTTTGTGTCTCAAAACTTAATTCGGGATGAGCCACGCTCCGCTCCTCCTTATGCATACAAATCAACAGTATATTTTATTACATGAGCGCCGTTTTTGTCTATCCGATTTGTTCTGTTTTTTGGTTAATATTTCCGCATTGCCGTCCGAACTTGCCAATCGCCCCGGGATGTTGTATAATGGCTCCATTAAATTGGGGGTATGTATGGCAAAGCAGATCGCGGTAGGCGTACTGGCTCACGTTGACGCGGGCAAGACCACGCTGACCGAATCCCTGCTGCTGATAAGCGGAGCGATCCGCAAGGCGGGCAGGGTCGACAAGCGGGACAGTTTTCTGGATACCGAGCCGGAAGAACGGCGGCGCGGTATAACCATTCTTGCCAAAAATGCCATATTCGATTACAAATACACCCATTTCACGCTTATAGACACTCCCGGTCACGTCGACTTTACCGGCGAGACCGAACGGGCGCTGAGCGTGCTGGACGCGTGCGTACTCGTCATCAGCGCCCCCGAAGGCGTGCAGGCGCACACGCTAACGCTGTGGAAGCTGCTGGAGATCTACCGGGTGCCCACTTTCATCTTTGTGAACAAGATGGATATGCCCGGCGCAGACGCCGACCGTGCGCTCCGCGATATCCGTGAGCGCCTTTCCCCCCTAGCCGAAAAGTATGACTCCGCCCGCTTCCTTGACCTGGCTGCCGAAAGCGACGACGAAACGCTGAACGAATATCTGGAAACCGGGAAACTGGACGGTGCGGTCATCTCGCGCGCCGTCACATCCCGCCGTCTGTTCCCCGTTTGCTTCGGCAGCGCGTTAAAACACGAAGGCACTGAACAGCTCCTGGACATACTTGACGCCCTGTCCTCGCCTCCGCCTCTTTCGGACGCTCTCGCCTTCAAAGTATACAAGATCCAGCGGGACTCAAAGGGCGAACGCCTGACTTTCATAAAGCTGACAGGCGGCAGCCTGCGCGCCCGTGACAGTATTAAAACTCCCGACGGTGAAGAGAAGATCACTTCCATCCGCCTGTATTCGGGCGAAAAATACGTGCAGACGGAAAGCGTTTCGGCGCCCTGTGTGTGCGCCTTATGCGGCATAAAAGGACTGAAGTCATCGGACGCTTACGGCGAAGGCGCCGTTTCCGCCCCGATAACCGAGCCTCTGTTCGCGTGGCGCGTGAAACTTGACGACGCCACCGACCCTCACGAGGCGCTTAAGAAGTTCCGCATACTTGAAGAGGAAGACCCGCTGCTGGGCGTAAAGTGGAACGAGCGCAGCGCACGCATCACCGTGCAGGTGATGGGAGACGTGGCGCTGGAAGTGCTCAAAAGCACCCTTTTACAGCGGTTCGGTCTGAACGTGAGCTTTGAAGAAGGCTCTATCATATACAGGGAGACCGTCGCTGCCCCGGTCGACGGCGCGGGGCATTACGAACCCCTGAGGCATTACGCGGAAGTCCACCTGAGGCTCGAGCCCCTGCCACAGGGTTCAGGCATAGAGCTGGAAAGCGAGGTCAGCACCGACGACCTTGCCCTGTCCTGGCAAAGACTGATATTCACCCATCTCACCGAAAGGCGTTTCGCAGGCGTGCTCACGGGTTCTCCCCTGACGGACGTGAGATTCGTGCTTACGGCAGGAATGGCGCACCTTAAGCATACCGAAGGCGGCGACTTCCGCCAGGCCACCTACCGCGCCGTCAGGCACGCCCTCATGAAAGCTCAGAACGTGCTTTTGGAACCGTATACGTATATGACCGTGACCCTGCCGCAGGAGTATTCCGGGCGCGCGATGAGCGACATCAGCCGTATGGGTCAGACATTCCAGAGCGAAACGAATCCCTCCGGAGAGTGCGTCATCTCCGCCTGCGTGCCTGTCAGGCTCGCCCATTCATATCCGCGGGAAGTGAGCATCTACAGCCGCGGGCTCGGGCGCGTCAGCGAGTCTTTTGCCGGCTACAAACCCTCCCCTGACCAGCAGGAACTCGTAGCTGCCTCCGGCTACGACCCGGAAAAGGACATCGAAAACTCCGCCGACAGCGTATTTTGCTCGCACGGCGCAGGCGTGCTGGTAAACTGGAGGGATGCGGACAGCCACATGCATATACAGCTCGGTTCCCGCCGCGTCTCTGCTCCCGAATCAAGCCCGAAAGTTCCCGCGCAGGGCTCGGATTTGGATGAGCAGCTCAAGGCGATATTCGAGCGCACCTACGGCAAAGTCTCGCCCCGCGCCATGGACAAACCGCGCACCGTCCCCGCCCCGGAACAGCAGGTGATATCCATACCCAAAAAGCCCGAATACCTGCTGGTGGACGGATATAACATCATTTTCGCATGGGACGAATTAAAAGAGCTGGCATCCTATGACGTGGAGATCGCCCGCCATGCGCTCACCGACGCGCTGGACAATTACGCCTCCCACCGGGATATCCGCCTGATACTGGTGTTTGACGCCTACAAGGTCAAGGGAAATCCCGGCAGCGTCGAGCATTACAGCAGCATAGATATCGTATACACAAAAGAAGCACAGACCGCCGACAGCTATATCGAGAAGCTCGCACACGACCTGAGTAAGGATTACCGCGTAAGGGTAGCCACCGGCGACGGACTGGAGCAGATGATAATCCTCGGCGCGGGCGCGCTTAGGATGAGTGCGCGGGAACTGAGAAACGAGATCAATGTGTCTAACGAGGAACTCCGGGGTCTGATAATGAAGCTGTCGCAGAACCGTTCCCGCGCCAGTGTGAAAGACGCCTTGGCGAGCGCTTACAGGGAGAAGCGGGACAAATGAAACGCAAAGTGATAATACTGGTTTTACAGTTCTGCGCATGCCTGCTGATCTGCCTGTCGGTGTTCGTGCTGCGCCCGATATGGCGGGGCATGGACGTCATAAGGTGGATACTGCCGCCTCTCGCGGCGCTGTTAAGCGCGTTTTTCGCCGTAAAGCTGAAAGTTAATCCATATCTGGCCTGGCTGCCGCCGCCGCTCGCGCTGACCCTTGCCGGATTTATCGCCTCCATGGGCATCGCGCCTGAAGGCGGGCTTATGCTCCTATGCGCGTTTATTGGCGTGACGGGCGCCGCCGCGGGCGATGTTTACAACAAACGAAAGGTCGGAAAATGAGCCAGAGATCGATGCTTGACCCATACAACGGAATGATCCGGGAAATGTACGCCAACGCGTTCGTAATAGCCGGCACCGAACAGGCTGCCCGCGAAGCCTGCGCGCTGGTCATTGCCCTGTATCCGGAAGGCTTAAGCCCTAAAGCTGCACTCAGGTATACGCGTCAGGAAGCGTTCAAGCTGAGCTCGCAAAGCGAGACCTCCTACGAATTCTTGGACAATTCTCCCGCCCTGTCTGGAGAAGTCTCTCTCGTCCGCAGAGCCGCCATACTGCTGGAAGGCGCGGGACTTTCCAGAGCCAAAGCCGCAAAGATAATGGCTTACCCCGTCAGCAAGCTTAACAGTCTGTACGCCCGCGCCGTAAGCCTCTCGGGCGCAAACGGGCTTAAAAAAGAGTGCAGGCAGGAAATGCACGAGATCGGCGCCTCACTGTCCCTCTCTTCCCTTAAAGCCGAAGTGCGCCGTCAGAACGCGCTGATAGATGCCAAGGAAAGCTCCGGGGGCAAGCACGGAAGGCTGGCTTCTCTCCTGATTTTTCTGCTGTTTCTGCTGTTTATAGGCGCGCTGGTGTGGCTGGCTGCCTCGCTTCTGTCGTATTACAGGAGCCTGCGCCTGGAAAACGCCGAGACCGCCGCCCTTATGGAGGATATTTATGCCCGAATACTCCGGAAGGGTTGACAGTTTAATATTCCGCAACGACGACAACGGCTACTCCGTGCTGGTCATAAAGCCGGAGCACGGCAAGGCGTTTACATGTTTCGGCACGCTCCCCTTCGCCGAAGAGGGCGATCTTGTAAAGCTCGAAGGCGAATGGACGCATCATCCGGATTACGGCGAGCAGCTTAAGGTGAGCCGCTTTTCGTTCGATATGCCCGCCACATCCGCAGCTATCGTCAGATACCTGTCTTCCGGCGGCATCAAGGGCATCGGCGAAGACACTGCCCGGCGCATCGTAGAGCATTTCGGCACCGATACGCTGAAGATAATGTACGAGCATCCCGAGAGACTTACGGAAGTAAAGGGCATCGGCAAGGTAAAAGCCGCCCAGATAAGCGCAGACTATCTCGACAAGCGGGGCGGGCAGGAGATACTCATGTATTTCCTTTCCCTGGGCATCTCCCCCGCCGTATCGCTCAAAATATACAAACAGTACGGTCAGAACGCGGTCCTGGTCTGCCGCAGCGACCCATATCGCCTCGCGGACGAGATCCGCGGCGTAGGCTTTCTGACCGCCGACTATATCGCCGGAAACCTGGGATACGCGCCCGACGACCCGCGCCGCCTGCAAAGCGGCATAAGGTATGTGCTGAACGAAGCGTTAAACGGCGGCGGGCATACGTTTTTGCCCATGGAAGAACTGCTTTCCGCCGCGGAAAAGGCGCTTAAGGTGCCTTCCGAAAGCCTGGCTCTGCGCGTCGAACAGATGATAACGGAAGGCAAACTCGTCAGGGACAACGTGGACGGTTCGGACGCAGTGTTCCTTAAAAACGTGTACGACTGCGAGCAGGATATAGCGATCCGTCTGGTGCTGCTTGCGCACAGCGCGGGACAGGAGTATTCCGAATCCGTGCCTGAGACTCTGTCCGACGGCACCGTGCTGTCCGAAGCCCAAAGGGAGGCGCTGAAAAAAAGCCTGTCCAACCGCTTGTCCGTGATCACCGGCGGCCCCGGGACCGGCAAAACCACACTGATCAGAGGCATACTTGAATGCCTGCCTGCCCGGGAGAAGCTCGCGCTGTGCGCGCCTACCGGACGCGCCGCAAAACGCATCGGCGAAGCTGCCGGCAGGGAAGCCAAAACCATACACCGCCTGCTCGGATACGCTCAGGGGGAGGAAAACGCGTTCAACGTAAACGAAGACTCCCCTCTCGACGCCGGCACGGTCATCGTGGACGAAATGTCCATGGTGGACATTTTCCTCATGCGCGCCCTGCTTAGGGCGCTTAAGCCTTCCGCAAGGCTCATACTCACGGGAGACGCGGACCAGCTGCCTTCCGTAGGCGCCGGAAACGTGCTTAAAGATATAATCGCGAGCGGCGCCGTCGCTACCAGCCGCTTGAGCGAGGTGTTCCGGCAGGGCAGCGGCAGCAGCATCGTCACCAACGCTCATCTGATCAACAAAGGCGAAATGCCCGTGATGAACCTTAAGAACAGTGACTTTTTCATCACCAGGTCTCCCGACGCGTCCCATGTTCAGGAGGAAGTAATAGGTCTGGTCACCCGTCGACTGCCCGCATACAAAGGTTTCGACCCCGTGCGCGACATACAGGTCATGAGTCCCATGAAACGGGGCGACACTGGTGTGTACGCGCTGAACCTTGTCATGCAGAGCAAACTCAATCCGCCCGCCGGACGCACGGGCATCAAGCGCGGGGATATCACGTTCTACCCCGGCGACAAGGTCATGCAGATCAAAAACGATTATTCCCTGTGCTGGACCCGTGACGGCGAGGACGGGCAGGGCGTGTTTAACGGTGACATAGGCTATGTGACGGATGTGGATGCGGACGACAAGACCGTTACCGTGCGCTTCGAGGACGACCGCGAGGCGGTCTACGAGCGCGACATGCTGGAAGAAATAGAGCTCAGCTACTGCATAAGCGTCCACAAAAGCCAGGGCAGCGAGTTCGACTGCGTGGTACTGCCGCTGCTTAACGGTCCCGATATGCTCATGACCCGCAACCTGCTGTACACCGCCGTGACCCGGGCCAAAAAGCTGGTAGTGATAGTTGGCAGGGACGACTGCGTGATGCGCATGGTCAGAAACAACCACATCGAGCGGCGATATTCATCGCTCTGTTCGAAACTCAGGCTGTTTTCATCCGCTTATGAACAGAAAAATCGCTGAATACGCGTTTTCGCCCAGGTCCGTATGCATGGGCTGTCTGAGCCTTTTCGGTGCCGAGGAAGGTTTTATATGTTCCTCCTGCCTGGAAAAACTTAAGCCGTTATACGAGACCGGAAAATCGCATAAATCCATATGCCACGAATGCGGCGAGGTGATCCGGCATGGCGTCTGCCGCGGGTGCGGCTTAAAGTCCCCCGCCTCTTTGACCGCCGTGAGCGCGTACGAATATACCGGCGTTATACGCGAACTGGTGCACCGCTTAAAGTTTGACGGCGTGTTCGCCCTGAGCAAATGGATGGCAGGCGAAATGCTGTTCGCGCTGGATACAGTCGAAGACTTTGATTTCACTCTGATCGTTCCCGTGCCCATGCACCCGCTAAGGCAGCTGGCAAGAGGATACAATCAGTCGAAGAAACTGGCCGCGGAGCTGTCCCGCCGTTTAGGTATACCCCTGTCGGATGCGCTTAAGTGCGGAAGAAATGCGCGAAGCCAGGTAGGTCTTTCCCCTGCTGAACGCAGAACGAACCTTAGGGACGCCTTCCGCGCCGCAAGTGCTGTCAAGGAAGAAAGAATACTGTTGGTAGACGATGTACGCACCACAGGTTCCACAGCCTCCGAATGCGCGAGGGCGCTTTTAACCGCCGGCTGCGAGAGCGTCACCGTGCTCACCTTCGCCAGCGCCACAGAAAAAGAAAAAGCCCCGTTCAGTGAACAGAGCGATGCGGGTAACAGGACTTGAACCTGCACGCCTTGAGGGTAAAGGAACCTAAATCCTTCGCGTCTGCCAATTCCGCCATACCCGCGCAAAGCTTTGTCAATATATCCCAAACGCTATGATTTGTCAAGCTAATTCTTTGTAACAGGTGATAAAATGCGCCGCATCATATATTATGAAAGCGTGGATTCCACAAATCTGAAACTCAAGCAGCTCGCCGATACCGTGCCAAACGGCACCGCTGTGATCGCGGACTGCCAGACGGCGGGACGCGGCAGACTGGGCCGGAACTGGTTAAGCCGCCCGGGTGACGGGGCATGTTTTTCCGTATTGGTAAAAGACAACCGCCTGACGAGCCTGAACGCCGAAGGGCTCGTGTTCTGCTGTGCCCTTGCCGCCGCGGACGCGCTAAGGGAGCTATCCGGCAAGGAGATACTCATCAAGTGGCCCAACGACCTGATCCTGAACGGCAAAAAGCTCTGCGGCATACTCTGCGAAAGCGGCTTTGACGGCGACAAGCTCAAGTGGACGGTGTGCGGCATAGGCATCAACCTTAACGCCGAAAGCTTTCCACCGGAACTCCCCTACGCAACGAGCCTGCGCCTTGAAACCGGACTCACATACGACAGCCGTCAGGCAGCTATGGATACGCTTGCCAGATTTGACAGGTATACTGAGATGCTGTATAATGACGGCCTCGGAAAACTGACCGGACTGATCGCGCCCATATCCGCGACACTGGGGCGCGAGGTGCGCGCCATATACGCGGGAACGGAAATACGGGGCACCGCCGAAAAGCTGCTTGACGACGGCTCCCTGCTGATCAGGACCGCCCAGGGCTCTGTGAGCGTTCGCTCCGGCGAAGTAAGCGTAAGAGGCCTGTACGGCTACATTTAGGAGGGCAGTATGAATTATAAAACTTTGGTGCTGACAGTGCTGTGTCTCATCAATCTTTACAAGCTTTGGGAGCTGTGGCTCGAGCGCAGATCCTTTGACAATCCGATACCCGACAATGTGACGGATGTGTATGACAGAGAGACTTATCTGCGCTGGAAAAAGTACAGCCGCGAAAAGAGCGCGCTGGAGTTTTTCCACACACTGGCGGGTTTCGTGCTGAGCTTTCTGCTTTTGCTGCTCAACACGTACAGCGCGGTGGACGGCGTGCTGGGCAAAGGCGTATATCCCGCCCTGCTGAGCGTCACGCTGTTCGACACGCTGGCGTCCTGGCTGATCGACATACCCTTCGGCTGGCACGACACCATGAAGATCGAAGAAACGTATGGTTTCAACCGTTCCTCATCAAAGACTTTCGTCACCGACCAGATCAAGCAGCTTATCATCAGCTGCATTATCGCCTGCGGTCTTGCCTGCATGCTGGCAGCTTTTCACGGCTGGCTGGGCGCATGGCTGCCGCTGGTTTTCGCCGTTGTGCTGTTCGCGGTTGTGCTTTTCATCACATTCCTCTTCCCTGTTTTCAGCAAGATCTTCAACAAGTTCACGCCTCTTGAAGACGGCGAGCTTAAGGACAAGCTCACTCAGCTGCTGACCAAAAACGGCTATAAAGTCAGAGCCATACAGGTGATGGACGCCTCCCGGCGGTCCAGCAAATCCAACGCCTACTTTACCGGGTTTGGCAAGATGAAGACCATCGTGCTTTACGACACCCTGGTCGCAAGCATGACTACGGACGAGATCGTGGCCGTATTTGCCCATGAACTGGGGCATGGCCTAAACAAGGATACCACAAAGGGTCAGGCTGTCACCGTGCTGGAGATGCTGATCATAGCGTGTCTTGCTTATCTTACCGTAAGCTGCAAGGAACTGTATACCGCCTTTGGGTTTACAGATATCAACTACGGCTTCGCCATGATACTGGTCGGCATAGAAATGGGCGTTGTGATGCCGCTGTTCGGCATACTGTCTTCGTGGATCAGCCGCAGGCATGAGTACAAAGCCGACCTGCACGCAGTAAAGGAAGGCTACGGTGCGGCACAGATCAGCGCGCTTAAGAAACTGTCCCGCAACAATTTCGCGAATCTTTCGCCTTCCCCGATAATAGTCAAACTGGAATACTCTCATCCCCCCATGTCTCAGCGGATCGCCGCCATAGAAAAGGCGATGAAAGAATAAACGGTCCATAAGCAAAGACCCGCCGGCGCTTGCCGGCGGGTCTGTTGTTATACCGCTGTTATTTCTGCTCGAAGGTGTCCGCAACTTTTTCCAGCAGTTTGCGGATCTCAAGATGCTGCGGGCAGACTCTTTCACACTTGCCGCACTTCAGGCACTCGCTTGCCGGCGAATGCACGTCCGCCGTAAGCACGCGGCTGTAATGCGCACGTGTGATCCAGTCATGGAACGCCTCGAACTTATTGAGCGCGGCGAACATATCGGGTATGAGTATGTTTTTGGGGCAGTGGTTCTGCTCCACGCAGTAGCGGCAGCCCGTGCAGGGGATCAGCCCCAGGTTCTTGAATATTCCGCACACCCTGGCTATGGCATTCTGTTCGTGTTCGGTAAGCGGAACAAAGTCCTTCATGGTGCCGATATTGTCCTGCATCTGCTCGATAGTGCTCATGCCGGAAAGCACCATGAACACGTTATCAAAGCTGGCGGCGAACCTGACGGCATAGCCCGCGTTTGAATAAGGTCCAGTCTCCCTGAGCACCTCATCCGCTTCTTCGGGCAGATTCACCAGACTGCCGCCCTTTACAGGCTCCATTATCACGCAGGGCTTTCCATGCTTGACGCACACGTCGTAGACCTTGTGCGCCTCCACTGCGGGGTCTTCGTAGTCCACGTAGTTCAGCTGTATCTGCACAAACTCGACAAACGGTTTCTCGGTAAGGATCATGTCCAGCACGTCCGCTTTGTCGTGGAATGACAGACCCACGTGGCGCAGCTTGCCTTCCTGCTTCAGCTGGTAAGCGACCTCATAGGCGTTGCAGGCTTTATACTTCTCGTAATTCCTGCGGTTCTGGGCATGCATGAGATAGAAGTCGAAATACTCAACGCCGCAGATCTTAAGCTGTTCTTCCACAAAGGGACGGATATCCTCCTCGCTGTGGAAATAGCTGTCAGACAGCTTGTCCGCCAGCAAAAACTCGCTCCTGTCGTGGCGGGCGGAAACGCAAGCTCCTATCGCCTTCTCGCTCTGTCCGTTGATGTAGCCGTGGGCGGTATCAAAGTAGTTGAAGCCCGCCGCTATGAAAGCGTCCGCCATGCGGCAGGTCTGGGGAATGTCCACCTGATCGCCGATCATGGGCAGCCGCATGCAGCCAAAGCCGAAATTGCCCCGGATCTCCGGGAAGAATCTGTTCTGTTTCATATTACCCTCCCTGTCAATGAAACGCCGATACGAATTAAGCCGCCCGTTTGGGGCGGCTGATTTAAACTAACGCTGCCCCTTGTCGTAGGGTATGCCTTCTGCCTTGGGTGCTCTGGATTTGCCGCTGGTGAGCGCAAGCACGATCGTGGACGCTATGAACGGCATCATGTTGTAGATCTCTTTGGGCCACTTCAATGCCGCCAGGAACGTGGAATCGGCGATATTCGCCAGCGACTTGAATACCGAGAAGAAGAGCGCCGCCAGGAATATCCTGATAGGCTGCCACTGGCCGAAGATCATGACCGCCAGCGCAAGGAAGCCCATACCGGTAACTCCGTTTGCAAAGTCCCAGTCCGATACTGCGGGAACGATATAGGCAAAACCGCCTATTCCGCCCAGCGCGCCGGAGAACAGCACGCCGATGTAACGCATTTTATATACGTTGATGCCAACGCTGTCCGCCGCCTGGGGATGCTCGCCGCAAGCCCTTAAGCGCAGACCCAGCTTTGTCTTGTACAGGATCAGGAAGCTGATCACCAGGATCACGATGCCAAGCACAAAGAACCAGTTTATGGTCACCTGGCCGATGTTGAACATGAACGCGGAATTCACATACTTGATCCTGGCGGCTTCGCTGCCGTTGACGCGCTTTGCTATGACCATTGCTATGGCCGTGGCAAGAATATTAAGCGCCGTGCCGCCTATGGTCTGGTCCGCTTTCAGGTTAATAGAGGCAAAAGCCAGCAGCAGCGAGTATATCATACCGGCAAGCGCCGCCGTCAGTATAGACAGTATCACCTGCATTACGGGAGACGCAGGACCCACGGCGCTCGTCACCAGAACGCCCGCCAGACCGCCTATGACCATGATGCCTTCAAGTGCGATGTTTATAATACCGCTGCGCTCGGAAAACATTCCTCCCAGAGCCACCAGCATCAGTACTGTGCCGTACAGAAGCGTGTATTTAGTGAGCAGTACCATTACTTATCCAGCTCCTTCCTGCGTGATTTACGGCCGAACAACGCGGCGATCTTACCGGAGAACAGCATCATGAACGCGCACAGGTAGATGATAACGCCGCTCATAATATCCGCTATCTCCTTCGGGAACAGGCTCGTGTCCATGTTGCCGCCGCCAACAGCCAGATGAGCTTTGAAAGCAGCAGAGAAGATGATGCCCAGCGGGTTCGAGGACGCCAGAAGCGCAACGGCGATACCGTCAAAGCCCGTCGCAGGCAGCGAGGTGGATGTAAGCGGGTTCCACTGCAGGGTATCCGTCAGATAGTAAAGCCCCGCGCCTAAACCGGCAAGCGCTCCCGCAATAGCCATGGAGAGAATGATGTTGCGCTTATCGTTTATGCCGGCGTATTTTGCCGCAGTCTTGGAATAACCGCACGCCTTAAGTTCATAGCCAAAGACGGTTTTATTCAGTATAACATAAAACACTATGGCTATTATGATCGCTATGAAGACCGAAATGGTGGCCGGATTCTTGAACAGTTTGGAGCCCAGCGAAGTCAGGTCCGGGATCACGCCCGAAGGGTTCACGGATCTGATCTCCACGGTCTTGGTCGTATAGGCATTATACATGGGCCCCTTGCCGTTGGCATATAACAGCGTATTAACGCCGTATAAGCCGATCCAGTTGAACATGATCGATGTAATAACTTCGTTTATGTTGAAAAACGCTTTGAAGAAGCCCGGTATCGCGCCCCACACCGCACCGAACAGCCCGGATGCGAGCAGGCATACCCACCAGGGGCATTTCAGCACCAGCGCGAACAGCAGACCGCCGAAGGCGCCCACTGTATACTGGCCGGCAGCGCCTATGTTGAACAGGCCCGTTTTAAACGCGAAGCCCACGGACAGACCGCACATAAGCAGCGGAGCCGCCTGGGCGATCTCGCCCCTTATTCTTCCAAGAGACCTGTCTCTTGACCAGTTAAGCAGGTAGAAGCCGCCCTGGAATATCCTGTAAAAGCCCTTGTTCCAGGCCTGGGATATAACGTCTCCGAAAGAATACGGCGCGCCTTTTGCCGCAAATGCGCTCCATGACAGCACCACAAGGATCACAAAACCGATAAGCAGACCTATGAATATGCATACGAGTGCAGCCATCACCGTATACAAGGCCTTTTGAAACCGTCCGGAATTATTCATCTGCCGCCGCCTCCTTTGCGCCCTTATTGTCTTTCGCAGCGCCGGCCATGTAAAGGCCAAGTTCCTGTACGGTGGTCTTGTCGGGTTCAAACTCGCCCACTATTTCCCCTTCGTACATGACCAATATGCGGTCGGATACATTCATGACTTCATCAAGCTCCAGGCTGACCAGCAATACCGCGGCGCCTCTGTCTCTGGCTGCGATCAGCTGCTTGTGTATATACTCAATCGCGCCGACGTCCAGTCCCCTTGTAGGCTGCACGGAGACCAGCAGTTCAGTATGTCTGTCGATCTCGCGGCCCACTATCGCCTTTTGCTGGTTGCCTCCGGACATGGACCTGGCAATGGTCACCGGTCCCTGACCCGAGCGGATATCGAATTCCTTTATCAGGCGGTTGGCATACTGCCTCACGGCTTTTTTCTTGATGAAACCGGCTTTCTGGAACTCGGGTTCAAAATAGCGCTGAAGCTCCAGGTTGTCCTCGAGGGAATAGTCCAGCACCAGGCCGTGTTTATGCCTGTCTTCCGGAATGTGGCTCAGGCCTCCCAATGCACGTGTGCGGATCGACGCGTGCGTTATGTCCTGCCCGCAGAGGATGACCCTGCCCGATGACATTTTTTCAAGTCCGGTAAGCGCCTGCACAAATTCGGTCTGGCCGTTGCCCTCGATGCCGGCAAGACAGACTATCTCACCGCTGCGTACCGTGAAGCTCACGTTTTTGACTGCGTTGTTTTTATGGAGCTTGCTGGGCACAGTTACATTTTTGACTTCAAGCACCGTTTTGCCGGGATTGGACGGCAGCTTCTGCACGGTGAATTCCACATCCCTGCCTACCATCATGCGGCTCAGCTCTTCTTTGGTAGTGTCCTTTATGTCCACAGTGCCCATGTATTTGCCTTTTCTGAGCACCGTGCACCTGTCGGCGACTGCCATGATCTCGTTGAGCTTGTGAGTGATGAACAGTATGCTTTTGCCTTCTTTGGCAAACCCGCGCATTATCTCCATCAATTCGTCGATCTCCTGGGGCGTCAGCACGGCGGTAGGTTCGTCAAATATGAGGATCTCGTTGTCCCGGTACAGCATCTTGAGTATTTCCACTCTTTGCTGCATGCCCACGGAAATATCCTCCACCAATGCGTCCGGATCGATGGCAAGGCCGTAGCGATGGCTCAATTCCATGACCTTTTTGCGCGCATCGTCCTTCTTGAGAAAACCGTACTTGGTATCTTCCGCGCCCAGTATGATATTGTCAAGCACGCTGAAAACTTCGACCAACTTAAAATGCTGGTGCACCATGCCTATATTGAGCGCGTTGGCGTCGTTGGGGTCATTTATCTTAACGACCTGTCCATTCTTGCGGATTTCACCTTCATCCGGCTGATACAACCCGAACAGCACGCTCATTAGCGTGCTCTTTCCCGCGCCGTTTTCACCAAGCAGAGCATGGATCTCGCCACGTTTCAAACGCAGCGTGATATCATCATTCGCCTTTATGCCCGGAAATGTCTTGGTGATGTGCAACATCTCGATTACGTAATCGTCCAAGCGTCATCTCTCCCCACATATCAGTTTATGTCAATTATACAGGCTTTTCGAAAAAAACACAACCTTTTCCGGGACTTTTTTGATGGTCATATTGTGTAAAAAACAAAGACCCGCGGCAGATGCCGCAGGTCTTTTCAGGTCATTTATTACGCAATGTAGTCCACAGCGGTGAACTCGCTCACAGCGGGAGTAACATCGGTATCGAAGGAATTGTCGATAGCGATGGTGCCGTCCATGATCAGCGCCTTGACCGCAGCCAGATCCTCAACGGTGAAGGTGGTGAGCCTCCAGGTGGCTTCATTGGTGGGCAGACCTACGTAATCGCCCTCGTTAAGGCTGTATACCTTGAACTGGCCGCCTACGTTCGCCCAGTTGCCGGCGAAGTACTCGCCCAGCAGGGTCTCGGTGACGTTCTTAAGGCCCTTCATGGCGGAGGTGATGATCAGCTCGTCGATAACGCCCTGGTCAACGTCTACGCCGATGACTTTGCCGTCGTTCAGCTTGGCAGCTTCAAGAGCGGAAGTGTAGATGCCGCCGCCGCAGGCGAACACTACCTGAGTGCCGGACTGATACCAGCCCTCCATCTTGGCAGTGATGGTGGGATCGCCGAAGAACTGGCCGCCGTAGGTGTATTTGATCTCGATGTTTACGCCCATTTCCTTGGCAGCGTAGTCAGCGCCCTGCACAAAGCCGTAGCCGTAGCGTACAACGGCGGGAACCGCCATGCCGCCCAGGAAGCCCAGCTTGGTGTAGCCGTCCTTTACCGCGGCATAGCCGGCCAGGAAGCCCGCCTGCTCCTCAGCAAAGGTAACGCACACTACGTTTTCAGCAGCTTCGTAATAAGTTACATAGTCGAAGGTCAGGTCGCCGGAGCCGACGTCAACAGCGATGAACTTCACATCAGGATACTCGTCCTGAGCTTCTACCACGGCAGTACCGAACAGATAGCCGGGCAGTACGATAACGGTGGCGCCTTCGGCGACAGCGGTATCGATCTTGATCATACGGGAGTCATGCGAGTCCTCATCGGGCTTATAATACTGATACTCAATGTTGTTCGCGGTAGCGAATTCCACAACGCCTTCCCAGCAGGCCTGGTTGAAGGATTCGTCGTCGATGCCGCCGATGTCGGTCACCAGGGCGATCTTTTCTTCCGCCATGGCAAAGCAGGTCAGAGCCAACAGAGCCGCAAGCAGGATAGCAAGAATCTTCTTCATAGTTTAGATTCCCTCCAAATATAATCTGCGTTCCAAACGCGCTTTTATTATAACAAAGTGCCAATGCAAATTCAAGTGAGTTTATTTCTCTTAACAGTATTTCCAAAAATATAAACATGTTAAAAAGCGGTTAAGATGACTATCGGCGACATATTATGTGCTATAATATGAACAGTTTTTTTCGGAGGTGTTACTTGCTATGAAAAAGCTGTGGAACGAGTTTAAGGCCTTCGCGTTCAAAGGCAACGTGCTCGACCTGGCAGTAGGTATGATCATCGGCGCCGCGTTCACCGCGATAGTCAACGCGCTGGTCAACAGCGTGTTCATGCCCCTGCTCTCCCTCATCACCGGCAAGGTGGACTTCAACGCCATGAAGTGGACAATCAAGACCGGTTCCGCCGTGACTTATCTTGAAGACGGCACCGAGCAGGTCGTCGACCACGTGACCGAGATCCCCTACGGCATGTTCCTGCAGGCGATCTTCGTGTTCCTGTTCACCGCCCTGTGCCTGTTCCTTGTGGTCAAATCCATCAACAAGATGATGAACCTCAAGAAAAAGGAAGAAGCTCCCAAGGAGCCCCCGCGTCTGTGCCCCTACTGCTTCCAGGAAGTCCACAAGGAAGCCACCCGCTGCCCTCACTGCACCAGCGAGCTGATCATCAAGCTGGACAAGTAATCCATACGTTAAGCGGCGGGGTCTAAGCCTCGCCGTATATTTATATCCGCCCGTTGGGAAAGGATCCGCTTTGGAAAACGAATTTCAGGACAACCGATATGAAAGCCGGATAAGCTCCGGAAAAAGCGCTTCGCCCGCGCTCAGGGCGCTTTGGGGCGCACTGCTCAGCATCGGCGCGTCAGGCCTGTGCATGCTCGTGCCCGTGATACGCCTGCCCGGCATACTGCTTACGTTCCTGCCTCTGCTGGCGGGATTCATCGCCTTTGGTATCGGCGACGCAGCGGGGCTGGCCGGTTTCTCCGCAGTGTATTTCGCAGCGGACTGCTTTTCATGGGGCGTGCTGCCCGCGCTCGTGCTGGCGCTTGCGGTGCTGCCTCCCCTGTGGCTGCACGAATACATTAGCGCGAAACACCCAGGCGGCTTTTTCAGGCGCATGTACCTGTGCCTGGCTGCGGAACTCGTGTGCCTGGTGATCGTGCTGGGCGCGATAACCCTTTACACGGGGAAAAACGCCGCGGAACTGTTTACCGGCGCCCTGCAAAGCAGCCTTGGATCACTTTCCGGTGAGAGCCGGGAAGCCGTCGCGGGCTATTACCGCGCCATATATTCCATGTTCGATTCCCGCCTCGCGGACAAGACTGCTGCTGAAATATTCGATTACGCGGTAGGCCAGATGAGCGAGCTTATCAAGCTTACCCTGCCCGCCATGCTCCTTGTGTTCGCATCGCTGAACGTACTGCCCGGCGCGGGCATCAGCTCTGTAATCAGGAGCAGGCGAGGCGTGGAAGGCGAAGAAGCTCCCGCCATCGGTTCGTGGCGTCTGCCCGCCTCGTTTATCGGCGGACTGATCGCCATTCTGGTCACGGCGTTCATCATCCAGCGCCTTTCCCCCGCGCGCGGCCAGGTCATAGTGTACACCGCCTTGACTGCAGCCGTGATAATGGGTATAATTCAGTATGTCGCATCCTGGTGGGACAGGCTGCAGCGTATGGGCATGCCCAGAGGCATGCGCATAGTACTGTTTGTTATGGAAACCCTGTTTTTCTTCCAGCTGATACCCGTATACGGCTGGCTGAGCATGCTGATAGGTTCCCGCGGCATCATAAGGGGCTTCATAGCCAGACGCGGGCAATCCAGTGAAGAATGATCCGGAGGGATTGAAATGAAAGTATTACTTTTGCAGGACGTACGCGGCACAGGCAAAAAAGACGATATCGTAGAAGTCAGCGAAGGCTACGGCAGGAACTATCTTATCCCCCGCAAGCTCGCCCGTGAAGCCACTGCCGAAACGCTCAATTCCGTGAACCGCGCCAAAGCAGCAGAAGCACACCGTGAGGAGCTTAAGCGCCAGGATGCGGACATTAAAAGCCGCGAACTTAAGGGCAAGGTCATTCAGATCACAGCCCGCGGCGGCGAAAACGGCAAGCTCTACGGCGCCGTCACCAACGACATGATCGCCGAAGCGCTCAAGGCGCAGCACGGCATCGAGGTCGACAAGCGCAAGATCGAGCAGGAAGAGCCCATCAAAAGCGCGGGTCAGAGCTTCGTCGTCGTCAAGCTCTACAGCGGCATCAACGTCAGGATGATAGTGAACACGACGGTGACCGCAAAATAATGGAACAGGCATTTAACGAGCTGCCCCATCAGCTTGATGCGGAAAAAAGCGTAATAGGCGCGCTGCTCAAGTCTCCCGAAGCGGTGATGCTGGCGCAGGAGACCCTTAAGGAGGACGATTTTTTCGATCCCACTTTAAGGGAGCTTTTCGGTGCGATAATGTACCTGGCAAGCATGTCCCGCCCCGTTGACATCGTAACGCTGTCTCAGGAAATGGACAGGCGCGGAAGGCTTGAAGCGATAGGCGGCACCGCGTATCTGGTCGAGCTCGTCCGCGGCGTGCCCGCCGCGTCGAACGTAGGCGCGTATATGGCGATAGTGGACGAAAAGTCCACTCTCAGGAAGCTTATTTCGGCGGCTCAGAGCATATCCAAAAGCTGCTACGCCGGCGAAATGGAAACCAGCGATATCCTGGCGCAGAGCGAAAAGCTCATATACGACATCACCATGCGCAAGGGCGGCGAGCAGCTCACCCCCATCCAGCCCATACTTGTCAAGACATTCGAGTTCATCGAAAAACTGGTAAACAACCACGGCAGGATAGAAGGCGTGCCTTCGGGCTACCGCGCTCTGGACGACATGACCACCGGCTTCCATCCCGGAGAACTGGTGCTCATCGCCGCCCGCCCCTCAATGGGCAAGACCAGCTTCGGCATGAACATTATCGAAAACACCGCTATAAGAGACAAAAAGAAGGCCGCCGTGTTCTCCCTTGAAATGCCCGCCGAACAGCTCGTGCTGCGCATGCTGTGCACGGAAGCGCAGGTGGACATGCAGCGCGTCAGGAAGGGGCGCATCGACGACGACGAATGGTTCAAGCTTTCTTCAGCCATGACCAACATCGCCGGTGCGGCGATCTTCATAGACGCCACGGCAGGCATGACCGTTCCGCAGATGCGTTCCAAAGCGCGCCGCCTGCAGATGGAGCACGGACTGGACGTGATAATGATAGACTACCTGCAGCTCATGAGCGGCACCGGCAAGTTCGGTTCCCGCCAGGAGGAGATCGCGGGCATATCCCGCCAGCTCAAGGCGCTCGCCACCGAACTTGGCGTACCCGTGCTTGCGCTCAGCCAGCTTTCCCGCGCCCCCACCGGCCGTTCCAACCACCGCCCCGTACTCAGCGACATAAGAGACTCCGGCGCCATCGAGCAGGACGCTGACGTGGTCATGTTCATTCACAGGGAAGAGTACTACGATCCCAAGCCCGAAAACAAGGATAAGGCTGAGATCATCATTTCCAAGCAGCGCAACGGTGCTCTGGGCACTGTGGAATTGGGCTGGAAAGGCGAATTCACCCGCTTTTTCGACCTTACCCCCGAAGGCAAGGAGATTCAGGCGGATTCATAGCATAACCTTTGGTTTTATTTCTTTGATGCTAAAGCAGGCGCCTGCGGGATTTCCCGCAGGCGCCTGCTCGTGTTATTTGTGAACGGTCTTATTTGGCGAGGTACTGATTGGTCAGGCTCACTATGAACTGCTGCACGTCGTTTGCAACGCCCATGCTCCAGTCGGTAGCGATCTTGGCTGCATTTTCGGGATCGGCAGCCACCTGGGCTTTCATCTCGGCAAATGCGGCATTCACTTCCGCCTGCTTGGCGTACAACGCGGTCTTGGCATTCTCAAGCTTATCCTCGGCCAAACCGCCGGCCAGCACGGAGTTGCTCAGCGCGTCTACGGCCCAGTAGAAGGAGTCGGCCCAGACATCGGGGATCTTCACGAAGCCTTCGATCATCTTGACTTCACCGTCGACCCTCATGCGCTTGGTGGTGGCGTAGTAGACGCCGCTTTCGGGAGCTTCCTGGGTGAACTCGGCTTCAACGGTGCTCACACCGTAGGAGGGCGCCATCGCTGTGGTCAGCATGGGATAGTAAGGCACGAACACGCTCAACATGGTGTCGTTCATGGCGACCCACTCGATGGTGTTGGTCAGGCCGTCCTGCTTGTAGGTCTGGAAAACGTGAGTCTCCAGGTTGCCCGCCTTGCCGATCTGATCCACATGGTAGAAGTTCTGCACGTCATCTATGGTGAACACTTTGCCAAGGGAGATGCCGGTGTACATGGGAACGATGTTGCCTTCCGCATCCACGTTTGAGATCAGGTAGGAAGCGGCGGGATCGATAGTCTCGGCGGTGGCGCCGGCAAACGCGGGATCAAGGTAGTTGAGCGCATTCACCATACGGGCGTTGGCGGAAGAGCTGCCCACGTAGGACATCACGAAGTTGATCACGTTGGCTTCCTCGTCTCCGACCAGGGTGCCTGCCTGCTTGGCAATATCGAATATACCCGCAGAGGCAATGACGTTTTCGGTGTCGTCCAGGTCGATCAGGCCGATGATGGACATGTTGGGCTGCGCCATCACTAGATCGTCGGTCAGTTTAACGGCGATGTACTGGTGGCCGGAAAGGTTTTCAACGTACCAGGTCTCGTAAGCGTCGGCGATGAAGATGCCCGAGCCGGAGTTGCTGCCCACGCTGTCCAGTATGCTGAAGAACAGGTTAAGCGCTTCCTTTGCGCTGCCCGCCTCGCTTAACAGTATCGTAGTCAGTTCAGCTTCCTCGATGCCTTCATCCGTGCTGGGATCGACGCCCTTTATGGCAGCCGAAGCTCCCAGGGATTCGGTAGCGGTGACCGTCAGGCCTTTCTCATTGGTACCGGCAGCCTGATACGGAGTGTGTACGTGAGTCTCTCCGCAGTCGGGGCACACATAATCGACGCCCTCGAGGTTGTCGTCGGAAAACGCCGTGTAAGCGTAACTGTCATGAGTGAACGTCCAGGTGAAACCGTAGCAGCCGGCGTATTCGTCTCCGGCCTTGTGAACGCCTGCGGGGACCGCGAAGAACAGCTTGTTCATGCTGTTCGACATATCCTCGCTGCGTCCGAAGATAGCAGAACCGTCATCCGTCAACGCACTCCCCACATAGATGCTGGTGCACGCATAAGCGGAAGAAAGCATAAGGCCCATAACCATGACCAGAGCGAGAACCGCAGTAATTATCTTTTTCATATCAGACTTGACCGTCCTTTCTTGAGGTTGAGCAAAGTATACTCCTTGCCGCCGGGCGCGTCAAGTATAAATATGCATATTTTACAGAAATTATACAAACAATATTCACGTATAACAGATTTTATACAGTTTTTATGCATATTCTGATCGTTGTCAGCGGTATAATGCATAAAAAGGGAGCCGCCGCGGTGCGGCAGCTCCCTTAAGGGCAACGGCTTTGGCTTTATTTGCCGTAAGCTCTGGTATAGATGTCGAGATATTCTTCGCCCAGGCCGGTGATCTCGGCGAGGAACGCTTCGTAATCGGCATCTATGGACTTGGCACCGGTGATGAAGTCGGCGGTCCAGGTCTCAACGGCATAGTCAAGCTGCACTTTCAGCTCGGCAGCCCTGTCGGTATCCGCTTTGGACATGTACACATCGGGATAGATCACTCTCCAGTAGGGCACGTACTGACGCTCTACCTCGGCGTTGATCCAGTCG
>JAEEGL012961149.1_pt1 | contig 21948 bp, 16 predicted proteins | sample 9134231 | NCBI WGS metagenome assembly JAEEGL01 (sample SAMN16246548, study PRJNA631951) | gut metagenome | biome: gut microbiome; feature: rumen; material: fiber-attached | host: Bos | place: Iran: Karaj | collected 2018-10 | reverse complement strand
GAAGAGATCCGTCCGGGAGTTTTTGTGGACGGAGCCCACAACATCGATGGTGTCGAGGCGTTTATTGACAGCGTAGGTGAAATTGAATGTGAAGGAAGAAAGCTTCTCCTTTTCGGAATTGTAGGTGATAAGCAGTACCAGAGCATAATCGACAGGCTTCTGTCCTGCAGGATATTTGATACAATCTATGTTACGGCCCTTGAGACCAGCAGGACTGTATCTGTGGGTGATCTGAAGGCTGCCTTTGAGGATAGCAAGGACAGATTGGGAATTATCGGCCTGTCAATAAAATATTACAGCAATGTCCGGGATGCTATGACAGATATCATAACCAGCAGGAAGTCTGGAGATATGGTATTTGCTGCAGGATCTCTTTATTTGGCGGGCCAGATAAAAGAAATGATTTAACGAGGATTATAATGATAAATTTTGAAGAAGAATTAAAGAAATTCAAACCTAGTCTTGAGATAGAGGACGCTGAGGACATCATTTACAGACAGGATCTGGATGATATGTCCGATGTTATCGTAAAACTCCTTAAGGATGCCGGTCAGGAAGCAGACAGTCAGAAGAGGAGCAGATAATGAAGTGCTATTATTGCGGAGCTGAGCTTACAAAAGATAATACATGCCCAAGCTGCGGAGCTAAGGTTGGAACCTATAAGAAGATAAAGAGTCTCTCTAACCATTTTTACAATGAGGGCCTTGAAAAAGCCGGCGTGAGAGATATGACCGGCGCTGTTGAATCGCTCAGACAAAGTCTCAAACTTGATAAATCAAATATAGATGCTAGAAATCTTCTTGGTCTTATCTATTATGATACAGGTGAAGTGGTAGCTGCTCTTTCCGAGTGGGTTATCAGTAAAAACCTGCGTTCCGAGGATAACCTGGCAGACAGATACATTGAGGATGTCAGGAATTCACCATCGCTGCTTGACAATATCAATCAGACCATCAAAAAGTTTAATATTGCCCTTAACTACTGCCGTCAGGAGAGCTATGACCTTGCAGAGATACAGCTTAAAAAAGTGTTGCAGCTCAATAAGAGACTGATAAAGGCGCATCTTTTGCTTGCCCTTCTTTGCCTTAAAAACGGCAAGTGGGACAGAGCCAAGATTGAATCTCAGAAGGCACTTGATCTGGATTCGGGCAATCTTATGGCAAAAAGATATCTTAAAGAAGCAGACAGTATGTTGCTTCCGGGTGAAAGCGGCAAGCTTATTTCCGATGTGACTGATGACAAGGATGGTTCCATCAGATATACCAGCGGAAATGAGATGATAATTCAGCCTGTTAAAAAGTCAGCTATTGCAAAATCCAGCTCAATCTGGGGAATAGTGCTTGGCATTGTTCTTGGCGTGGCAGCAGCATGCTTTTTGATTCTTCCGCAAAGAATCCAGAGCATTAACAGCAGCAATCAGGCTAGAATAACTCAGATAAGTGAGGAATCTGATTCAAAATCAGCTCAGATAAATGCTTATGAGCAGCAGATTGCGAATCTTAACAAAGAGGTGGAGGAGCTCAAGGGCCAGGTTACAGGCTATGAAGGCGTTGACAGCACCTCTGCTGCAATGAACAGTCTTATGCAGGCTACTGCAATTTATATGAACGACTCATCTGACGTTGAAGGAATGACCAAGGCACTTGAGAACCTTGATCTTGACGTGGTAGATGAGAATGTTTCTGAGGAGTTTAAAAATCTGTACGATTCATTGATGGTTCTTGTAGGACCACAGCTTGCTACTTCATATTATGAAGCAGGCTATGATGCTTATAAGCAGGAGGATTATGAGACTGCAATTGCTAATCTTTCCAAGGCTTACCAGTATGACAATACAAATGTTAATACTTTGTATTATCTGGGCAATGCTTACAATGCTCACGGGGATCTGGACAAGGCCAAGGAAGTTTATGATGCAGTTATTACCGATTTCCCTAACACTCAGAGTGCAGCAGCAGCTCAGACAAAGCTTGCAGAGATCAATAACGCAGGAAATTAAGTATTTGTGGGATTTAGTGGGAAATGATTAATTTTTCGGATTTGACCTTTATTTTCAGGTTTTTACCTGTGTTTTTAATAGTATATTATCTGTCCCCCAGAGAATATAGAACATTTACGCTGCTTGCGGGCAGTCTGGTATTCTATGGTATCGGGGATCTTAAGATGCTACCTGTTCTCTGTGTAGCTGTTGTTGTCAACTACTTGTTTTCAAGGGCTCTGTTTGGAGGGACTAAAAGGAAGCTCCTTCTTGCCTTCATTGTTTTTCTTGACGCAGTAATGCTCGTGGAATTCAAGCTCCTTGGACAATTCGTTGACAGTCGTCTCATGCCGATAGGAATCAGCTTCTTTGTATTCAAGATGATCTCCTTTCAGGCTGATGTTTACCTTGGAAAAATTAAAAAAGAGCCTGGCTTCTTAAATACCGCGACCTACTTTTGCATGTTCCCACAGGTGGTATCAGGCCCAATAATGAGATTTGCCGATTATGAAAGGCATAGACACAACAGGACCATTCTCGAGATTTTTGAAAGAATCGAGGACGGTCTTAAGTTCTTTACAGTGGGACTTGGAATGAAGGTCCTTCTGGCAGATCATCTTGCCATGCTCTGGAAGGATATCGGAACCATAGGCTATGAGAGTATTTCAACACCTCTTGCCTGGCTTGGAGCTGTGTCCTATTCACTTCAGCTGTACATGGATTTCTGGGGATATTCACTGATGGCAGCAGGTATAGGTGTCATGCTCGGCTTTCCTTTTGTTATGAACTTTGATCACCCCTATTCAGCTTGTAATGTTTCGGAGTTTTACAGAAAATGGCATGCTTCTCTTGGTTCCTGGTTCAGGGATTACATTTATATTCCACTTGGAGGAAGCAGGCATGGAAGTGCGCGAACCATTTTTAATCTGCTGATTGTATGGCTGATCACCGGCTTCTGGCACGGAGTAACCTTTAACTTTTTCCTGTGGGGGCTTATAATCTTCGCTATAATAATCTGTGAGAAATATCTCCTTTGCAGACTGCCTTCATTTTTGGAAAAGCTTATAGGAAAGATAAATGTCCTTGTGCTTATTCCGCTTACCTGGGTTATTTTTGCTATATCCGACAAGGTGATGCTCATTGATTATTTCAAGAGACTGTTCCCGTTCTTTGGAACCGGAATTTCCGTAAATGAAAATGACTTTATAAAAAATATCAGTATTTACGGAGCCTTTATCGGCGTCAGCCTGCTTCTTCTTTTTCCTAAGGTTTATGGTTTTTTTGAAAACAGAAGGAGAAGCGTATTTATAACTATTTTGCTGTTTGTTCTTTTTGGAGCCTGCATGTACAGCCTTTCGAATGCTGCAGGTAATCCATTTATGTATTTTAGATTCTGATATGTGAAAGTGTAAGGAAGATGAAGCTTTTTAAAACAAGCCCGCTGCTTTGCATGGTGGCGGCATGTACAATCTTCATATCGGTTATTTCCTATGTATTCGCAGACACTGTTTACGCAAATTACAGCAGCGAATACGATGAGAAGAAAGCACCTATTTTTGTTCTGGCCTTAAGAGGAGCTTCCGATGGCGTTTTTCCGTGGACTTTGGTGGAGCTTCCATCGGAAGTGTCAGTTGTTCCTGAGGAAATTGTGGAGGAACAGAAAGCTATAGAGGAAGCTGCGATTGTTGAGGAGATCACGGAGCCTGAGGTACTCATCGAGGAAGCCTCAGCCGATGCATCTGACATAGCAGAGGAAGAGGCAGTTGAAGAAGACGAGGATAAGACCTACGAGCTTACAGAGGTTACTCCGGAGTACTTCGAGGATGCTCTTTTTATTGGCGATTCCAGAACTGTAGGACTTTCCGAGTACGTTGAGGAGCTTGATGAAAAGGCAACCTTTTATGCCAAGGTTTCTCTAACTATTTATGGAGTTCTTGAGAAGCAGTTCTTAAAGACAGATGATGGCAAAATGAGTATTGAAGAGGCTTTGCAGGATCAGCAGTTCGGAAAGATATATATAAGCCTCGGACTTAATGAGATTGGAACAGGAACAGCGGAGACCTTCGCTGAGAGCTACTCTGAAGTGATTGAGAGACTTAAGGAACTTCAGCCGGATGCAATTATTTTCATTCAGGGAATAATGCATGTGGCAGAGAGAAAGAGCAGCGAAGATAAGTACTTCAACAACGAGAACATCAACAGAAGAAATGAAGTCCTTTCGCAGCTTGCGGATAACAAGACTGTTTTTTACATTGATATGAACGAAGCAGTAGATGATGAAAACGGAAATCTTCAAGCCGGACTTTCATTTGATGATATACATCTGAAGGCTTCTTCTTACCAGCTGTGGTACGATTTCCTTTTAGGACATGGCATAGTTAAGGATTGAATTGGGAGTAGGTAATGGAAAAGAATAAAAAAGGACTGGCAGGGGAAATAGTACTTGTCAGTATAGTTTCGTTTTTAATAGTATTCGGAGCAACCTATTTACTAGGAACGCTGACAAGTGGCTGGCATTTTGTGGATGACCATGAATTTTTGGAATATACCTATCTTACGAAATACAAGAACGTGTCCTGGTGGGAGCTTGTAAAGCTTGTTCTTCAAAATGACCGAACAACCAGAAACAATTCTCTGTATTATCCTTCTAAGATTCTTTTGCTTATGCTTTGCGGTGCTGATCCTTTTAAGCTTCATGTTTCCAAGGCTATAGAGGCTGCAATAGCAATGATCCTCATATATTTCTGCGGAAAAAAGATCACTGCTTCAAAGCTTATTAGTGCGCTCTTTGCGCTTACCTCAATGGTTGGCTTTCAGGGAGCTCTCTGGTGGAAGCTTGGCCCTGAACAGATGCAGGGAACAATCTGCTTTGGAATTGCTTTTTTGTGCCTTTTAAACTGGCTCGAAAAGCCTGCAAAAAAGGCTTATGCTATCACAGCCTTCATATTCTCTGTTGCCATGGGCTATTATCATGAGTCATTCTTTCTTGTGATGCCCTTTATGGCTTTCTATGTTATTTACTATTCTTATAAAGAAAATCCGGCTTTGTTTTCGACATCAGATACAGGAAGTGTAAAGGCATATTTTTCAAAGCTGATAAATGGTATGAAGGGGAGATTCTGCTTTGCACTTTTATGTCTTATAACCTGCGCAGCAATTCTGCTTGCGATTGTCATAAGACTTGGTACCAGCAGCTATGATCCTGTCAGCTTCAGCTCAGGAACACCTATATCTACTTACATAAATGGAATTCTTTTTTCCTTGGAAAACGATCTTCGCTGGTACTGGAAGCTTGGAATCGTACTCGTAGGAATTCTTCTTACATTTTTTGACAGACTCAGGAAAAAGCTTCCTGATATGTTGATCGCGCTGGTGTTCATCCTTCCTCAGGTGGTTCTTTACAGCAAGGAGGGAATCAGCGAGCGCTATCTTCTTCCAATAATAATCGGTTATGCGCTGTTTTTTGTGGCTTTTGCTCTCAGGTATGACTTCCTTAAAGGAAAAAGAAGGATACTTTATGTGCTGACCCTTCTCATAATGCTTTTTGCAAACGGCAGAGCTCTGGCTGTTGAAGGCGATTACTACAGATTCAGAGGACAGGGAGTCACCAACTGCCTTGAGCAGATTGAGGAGATGAGTGACAAGGGCTATACCGTTATGAGCTGCCTTGGAATCTGCAACCCGGAGGCCGACTGGACGGTTGAGATGTATATGCGCTCCAAGGGAAAAGATGATATTTATTACTGGGATCAGGGAGAGCAGACAGTAAATACCGTGAGGCCCTTTATACATGACCCTTCTTCAGAGAAAATTAGTCTTGATGAAGTGGACGTTGTTGTAGCCTATAACAGAAATGACAGACACTTTGAGGTTGAGCCTAATTTCGACTTATCTGAGTTTAAAATGATAAGAAGTGCCGGAATTGATATCTACTACAGAAACGAAGCGGCAGCAGAGGTTACCGACGAGCTTATAGAAAGACTTCATGTTAAGCCGACCCTTCATGGAATTGGTGAGTAAAAAAATTTTTTAAAGTCAAGTATATAGATTTAGAATCAAGGGTGATAAAATGTCTAGAGAAATGGTTTTTAAAATGGAAAGACCGGGACTTCTTCATGAAGGAGACGAGGTGACAGTCACAGAGGGAGTTCTGCCCAGTAACTATTATTATACAATTGATCCTTCCCTTGCTATGTCGGGCAATTTCCCCTTCCGTGAGAGAATGCTCGAGCGAAAAGGAAGAGTAACAAAGGTAGAAGAGAACGCCAGAGGCTATTATGTCACAGCCATATTTGGCGAGGAGAATGAACAATAGACTTATAAAGGAGGCTTATTATGCAGTACGTTTCAACAGCTAAGGCACCGGCAGCAATCGGCCCTTATTCACAGGCTATCATAGCAGGAGATTTTCTTTATGCTTCAGGACAGATTCCGATCAACCCTGAGTCAGGAGAGATTGAAGCTTCCACAATAGCAGATCAGGCAGACAGAGCCTGCAGAAATATCGGAGAGATTCTCAGTGCTGCAGGAACAGATTATGAGCACGTTGTAAAGACAACCTGCTTTTTGGCAGAGATGAGTGATTTCGCTGCTTTCAATGCGGTTTATGAGCAGTATTTCACAGGCAAGCCGGCGAGAAGCTGTGTTGCAGTTAAGCAGCTTCCTCGAAATGTCCTTTGTGAGATCGAGGTTATCGCGTATCTTAAATAAATAAATGTATGCAGGATTGCGGGAGCGAAGCGAAGCAATCCGTATATCCTTCATATATATATTTCAAAGTTGGGGGAAATAATATGAAGTATCGATTTATTGCCGGTATCCTGCTTCTATCTTATCTCCTCACCGGATGCGGGAGTTTCACCGGAAGGCATAATATTGATTCCGGATTTGCCTATATAGACAGCCATGAATACGATAATGCTCTTGAGAGCTTTGAGCATGCTAAAGATGCAGGGGAGGATGAGTGTCTCTTTCGCAGGGGAATGGGAATTGCTCTTCTTAAGAGCGGAGAGTTTGAGCAAGCAGCACAGGAGCTGCTGGCGTCCCTTGCAGCAGATGAAGGTATAATTGATGATATGGATTTTGACACCAATTTCTACCTTGCAGAGGCCTATCTGGAGCTGGGCGAATACAGCAAGGCCAAGGAAGTGTATGATGCCATTCTTAACCTTCACAGCAAGGACAGCAGTGCCTATTATCTGCGAGGCGTTGCGGAGCTTGCGTCAGGGTCTCATGACAATGCCTATTCGGATTTTTCCAAGGCTATAGCGCTGAACCCCAAGGATTATTCCATGATCATCATGATCTATAAATCTCTGGATGAGTATGGCTATGGAGACGAGGGAATATCCATTTTGCAGACAGCGCTTGATAAGGGCAGGGATTTCATGTCCAATTATGAGAGAGGACAGATTTCCTATTATCTGGGCAACAATGCTGATGCCCAGAGCTATCTGGAGGCAGCCAGAAGTGAGAGAGATCAGGAAAAAGAGCCGGTGGTGCTCCTTCTTGGTCAGACAGGAGAAAAGCAGGGCGATTATAACTACGCCATCAGTGTTTACAAGACATATATAAGTGAAAATCCAACCTCTGCCAAGGTGTATAACCAACTGGGTATGTGCCAGATCAAGCAGGGGGACTACGAAGGTGCTGTGGCATCCTTCCAGTCGGGACTTTCAATAGGAGATAAGGACATTGAGCAGTCTCTGATGCTCAATGAGATTACTGCCTATGAGTACATGGGTGAGTTTAATCTTGCTGCAGCTCTTATGACGACGTATCTTCAGGATTATCCTGAGGATGAGGCTGCGCTCAGAGAAAATATCTTTCTTTCAACAAGATAAGTTTAACCGGACTTAGGGGGAGGGCTTGACCCTTCCCTTTTGCTTTAGCAGAAAATGCGAGGGTAGGCAGTTATGACATCAAGTAATTTAGTTAAGGACTATGCTAAAAGAATAGTAAGTGTAAGGCCCTACAACAGATATCCTGATATTTCCGACAGGAAGGCCTGGGAGGGGCTTGATGATGAGCTTAAAAAGACTCTTATATATGAAGGAGTACAGAGCCGGAAGCAGCCCTGGTCACAGCTGCTTATCTCTGATTTTACAGAGTTTTCCAGAACAGGAAACAGAGTGCAGTTTGAGGATAAATATTTTCAAAGAAGGCGAAAGCTCAACAGCCTGGTTATGGCGGAATGTGTTGAGAATAAGGGAAGGTTTCTTAAGGATATCCTTGACGGTCTGTACCTGATCCTTGAGGAGACCACCTGGTGCCTTCCTCCGCACAACAGCTATGAGAGGGATGCAAAGCAGGAGACTATGCCTGATGTCACAAGACCTATCATAGATCTTTTTGATGCTGAGAGCGCTGCAGAAGTTGCTTTTTGCGAGTATCTCTTAAGACCGGTATTTGCTAAAGAAAGTCCGTTTATCAGTACCTATGTGAATGAAAGACTGTGGGACAGGATATTTTTACCCTATGAAAACAGACATTTCTGGTGGATGGGGAATGGGGAAGAACTCATGTGCAACTGGACGCCCTGGTGTACCCAGAATGTGCTTATCAGCGCTCTTACAAGGCCAGAGGGCTTCTTTACAGAAAAAGAGCTTCATGAATTTGTAGAAAAAGCAGCTGCATCCTGCGATTATTTTCTTGATGAATACGGGGAAGACGGAGGCTGCAATGAGGGAGCACAGTACTATTCACATGCAGCGCTGTGCCTCTTTGGATGCCTTGAGCTTATTGACGGAGCAGCTGACAGCCCTGAATTTGCGAGGGTTTACAGTGAAACAAAGATAAGGAATATTGCAAACTTCATTGTGAAGATGCACGTTAGCGGCGATTACTATGTAAACTTCGCAGACTGCAGTCCGCTTGCAGGAAAACGATCCGCCAGAGAATTTCTTTTCGGAAAAGCTGTCAGGGATGCGGCTCTTTCTGAATTTGCCGCAAAAGACTATAGGAGCGCGGATACAAAGGGCAGGCTCCTTTCTGAAGAAATCAATCTTTTTTATCATGTGATGCAGGCTTTTGCTGCCAAAGATATGCTTGAATGTGAAGACAGTGGCGCAGCTGCAGAAGATTCTTATTTTGATAGTATGGGACTGATGGTTGCAAGAGACAGCGTCTATACTCTTGCTGCCAAGGCAGGAGATAACGGGGATAGCCACAATCACAACGATGTGGGCTCCTTTACTCTATACAAGAACGGAGAGCCTTTTATCATTGATCTGGGAGTTGGGACCTACACACGCAAGACCTTTTCGAAGGAAAGATATGAGCTGTGGACCATGCAGTCGCAGTTTCATAATGTACCTACCTTTGCAATCTCAGATATATGGGATATTCTGGGAAAAGATCCTGCAAAGGACGCGAATAACCCTGATATTATCCTGCAAAAAGACGGAAAAGAATATGGCGCATCAAGAGTAAACTGCATTCTTAACAGGAATGACGGAGCTTTAGATGGGAAGGCCGTCAGCTCTCTTTCGATGGATATGAGCGGAGCCTACGCCCTTCCTGAAAGCGAAGCTTTGAAGGATTTTTCTTATCTTCGCACGATATCTCTTATAAAAGGACAGGGTGTTATCGTCAAAGATGAATATACTGGTCATTTGCCGGTCTATATGAGTTTTATGACCTATGAAAAGCCCAAGATAATTGAAGCATGCGCCGGAGTAACGCGCATAAAGGTGGGAGATATCGGAAGCATAGAGATTAGTGGCTGCACAGAAAAAACAATGGTGATGGCATTTGCCATCACCGATCAAAGACTTGCTGCTGCCTGGAAACATAGCGTATACAGAATTCTTACAGAACTTGATAAGGATGCTCAAAAGTACGAATTTAAGCTTCTTTGAGAAGACGCTTGTTATCGTACATTGCTTCGTCTGCGCGTTTAAAGACATCTGCAACAGAAGAGTCCATGTTAAATCTGGATATACCGGCTGCAATGACAACCTCACCGGTCTGCTTGTGCTTTTCATTATTATTTGCAAAGCTGTTCATGATTGAGTCAGCGTTATTGTAGTCGTTTCCCTGAGCTATTACCACGAACTCATCGCCGCCAACCCTGAAAACAGGACTGTGCTTGAAGAAATCACATATTATGCTGCAACCGTTTTTGATAAATTCATCCCCGGCCTGATGGCCAAGAGTATCATTAACCTGCTTTAGACCATTGATATCGAATACGGCAATGGCAAAAGGAGATACCGAATGCTGGGTGATCTGGGTATTAAGCGCTTCTTCGGCATTTGCATAGGCGTGCTTGTTTCTTACTCCGGTCAGTTCATCCCTGTTTGCCTTGTTTTCTGCAGCAAAGAGGTTTTCCTGATATTCCTGCTCTCGTTTTACTCTTTCATCTTCATTTATAATACCAATGATAAGTTTATCCTGATCTTCTTCAGTGAGCAGTACTGCACGAAGGATTACATGAATTGGTTTTCCCTGGATTTTCAGTCTGTGATGATGCTCAAAGGTGCCTATTGTTGATAGGGTGTTAAGAATGTTCCTCTTTGTACAGGCAGATTTGAAGCTGTCTATATCCTCGGGATAGATTCCCTTCATAAACTTTTCTTCTAATTCGCCAAAGAAATCATTGCCTTCAAAACCCATTCCCATGTCAGTAATAACGCTTGATGGTGAGTATTTTGAGTAACGGCCGGAAACAGGATCTATTGTATAAAGCAAGATAAGATTGCCGGTGAGGGCACCAATTCTTGAATAGATCAGTTTTTCCTCCTTGGCAAGGCTTACAAGCTCTCTGTTTCTTATTTGCTCATCGACATTGTTAAGGCCCACTATGACATAGTTGCCTTCGCCTCGCACTTTTACAGCCTTGAAGCTTACAAAAGTGCTTTTGCTATTTAGGTTTATTTTTGTAACGACTGAGAATACTCCATTGCTTTCAAGGGCGTCTATGAAGTTTTCTTTTGTAAATTCCTTGATAAGCTGCTGCTTATCCTCATCCTTCATATCAAGATAAAATTCTTTCCTTGTCAGATCAAAGAAATGATCTCCATGTTGCCTTAGCGATATATCACGGTTTTCACCATTAGAGGAATATTCAGTGAATTTCTCTGTATCCATATCCACGAAGTACAGATTGATATAATCTGCTGAGAGAGCTCTTGCGATATAGTTGTAGTTTAGAGTTTCATCAGTAGCTTTATCTGTTATGGACAATATGGCAGCAGCAACCGCGTTATTTCCGTTTACGGGATTCTGTGCAATTCTTCTGAGGAAGAGCTGGATTATCCTGCCATCCGCAAGGCGGTCATCAATGATAGCTCGTTTTCCGTCAATTGCGCACTGCCGCATTGCATTAAAGGAGTAGTAGCCTACACCCGGTTTGACGGAAGAATATTCAATTTCTGAAATAGATAACATTTGAGGGAACACAGCAGCTTCAAATTCTTTAAAACTCTTGTTACTGCGTATTATCTTAAGCCTCTTGTCATCAAAAGCGCAGATGACCATTGGCATAGTATCAAAATAGTTATTTAAGCCGTCGCTGTCAGCTCTGGAGAAAGAGAGGTCGTAGAGGCTTACACGTCCAAGCTTTTCATAGTAATCGGCTTCTGCAGGATTTTCAAAGCCAATCTGGATACCGGTCCTGTTTCGTTCAATAATCTGTGCGAGCGAAATAGGCTTGGTATAATAGTAGCCCTGAAGCTTGGTGCAGCCGATCTCCTTTAGAAAATCAGCCTGGGCCTTGGTCTCAACACCCTCCGCAACAGTGTCCATTCCAAGAGACAGTGCAGTTTTTATAAGCTCTGTAATGATAATCTTTCCATCTTCCCCGGTTTCAATCTGATCTATGAACAGCTTATCAATTTTAAGAAGGTTGAATTTTACTTTTAGAAGGATAAGAAGTGAAGAGTAGCCGCTTCCGTAGTCATCCATCCAGACCTTTACACCTTCCTTCTGGAAGCGCTGTATCTGGGTATTCATAAAATCCACATCTTTAGAAATGGTTCTTTCGGAGAGCTCTACAGATAGCTTATCCCTGGAAAGGCCGGAAGAATCAATTCTTTTTATGACTTCCGACACCATGTCGCAGCTTTCGAAATCAGAAGCTGCCAGATTTACAGACTCCGGAACAATGAAAAGACCATGCTCGCCCTGGCCCTTCATTTTGTTAAGGACTCTTTCTACCATGTACAGGTCAAGCTTATAGGTCAGCTTTTCTCTTTCGAGCACAGGAAGAAAGTCCACCGGAGTGAAGATACCTCTTTCGGGATCTTCCCATCTGGCGAAGGCTTCCTCATCGCAAACATGACCACTTGCTGCACGAATCAGAGGTTGATGATATGCTTTTATCCAGCCCTCATTGATTGCGAGGTTCAGGTTATCGATGAAGTATTGTTCAGTTACTGAAGCTCCGGAGTTCATTTGCAAAGCTAAATCTCCATATTTTTCCATTTTTTAGTAACGTTTTACTGTATTTATTTTATCATTTTTAAAAACTAGGGTGATTATTCTCTCAAAAAAGTTATTCTTTTTTAATAAAATTCTAAAAAGAACCTAATTATGTAGTAGTATTAAGTAAGCGAATTTATTACTAAAAGGAAGAGAGATCTTATGGGTAAAAATTGGAGCGAAATAGCGGAAAAGATAATAAAAAAAGAGGAGCAGGTTGCAAGGCGTAATAAAGGGAAGATTCCATATACTGCAGAGGGCCATGTTTTTGACGACAGATCTGCAAAAAAGGATATCTGCTGGTGGACCAACGGGTTCTACGGCGGAATGCTGTGGCAGCTTTATAACGCAACGAAAAATAATCTGTTCAGGGAGTGTGCAGAAAAGCTTGAAGAGCAGATGGACGCAGCATTTCTTGATTATAACGGAATGGACCACGATGCCGGTTTTCGCTGGCTTCCTACTGCTGTGGCAAATTACAGACTGTTTGAAGGAGCTGCTTCCAAAAACAGGGGACTTCTTGCAGCAGCCAGCCTCGCAGGCAGGTTTAATATGAACGGAAGCTTTATAAGAGCCTGGAATGACTGGGGTGATGACAGGGACACTACAGGCTGGGCAATAATCGACTGCATGATGAACCTGCCTCTTTTGTACTGGGCCTCAGGCCTTTTAAAGGACCCCAGATTCAAAGAGATAGCTGTAGCTCATGCGGATACGGCCATGAAAAACTTCATACGTGAGGATGGTTCAGTAAGACATATTGTCGGTTTTGACCCCTTTACCGGTGAGTTTGACAGGGAATACGGCGGACAGGGCTACGCAGAAGGCTCCTCCTGGACAAGAGGACAGACCTGGGCACTGTACGGCTTTACCCTTAGCTTCATACATACAGGTGATGAGAGATATTTTGAGACTGCCATAAAAGTAGCTGACAGATTCATTGAGAGAATTCCGGAAGATGGCCTTATCCCGGTCGACTTCGACCAGCCCAAAGAGCCTTGGTACATTGATTCCACGGCAGCAGCAATTGCAAGCTGCGGACTTTTGACTTTGGCAAAGGAGCTTTCAGAAAAAGATGCCTCCAAGGCTTTAGAATACCAAAACGCCGCTGAGAAGATGCTTTCTGCCCTTGATGAAAAGGACTGCGACTACGATCCTGAGCACGATGAGCTTTTGACAAGATGCTCAGCATCCTATCATGATAAGAACCATGAATTCCCGATAATCTACGGGGACTACTATTTTATTGAGGCAATTTGGAAACTGACCGGAAAAGAGCTATTTATCTGGTAACTTAGAGGAAAACAATGAAATTCACACCAACACATTTAGACTATGACCTAAGTCCCTATACCGGACTGACAAGAGATTCCTGGATAGATGCAGCAAAATACCTTCTATCAGGCATCTTCAACAACATAAAAAGCATCGACGATCCTGTTGTCATGCCCAGATACGAGACGCGGGTAACTTACCCCTCAAAGGATGCACCCATGTGGCGCATTAAGGCCGAGTATTTCGAAGGCCTTGCAAGGTCCTTCTTTATTTCTGCGCCTCTTATTCATATAGAGCCTGACCTTGTTCTTAATGGCATCAGCGTCCGTGACTACTACAAAAAGCAGGTCCTTGCTGCAGTAACTCCCGGTGAAAAGAATTATGTCCTTAATTTCTCGGATATGAGAGCTCTGGATACCTCTGATAATCCCAATGCCTGCTATCAGCAGACGGTGGAGACAGCGGCTCTTGTTATCTGCCTGTACCTATGCCGGGAAGAGATATGGGATACATATACCAAAGAAGAAAAGGACAGAATCGCAGCTTTTCTTTCTGATTTTGCGCATTCGAATACTGTGCCCCAGAACTGGCGACTTTTCAATATGCTGGACATGGCCTTCCTTTATATGAACGGATATCCAATTGACGAGGATATAATGAGAGATCATGCCCAGAATATCCTTAATTACTATGTTGGAGCAGGCTGGTACAGGGATGGACAGTCCTTTGACTACTATTCCTGCTGGGCCTTTAATATGTACACTGCCATCTGGAACAACTGGTACGGATACGAAAAAGAGCCCTATATCGCAGCAAAATTCGCAGAAAACTCAAATGAGCTTATGAAGACCTATCCTGACTTTTTTGACAGGGACGGTTTTACAAATATGTGGGGCAGAAGCGGCATTTACAGAAATGCAGCAACCAGTGCCTTTGATGGGAATCTTCTTATGAAAAACAGCAAGGCAGATCCCGGACTTGCCAGAAGGATATGCTCCGGATCTCTTTTGCAGTTTCTTACAAGGGATGATTTTTTATACGAGGGAGTTCCGACACTGGGCTTCTATGGCCCGTTTGTTCCGCTGGTTCAGGGCTATTCCTGCGCTGAATCTCCAATGTGGCTTGCCAAGGCTCTTTTGTGCCTTCACCTTCCAAAGGACCATCCTTTCTGGACCAGCAAAGAAAACAATGGAAGCTGGGAGAACCTTGCGGAAAACGAGACAAAGGTCACAACTCTGGACGGCCCGGCTCTTTGCATGGCTAATCACCAGGCAAATGGTATTACAGAGCTAAGGACAGGAAAAATAATGAAGGATAAGAAGGACGAGCACGGAATGTGGAACTATTCAAAGCTTGTCTTTAACACCAAGTTCCCCTGGGAGAGTAAGTCCAGGGAGGATGTAGAAGCTCAGCAGTATGTCCTTGAATTTGACGAAGAAAAGATATATCACAAGGCAAATGCTACCCTCTGGCATGGAGAAAAGGACGGTGTTCTCTACAGAAGGCAGGTATTTGACTACGAGATGGAGACAGAGGATCACTGGCGCACGGTGATGAATCTTGCCGACTTTGCTGTGCCCTATGGCATCTTCAGGGCGGATAAGATCAGAATGTACAGAAGACCGCTCTCTCTGACGCTTGGAGCTTTTGGCTTTCCTGATAATGGAACGCAGATAATCAAAAAAGAAAAGGATGGCTATAAGGCTGTGATCTTAAAGGGACGTGATCACACCGGAAAAGAGAAACAGCTTGCCTTTACTATCTTTGACGGCTGGGATGATATTGAGTTTATAAACAGCGAGGGCACTAATCCTGACAGCAAAAAGTCCATAGTGCTCTATGCAAAGACCGTGAGAAATACGCAGTACGGCTATGAGCCATATTTTCTTATGTCACAGGTGATAACAAAGGAGAGTCTCGAGGACTTTTCTGAGGATGAGATATTCCCTGTTGAGAATATTACCTATACAGATAAAGAAGGCTGCGGTGGCTATGGCCCTGTAACTATAAAGCTTAAAATCGGGGATGAGAAGACCATCGATTTTTATGGAATAGAAGGCAGTCTTTCTATATAAAATAAAACAGACATCTTAGGAGCAGACGATGAATAACGAAGTATATATAAGGGACGCGAAGATCAGTGACGCAGCGGATCTTCTGAAAATTTATGAGTATTATGTTATTGATACTGCCATCACTTTTGAGTATGACGTACCATCTGTAGAGGAATTTACGCAGCGCATTGAGACAGTAACGAAGGACTTTCCTTACATTGTTGCTGTGGATTCAAAGACAGAGAAGATTTTGGGATATGCCTATGCCAGCAAGTTTCATGAGAGGGCAGCTTATCAGTGGTGTGTGGAGATGTCCATCTATATCGACAAAGAGGTAAGAAGAGGCGGCCTTGGAAGGCTGCTGTACAGCGAGCTCGAAAGGCGCCTTAAAGAAATGGGCATACTTAACTTAAATGCCTGCATAGGCTATCCCAATGGAAAAGAGGATGAGTACCTGACCTATGACAGTGTCAGATTCCATGAAAAAATGGGTTATACCATGGTGGGCGAGTTCCATGAATGCGGCTTTAAGTTCGGCCGCTGGTACAATATGGTCTGGATGGAAAAACTAATCGGCGAACATAACGAAAGTAGTGTATAATAGAAATATAATACGCTAAAAAGATAATACTTTAACGTTAAACAACACAAACAACCAAATGTAGCTATGACTGACAGGAGAAGGCATGATTTCGCTGGCAATAGTTGAAGACGAGGATTCCTATGCTGCTCAGCTTGAGGAGTTTATAAACAAATATCAGAAGGAAAGCGGCAGCTGCTTCAAAATAACCAGATTCAAAGACGGTGATGAGATAACCAACGGCTATAAGAGCAAGTTTGATATCATTCTCATGGATATTGAGATGAAGCTGATGGATGGCATGACTGCCGCTGAGGAGATAAGAAAGCTGGATCAGGAAGTGGTCATAATGTTTATAACCAATATGACCAACTACGCCATAAGGGGATATCAGGTTGATGCACTTGACTATGTATTAAAGCCTGTCAGCTACTTTGCTTTTTCCCAGAAGCTCCAGAGAGCTATAGGAAAGATCAAAAAAAGCTCCTCGAATATTATCTCGATAGATTTGGCTTCGGGAGTAAAAAAAGTCGATGTTGATAATATCTTCTATATAGAAAGCGAAGGTCATTCACTGAATTTCTATACAGTGAACGGCGATTTTACCATTAGAGGGCGGATATCCGATTATGAGGATAAGCTCAACGGATACAATTTTTTCAGAAGCAACAAGGGATATCTTGTCAATCTGAAATATGTTGACGGTGTTGAAAAAGGGTGCTGCCAGATAGCAGGAAAGCAGCTCCTTATAAGCAGAGCCAGAAAGAACGATTTCATGACAGCTCTGACGGACTATATGACTTCAGTAGTGTAACCGCAAACGGATTACAAACATAAGGAAAATTCGATGGATCTGGCGTATCAGGACATACCAAGAATATATACTGCTCTGGCTGAATGGCTATCCTGTCTGGTATATTGTCTCGTTCTAAAGAGGAAGGTAAAAAGTGAAGAATTCATACTCTTTTCTGTACTTTCCCTTGTTGTTCAGAGCATGTTTTTGACACTGACAAAGTCGCTGCCGGTATATTTCTGGGTACCCTGCATGATCTTTGCAGTGTTTCTCATGTACCTTTATATGTTTTTTACCTGTGATGCCAGCGGCAATGTCCTTGGGTATTACTGCGCAAGAGCATTTCTTCTTGCGGAGCTGGCAGCTTCACTGGAGTGGCAGATGGCCTGCTTTTTCTATAATTACAACAGATCCATATTGCTACAGATAGGCCTGCTCATTGTGGTATATGCCATTGTTTTCATTTGGGCTCATTACATGGAGGTCAGCATCACAAGAGGCATCTTCCAGCTTGAAATAAACGGCAGGGAGCTTTGGGCAGCAATTTTTATAGCTGCAGCGGTTTTTGCCTTCAGCAATCTGAGCTTCATTGTAAAAAACACTCCATTTTCCGCAGGAGTTGTGGCAGATATTTTTTATATAAGAACCCTGGTAGATGTGGCAGGCATAATGATCCTCTATGTTTATCAGAGCAGGATATGTGAGCTTTTGGCAGAGAAGGAACTAAGAAGTATTCACGCCATGCTGAAGGCTCAGTACGATAAGTACCGAAACTATCAGACCACCTTTGAACTCATCAACATGAAATATCACGATCTGAAGCATCAGATTGCAGGACTTCGTGCTGAGATGAGCGATGAAAAAAGGGAAGAGTGGCTGAACAGCCTCGAGGCTGAGCTTGAGTCCTACAGTCCTGAACTTGAGACAGGAAACAGCGTCCTTGATACTCTTATCGCAGGAAAAATGATGAACTGCAGAGCCAATAACATCAAGATAACCTGTGTGGCAGATGGGGACGTCCTCGATTTTATGCATGTTGCGGATATATGTACGATATTCGGAAACTCGCTTGATAACGCAATTGAGAGTGTATCTCTCATAGAGGACCCGGAAAAGAGACTGATACATCTGGTACTGTCAAAGAAAAAGAACTTTGTGCTGATACAGATCAGCAATTACAGTGAGAACAGTATAACCCTGAAGAATGGTTACCCTGAGACTACAAAAGCAGACAAAGGCAATCATGGTTTTGGACTAAAAAGTATCAGGTATACTGTCGAGAAATATCATGGGACTTTGAATTTCTCATTAAAAGACAACTGGTTTGAACTTAAGATCCTTATTCCTCAGGGAGGCGTTGGATGAACGTAGTTGCGGTTTTAATGGCAGATTATATAGGATTGATACTTATAGTATCAATGCTCATAAGCAGCCGTATAAGACGAAAGAGCGGAAATGATGATTTCAGGATCATTTCCTTCTCTGCGAAGCTGACTGCTGTTGCCTGCGTCGTCGATTTTCTGGCCTTTTATTTTGACGGAAAACCGGGCGAGCTTGCAAAGCTTATAAACCTTGTTGCCAATACGCTGTGTTTTGTAGCAAACCCTCTGTTTGTTTTCAGCTGGTGTCTGTATGAAGACATGAAGCTGTATAAGAGTAAAGCGAGAGTAAGAAAGCTTTACAAGAAAGCTTCCTGGCCGGCGCTTATCATGGCAGTGGTAGCGCTGGTAAATATGTTTATACCGATAATTTTTGAGATTGATGCGCAGAACGTATATCACAGATTACCACTTAGCTATCTCTACTATGTAGTTGATTTGGGATATCTGATCTACAGCGTCATAATCCTTAAAGGCTTTGAAGATAAATATGGAAAAGTCAGATTCTTCCCTCTTTATCTTATGCTTGGACCGATAATTCTTGGCTGTGCTATTCAGGCGATTTTTTACGGAGTATCCCTTATCTGGGTTTCGATGTCGGTCGGTCTTACCGGAATCTACATGTCAGTTCAGAATGAGTTTTCTTATGTCGATACGCTTACCGGACTGTATAACAGGGCCTATCTGGACTATCAGCTGGAAATATCTGCAAAGGATAAGTCTTCAGGTATCGGTGGTATCATGATAGACGTTGATTATTTCAAGCAGATCAACGATACTATGGGACATTCCACCGGTGATGAAGCGCTTATCGACGTGGCGAGGATAATTCTTTTTTCAAAGCCTGACAAGGCTATACCCATAAGGTTTGCCGGAGATGAATTCATTGTTCTTTTAAAGAATACCAATGAAAACCAGCTTCAGAAGGTCGTAAATGATATCAGAACTGAGCTGGATATCTTTAACGAAACAGAAGGAAGGCAATATAAACTCTCACTGTCGCTTGGCTGCAGCATGTTCGACAGAGAAAACGAGACAACGGATGAATTCTTCAAGCATATGGACGACAATATGTATGAGGAAAAGGTCCAGAAACATAAAAACAGGTAGTTTAAGTCAAAAATCGTACCGTTTGTGACAAAAACGGCACGATTTTTTTTTGATGCTAATCTTAGTATGTAAGGGTTCGCAAGAGCGTACTTGCGAATAAGATTATAGGTCTGCTTCCTGACCAGCTGCAGACCCATGAAAAAAGGGAGGTTCTACTATGTTATCTATCAACATGAGCGATGTTATGAACGTCATAACATCCATTAAGTCTTTCCTGATAGCTATTGGCATTATCATAGCTGTTGCGGTTATCATCATGATAGCTGTAATGAAGGTGAATAAGCCTGCCAAGAAGCTTATCAGAGGCACAGCACTTGTTGCTATGCTGACAGGTATTGTTGTATGCGTGAACATGATCTGCTCAGGACCAATGAGCACCATGCTCGATCTGGTAAGCGGCAGCGGAACGATCGACAAAAAGACATCCGACGCTTCAACCAATCTGGCCCAGGAGATCGCTGAGGAAGGTATTGTTCTTGTAAAGAACGACGCAAATACACTTCCTGTTGCTTCAGGCACAAAGCTCAATGTTTTTGGATGGGCTTCAACAAGTCCTATCCTTGGCGGAGCAGGATCAGGAGCGTTGAACGATGCTTATGACACAATCGATATCCTTCAGTCACTTAAGGATGCAGGTATTGAGACAAACTCAGAGCTCACAAAATTCTATACAGACTACAAGCCCAACAGACCTGAAGTTGGAATGTGGGCACAGGATTGGACACTTCCTGAACCAAACGTATCCCTTTACACAGATTCACTTATTTCAAATGCAAAGAGTTATTCAGATACAGCAATGATCGTTATCAGCCGTTCAGGCGGTGAAGGTGCTGACCTTCCAAACGATATGGTAGGAATGGTAAACGGAACCTATCAGGATGGCACAACCTACACAGCAGGTGTTTATGATGACACTTTAAATGCAGGCAACGACTGGGACGACGGAGATCACTATCTCCAGCTTACAAACAGAGAAGAAGAGATGATCTCTCTTGTATGCCAGAACTTTGATAAGGTAGTGCTTGTTTACAACGGCGCTAACGCTTTCGAGCTAGGCTTCTTAAAAGATCACCCTCAGATCAAGTCAGTTCTCTGGGTTGCAGGTATGGGACATGTAGGTATGGAGGCTCTTGGAGAGATCGTTACAGGAACAGTAAATCCTTCAGGAAAACTCATCGACACTTATGTATATGATCTTAAGCAGACTCCATGGTGGAACAACTTTGGTGACTTCAATTACACAAACATGGATGACTTTGCTTATATCTCCACAAACTTCATGACAGGCGGAGAGTCAAGAGCAGATGTTTCCTTCATAAACTATGTTGAAGGAATTTATGTAGGCTATAAGTTCTACGAGACAGCAGCTCTTGAAGGGCTTATCGATTATGACAGCATTGTTCAGTATCCTTTCGGACACGGACTTTCATACACATCCTTTGAACAGAAGATGGGAGAGATCTCAGCTTCTAACGGAAAGATCTCTTTTGACGTAACAGTTACAAATACAGGCTCGGCAGCAGGTAAGGAAGTTGTACAGGTATACTTCAACCCTCCTTACACAAACGGCGGAATTGAGAAGGCTTCAGCAAACCTTATCGCTTTTGAGAAGACAGCACTTCTTGAACCCGGCGCATCAGAGATAGTGAATATCTCCTTTGACGAGGAGCTCATGGCTTCTTACGATTACCAGAATGCTCAGGCTTATGTACTTGAGAGCGGAGACTATGAGATTTCTATCAACAAGGATTCTCACAATATTATCGATTCAAAGACCTACTCAGTAGGAAGCACTGTTACTTATAACGGAGCTAACAAGAGATCTTCAGATCTTATAACAGCTACAAATACTTTTGATTATGCAGAGGGCGATATTACATATCTTTCAAGAGCAGACGGCTTTGCAAACTATGCTGAGGCTACAAAAGCTCCTGCAAGCTATGAGATGAGCGCAGATGTAAAAGCAACCTTCTACAACATCAGCAACTACCTTACACCTGAAGCAACTGCAGCAGACGAGGATCCAAATGCAGCAGCAGTTACAACAGGCGCCGCTACAAGCCTTAAGCTTAAAGATCTTCGTGGTCTTGCAAAGGACGATCCTAAGTGGGATGAGCTTTTGAACAGCATGACACTTGATGATATGAATGCTCTTATCTCTCTTGGCGGATATCAGACTAACTCTGTTGATTCAATCGGCAAGGTTCGTACAAATGACTGTGATGGCCCTGCTTCTATCAACAACAACTTCACAGGTGTTGGATCACTTGGATTCCCTGTAGGAGTAACAATTGCAGCAACCTTCAACAAGGATCTTGCATATTCCTTCGGTGATTACATCGGTAAGATGGCTAACG
>JAEEGL011545361.1_pt1 | contig 21948 bp, 20 predicted proteins | sample 9134231 | NCBI WGS metagenome assembly JAEEGL01 (sample SAMN16246548, study PRJNA631951) | gut metagenome | biome: gut microbiome; feature: rumen; material: fiber-attached | host: Bos | place: Iran: Karaj | collected 2018-10 | reverse complement strand
CGAACTTGAACCCTTCATGGACCAAAAACTCAAAAACTTCTCTAGTGGCATGCAGGTTCGTCTCGCCTTTTCTATCGCTATCCGCGCCAAGGGCGATATTCTGCTCCTTGACGAAGTCCTCGCCGTTGGCGATGCAGCCTTTCAGCAAAAGTGTAACGAATACTTCGCTTCGCTCCATGGTAGCCAGACTATCGTTTTGGTTACTCATGGCATGAACGCAGTCAGAAGATTTTGCGACCGAGCCATCCTTATTGAAGATGGCAAAATCAAGATGGACGGTGACCCCGAGAAAGTAGCTGATGCTTATGAGAAACTTTGGGACTAAAATAAGAAAACTTCCTTGGCGTCATATTTGCCCCATACTCACTATTGTCTTGTTTTTCTCCTTCTGCGTTATACTAACCTATGACAGCGGTCACTATCTAAGCTATGTTTCAATTTTCGAAGGCAACTTACCAGGCTCTAGCTGGGACATAGTTCGTGGTCCAGTTTTTCCATTAATCATACATATTTTTAATATTCTCTTCGGCAAGACCAATACTGGTCTACTCGTCGGGCTTTTCTTGTTTTATATCGTCTTTGCCATTACGTGCTATAAAACCTGCCAAGAAATATGTCAATACTATAAGCATCGTAAACTAATTCAAAATATTGTAGTTATTATTTTAATATTTAATCCCCTTATTTTTGGATATTTTCATGTTTTACTTACCGAATTTGTCGCCATCACATTAACCATGCTGAATTTACTCATTGCCTATAGATGGATTTTTATCGACAACAAGCGTAAGCGGTCTCTCTTTCTCTATGCAACATATTTCGTGTTAAGCATCGTCTTTTGTTATCATCTCAAACAACCCTATATTATCATATCTTTTATACCGCCATTTATTGCGGCTGTCATCTCTATCGTTCGGGACCATCATAAAAAAAATATTATATATAGATCCCTCACAATAGTTATGGCTTTATTATTTTTACTAATCAGTATTTTTTCCTGGAATACAATACTAAGAAAAATTGGCGCCAACGAGAACACTGGTAGAGACTCCTCCTCGATGCTCGGGCAACAATTGTTGCTAGCATACCAAATCCCGTACGACAATGATGGCGACGGAAAAAATGATCGACTCTCCACAGGGGATGCCATTGCGCTCATTATGCATGAGTTTTCCCAACACCCTCTCCGCATCATGAAAATCTATTTCCAAAATTATTGTGGGCTTAGCAGTATGTGCGAAATCACAACACCCAACGGCTACGATTTTTATTCTACTTCCAACCCCGTAGGCCTATCTACATACGAAAATACCTTCATAGGTTATGCCACCTATCGTACGGAAGGTAATATCTCATCAATGAGAGAAGAAATGACCGCACGCGCCTCGGCCTACATTTCGCCCGCCAATAAAAGCATATTTTCAAATATTATGAAAAATCTCATAATACCATCCAATATTTTATTTAAAATATCCGCTGTTATCCCGTTGCCTAGCATCATCGTACTATTAATCCTAAAACAAAAGGATAAGACTAAAACATACAACAGGCTATTTTACCTAAATATCCTACTATTACTTACTTCATTTGCGCATTTGTCTATTAGCGCCGGTATTGGTCTTATCATAGATCGATACGCCATCGAAACATTTGTACCGTCACTATTGGGCCTCTTCGGCACCATCACATATGCTATTGTGCTAGCCAAACATCATCACGGAACAATCCATACCAAGTCGCAAACAAAGAAGAAAACAAACAAATCTTCTACTAGCAAAGAAGGCTCCATTAAAAAAATTATTTCCTCATCATCTCAACTAAATACAGCACATCACCATTGACAACAGCTCCACCAATCCACACCATCAACGGCAGAATAAAACTGCAGAATTAGTACATAAGGCCTTTGAGGGCATCTCTTATCCCTTAGACATGATTAATATTCTTCATACGGATCGTGGTAGTGAGTTTAAGAATCAATTAATAGATAACGTGATAGAAAACTACGACCTCAAACGTTCATTATCTAATAAAGGTACTCCGCTAGATAATGCCGTAATTGAATCTACGAATCATATACTAAAAACCGAATTCATTTACTAGTATCAATTTAATTCATTGGATGAATTACAGATTTTATTATTTGATTACGTGCATTGGTGTAACCACGGAAGAATCCACGGAGCAATTAATTATATGACACCGATTGATTACCGACAACGACATAAATAGCTGACCGATACTAATATTGTTTACACTTTATCCTTAAAAAACTGTACGAAAAAGGGTTGACGTATCACTACACTAATAACATCAATAATCTTCATTCATCCTATCTCTAATCGCTTTGTTTCATTATTTTAGGATAACAAAAAAGAATCACCAAGAACCAATTCCTGCAAAAAAGGCAAAGAATGTAATCACACTTCAAGACGGGTCAAACCTTACCCCCCTAACCCAAATATTATTGAAGCTCCGTCCATCTTACCCAAATTTCAAACTTGAGATATTTTAGCACGCCTATTTATGCTATAATTATCACAATGAAAAAACATAGAATACTTACCATTATCCCTGCCTACAACGAGGCTAATAGTATTGACCACGTTCTTAACACTATCAAAAACAGCAATTTCAATACAGACGTATTAGTTATCAATGATTGCTCCACCGATGATACCGCCACAATCGTCGAACAAGCAAACATAAATTGCATTTCGAATCTTTTCAATATGCGCTACGCTTGGGCCATCCAGACCGGCTTAAAATATGCCAAAGAACACAATTATGACTATGCGATACTAATGGATGCCGACGGACAGCATCTAATTGACGAAGCGGACAAACTCTACAACACGGCCATCAAAACTCAATCAAACATCGTCATTGGCTCTCGATATCTCAAAAATCTCGGATATTCCGCCCCTCTCTTTCGTAAAATCGGCACCAAATTCTTTTCTAAAATCATTAAACTACTCACTAGACAAAAAATCACCGACCCATTATCCGGTTTCCAATGTTTAGATAAATCAGTCATCAATTATTACGCCAAGTGTGGCAATTATCCAGAATACCCCGACGCAAATCTCATTATCGAAATGATACTCAAAGGTTATAAGATTACAGAGGTACCAGTAAAAATGCTCACTCGCAAAAGCGGCACCTCGATGCATTCTGGAATCTGGAAACCTATCAAATATATGGTAATTCAATTCTATACTTGCATAGTTATCTTTGTAAAATACATCGGCAAAAAGAAGGTTCATCATGTATAATATTTTCTTCCTCACAATCTCAATTCTCGTTATCATTTATATTTTTTATTCCATTCGCAAGAATCGCCTTAGCGTCGCAAACTCCTTCATTTGGATTGTCTTCTGTATCGCTATCTTAATTCTATCCATCTGGCCCACATCTCTAGATTGGTTTGCCAACATCATCGGCATCAATTACCCACCGGCCCTCTTTCTCACTATTGTTGCCATTATTTTGTTTGTCATGAACTTTGTTCAGTCCAAAAAAATCGAAGACCTTCATAAAAAAGTTATAGACCTAGGCCAAGAATTAAGCATCTTGAAAAGTTCCCAAAAGCTCAATTCTAGAAAATCGGTACCAAGCAAATCTAAATCAAAAACCCAGAAATAAACCTCTCAACCGCGTCTTGCCACTTCGGCAACGGTTCAAATCCATTCCCTACCAACTTCGACTTGTCTAATCTAGAATTAAACGGCCGTTTAGCTACAGTTTTCCCAGCAATCTTTTCATATTCGGAGGTAGTAACCCGCTCCACTTTTGTATCCATCCCTGCATCTCTATAAATTTCTTCCGCAAAATCCGCCCACGAAATATATCCACCCTCATTTGTGGCATGATAGTATCCGTACTTATCTGTTTCAATCATGTCCACAAGTAGTCGTGCTAAATCCACCGTATAAGTCGGTGTACCAATCTGGTCATCTACCACCTTTACCACCCCATGTTTCTTACCTACCTCGATCATTGTCTTAATAAAATTTTTCCCATTTCTGCCGAACACCCATGCAATTCGTACGATAAAATACTTGTCCAGTAGTCTAGCAACCTCTAGCTCTCCATCCAATTTCGACTGTCCATACACATTAAGTGGTGCATAATTCTTATCATCTGGTTCCCATGACCTCTCCCCCTGCCCGTTAAATACGTAATCCGTCGATATATACACGAATTTCGCACCCACCTCCTTCGCCGCCAATGCCAAATTCCTCGTTCCATCGACATTTACCGCCCGTACTAACTTAAAATTGGAAGGATCTTCCGCCCCATCCACATTGGTCCATGCCGCACAATGTACTATCGCATCCGGCCTTAGCTTACACACTACCTCCATTACCAACTCTGCATCCGTAATATCTAAAACTACGTGCTCAAATTTCGCTTCGCTATTAGACCTGTCTGCGCCAATCCCCTCGTATCCCCTTTTTAATAACTCTTCTATTACGTCAAATCCCAGCTGCCCGCTCGTACCGGTTACTAATACCTTCATCTATTTCTCTCCGTACATTCTAGCATAATAGTTCTTGTAGTCACCAGATATTATTTCCCCCCACCAATCTTTATGGTCAAGGTACCACTTAATCGTCTTCGCAATCCCATTTTCGAATTTCGTCTCTGGTTCCCAACCTAGCTGTGTTTTAATCTTTGTCGGGTCTATAGCATATCGCCTATCGTGACCTTTTCTATCCTCAACAAATTCAATCAACGATTCCGGCTTACCTAGTTTCTTCAGAATTAACTTTACTATATCAATATTAGCCATTTCGTTATGGCCACCCACATTATACACCTCGCCCACACAGTCGGCATGAATAATCATATCAATCGCTTTACAGTGATCTTCTACATACAACCAGTCTCTCACATTCTTTCCGTCACCATAGACCGGCAACTTTTTATCATGTAAAGCATTAATGATCATCAATGGTATCAACTTCTCCGGAAAATGATATGGTCCATAATTATTTGAACATCTCGAAATCGAAACCGGCAATCCGTAAGTTCGATGATACGCCATCGTGACCAAATCAGCCGAAGCCTTCGATGCCGAATACGGTGAAGATGCGTGTAGATTTGTTTTCTCCGTAAAGAACAGATCTGGTCTATCTAGTGGTAAATCACCATACACTTCATCGGTCGACACCTGATGATATCGCCCTACGCCATGCTTTCGGCATGCCTCCATCAATGTCTCGGGACCCATAATATTCGTCTCAAGAAACAGCTGCGGGTTCTCAATCGATCTATCCACATGAGACTCTGCAGCGAAATTCACCACAATGTCTGGTCTTTCCTCTGTGAATAAATTATCTATTGCTCTGGCGTCACGTATATCTCCCTTCACGAAACGAAACTGCGGATTCTCCATCGCCTTCTTTAAGGTAGACAAATTTCCAGCATAAGTTAACGCATCTAAACATACAATCCTATAAGACGGATATTTTTTTAACATATAGTAGACAAAATTTGAACCGATAAATCCTGCACCACCAGTCACAATAATAGTCTTGTTTTCCATTCTATCTCCTATATTTAAATTTAAAATCTAAATCTACCAATCTCGGATGTCTTAGATCTTTCTCTGACAGCATTAGCTCACCTTCAATTTTTGGCCATGTTATTCCACACGAATCGTACAAGACGCCAGCCTCATCCTCTGGATGGTAAAAATCATCGCACTTATATACAAACTCCGCCTTCTCGCTTACCACTAGAAAGCCATGCGCGAATCCTCGCGGTATCATTAACTGTTTGTGATTTTCGGCCGAAAGTAACTCTCCTACCCATTTCCCATAAGTTTGGCTACCTTCGCGCAAATCTACCGCCACATCGAACACTTCACCCGAAATCACCCTTACTAACTTTGCTTGAGGATGCTCTTTTTGAAAATGCAAACCACGAAGTACACCTCTATGAGACGAGGATTGGTTATCCTGCACAAATGTATAATCCAAACCAGCCTCTTTAAAATCTGCTTCCGAATAGGTCTCCATGAAATAGCCTCGCTCATCACCAAACACGGTTGGCTCAATCATATATACGCCATCAATCGCAGTCTTATTAAAAATGAATTTACTCATTAGTCCTTCATCCTCCCCTCTGCCGCTTTAAATAGGTGTTGACCATAGGCGGTCTTCTTATATTTCTCAGCCACCAACAACAACTCCTCTTTTGTAATCCAACCATTCTTAAACGCAATTTCCTCCGGCGCCGCTATTTGAATCCCTTGTCGCTTCTGAATTACCCCCACAAAATCTGATGCATCAGCCAACGAATCCACGGTGCCAGTATCGAGCCATGCGAAACCACGGCTTAATAATTGAACATCAAGCAGCCCTTCATCTAAATACATCTCGTTAAGCGTAGTAATTTCAAGTTCACCTCTCGCCGACGGTTTTACCTCACGCGCCTTCGCTGCCACTCCGGCCGGATAGAAATAGAGCCCCGTTACAGCATAATTACTTTTTGGTTCCTTTGGTTTTTCCTCAATCGACAATGCATGCCAATTTTCATCAAACTCTACCACACCGAATCTTTCTGGATCATTCACATAATAACCAAATATCGTAGCCACTCCATTTTCCGCCTTTCTAGCCGATTCTCTAAGTATCGCCGAAAACCCAGAACCGTAAAAAATATTATCACCTAATACCATCACGCAAGAGTTGTTGCCAATAAAATCTTCACCCAATATAAACGCCTGCGCTAATCCATCAGGTGACGGCTGAACTTTGTAAGACAAATTTATTCCCATCGCCGACCCATCACCAAGCAACCTTTCAAAATTCGGTAAATCGTTTGGCGTCGAAATGATAAGAATATCTCTTATCCCCGCCAACATCAACGTCGACAACGGGTAGTAAATCATCGGTTTATCATATACCGGCAGCATCTGCTTTGACGTTCCAAGCGTCAAAGGATACAGCCTAGTTCCTGATCCCCCAGCGAGTATAATTCCTTTCATAAAAGCTCCGATTACATTACTCAGATTATACCATATTTACTCTTTATGCGCCTCTCTTCTAATTCAATCGCGCCTATCACTCTATCACTTAATACATATTTCCGCTTCACCATCTCGTGTATCTTTTTCACCTCTTCATAATGAAGCTTGCCTCGCTCTGTTGCACTTTTTCTATGCACCCTAAACTTATTCAACGATGTTTTCTCATAGGCAATTCTACCCTCATCCAACAGCCTCAGATATAAATACCAATCGCCCACTTGCCGATACTCTGAAGCTTCCTTTAAGTACTTCACTAGCTTGGGGGTTTTTCTAAAGACTACCCCAGATACATTTGGTACTGTGCATCTTATCGCCATAATTTCCCCAATCTCATCTCTACCATCCTTGATGTAACTTTTTGCAAAGTGCCCCGTTCCTTCCTTATCCCTTGACCACCGAAAATTTGGCGCAATCGTAACCCCAATTCCATTAACAATCTTTGATTCGGTATATGATAATACCACTCTTGGATCATCAAATTTACTCATAACCTTCTCCAAGAATCTCGACTTACAAGCATCATCTGCTTCGGCAATCCATACAAAATCTCCCCTTGACAGCTCAACCCCTCGAATCCACTGCAGAATTGCCTTTCCCGAATTCTCTTTATTACCTACAAACTTTATCCGCATTTCGGGTTTTTTCAACTTTAAACCCAACACTATTTCTTTTAACAGTTCTTTGCTCCCATCAGTGGATGCATCATCCAAAATAATCAACTCATAAATCGGATAAGTTTGTTTTAAAATCGAATTAATCCGTCTTTTCAAATACTTACCGTAATTATAATTTGGCACCACCACCGACACCTTCCTATTTTGCAAAGTAGTCATATGCCTTCTCTACCTCCTTCAAAAAATCTTTTCCGTAATAATGCTTCAAAGCATATTCCCGCGCCCTTTTCGCAATCTCTCTATTTTCTTTCGGGTGTTTGTACAAATACTCCAATTTATCATACCACTCTCCTGGCTGCGCCAAAAAACCGTTTTTACCATCAGTAATCGCCTTTTCAAAGGCATACGTCGGCGACGCAATCGTCGTCGTCTCCACTGCCGCCGCTTCAAAAAACTTTAATTCTGATTTACAATTCGTAAAATAATTCGTCACGAGAGGCGCAATATTTACATCTACATTACACATTGTTCTCTGCAACTTTCTGAAATCTACTGGCGGTAAAAATTTAATCTTACCATTCATCAGGTAATCATTTGCTTTACCACTAAATTCCATTAAACCAACTACGTAAAAAACTGCATCTCTATGCCTCTTTAAAAATGCTAAAACCTCCGGCAATGCGACATCCAAATCGTTTATATGGGTAGGTGAGCCTGAAAAATATCCAATCTTAAAACCATCATGTTCACCGGGATATTCTTTAAACTCTAAATAAGCCGACGATGCAGCTATCTGCTCATTATTCAACGAATTCCTTATTACCATATATGGCTTGTCGAAGGACGCCTTCATCTTCTCGCCTAAATAATCATTTGTCGCCAAAAAACCGTCGACATTCCTTGCCGTCCTATTCATATCATCAAAGTATATAACCCAATAATCCAAATTCCTAAAATCCCCAATAGTATTAATTACCATTGTTAAATACTTTTTATCAAACACTAAATCATCTAGATCAAAAATAACCGGAATTTTTCTCTTTCTTGCATAATCTATTATCTCCTTCACTGATCCATCCCATCTCGACTGTCGCCCCAACACCAACAAATCACTTCTATCTAACAAGTTTTTTATAGCTTCAATCTCGGATTTATAAAAAAAAACTGCTTGCCACTTATCACTTCTCAATGTCGCCTGATACGTATTGAAACACCTATATCTAAAAGTCGAGCTATCTGGACCTTTTGCATAATACAACGCAATCCTCTTCCCATCTTTTTTCGCCTCTTTTAAAATCTCTTCTCTTTTATTTAAACTTAACCCCCATGGCTCAATTGCAAGCTTATTTGCTCTTAGATATTTCATTACCCCTCCATGGTAAAGTCATAAAAATATCATTACTATTCACTTCCAACATAAAAATCTCCTTTCTTGATGCCTGATCTACGCTACTATAAAAACTAATCTTCTTTGCTTTTGGTATCTTTTTTTGATCAAGAAGATTCTTGTATTTTATCTGTGCCACAGGTTCACCATAAGTTATTACTCTTAACTCCAAATTCTCATTATTTGCTACTTGCACGGCTTGCATTAAAATACCGGGGTCAAATTTTTGCATCAAGACATTCACTCTCCTCGGACAATCATCACTATAAAAAAACTTTACAGGAACAAATATATCAGCAATCTCCCCACCAATTCGTTCGCCTTTCTTATTTTTCTTTATTTTTTCACCTATAAAATCTTTTATGATACTCGGGTGTGTGAAGATTCTATATATTGTTCGTGGAGATCGAACAATTTTACCTACTCTACTATTTGGATCAGCTGCCACTTTGCCGAGTTTAGTAGCCTTAACCTTTTGTTTTATTGAACCGCTCTGCCCCCCAGGGTTCATCAACAGCTCTTCCCGCCTCATCGAAGCCTCTAACTCGCTCTTTAAATCGTTTATTTTTTTCTTCAATTTTTCTTCTTTCATTTTCTTCTCCCTACTCCATAAAAAACCTTTAGCATCTTCTTAATTTTGCTTGGTATTTTTATCTTCGATACCAATTTCCACCTCGGCGAATTAATAATACCAAAGTATTCATCTCTATAACTACTACTATAGTTCAAGGCTAATACATTAGACACGAAATCCGCCTCAAGCATCTTATTCTTCATTCTAGCATAATCAAGTCGCTTTGGTTTTATGTATACCTTATAAATTTTATCGTAATCTCTCGCCATGTCTAAAACACTTCTCATCTTATAGTCATTTATTGCTTGTAAAACCTTAATATAATTTTCCTTATCTTCTAATATTTCTTTCACTTTCGTTATAATCATTTGCTCATCATGCGTGTATTTAATTACCCACCCTAAATTATATTCTCGAACTCGCTCTGCTCCAGCGCCAATATCAAATGTGACCACCGGCACTCCACAGGCCACCGCCTCATCCACGGTATAAGCGTAAGTCTCCGGCGCCAAAGAAAATGCACATACCAAATCAATACCATTCTCTTTCATTAATTTAGGTAGGTCATCTCGCCTATATTTCCCATGATTCACAATTTTTTTCGAATTTGAAACATTCGCTGTTGTTGTACCAAAAAGGTGAATTTTGATTTTATCTTCTTTTCTGATACTTTTTACCATATACGACAATATTTCACTTCCTTTATGCGGGAAAACCGCACCCACAAAAGCTATATTCCGCATCTCGCCCACCTTATTTTCCGCAATCAACTTCTTTATTTTCACACCATGACCAATCACGCTTATTCGTAAATCATCATAGACGTTGTTATATATTTTTTTAGTAAATTTTGACGGAGCCACCACTTTCACCGCTCCCCGCATCAAACCCACGCAAGCCGTTCGCCATGAATCCAAATCGATTGGCGCGCACACATCACCAGTTATTCTCTTGTCCATCAAGCTCGGCACAGGTATATCCAAGTACAAATCATGCAAAGACACTACATATTTAACGTTTAATTTCTGACACACATCACCTATATCAAAAAAATGTCCTATCATATGATGAATATGCACAAAAGTAATTTGATAATTATTGATTATATCTTCAACCATCAGCTTATATCTATTCGAATGAATACCAATTGGCTCAATAATAATCGGCTTCTCGTACACACTAGTTATCAAATCGGTATCCTTAAAAAAAGAGTGAACCTTGTATATCCCATTTTCGGGTGCTAAAACATGAAAGTTATACTTTCCTCGTAAACTCGTTATTATATCTAATATATGCAGAGTAGTACCACCAACATTTTCTTCAATATTACTAAAATCATGTACTAAAAATAAAATGTTAGGCCTGTCTTCACCAATACCAATTTTTAATGCAACGTTATCACCTATCTTTCGTATATCCCTCACTGAATTCCAATAATCTAAGCCGCTCTTTAAAGCCGGGTGCTTCTTCGCTAATATCGCCGAATTATCTACTTTATTATTCAAGAACGATTGTGACTCCTTGTGTAAGACATATACATCATCACATAACACGTTTCTATATCCATATTTGAAACACCTGAAACTATAATCATTCTCTTCACCATAACCCTTGCCGAAATTCACTTCATCAAAATACCCAACCTTATCCAAGACCTCCCGTTTAATATACATACAAAAACCATGCGCCGTAGGTATCTCTGGATATTCTCTTAACGAGCAACTTCTTACCAAATTATCCATCTCTTCCAGACACACACCACTAGGCAATTCATTTCTGTAGAACATCTTCGGCACACTTGCGAGCGTAGCATTATTTGACAATGGCGTCACCGTAGCAATAGTATTATCACTATAAGCACACTCCTTCATACGCACGAGCCAACCATTAGGCACTTCCGTATCTGAATTTAATAATACAACATCATTTTTTGAGTACTTCATTCCTTTATTAACCGTACCCACAAATCCCAAGTTTTTTTCGTTTTTTAAAAGAATAATCTTTTTAGGATTTTTCTCTCGAAACCCTTCCAGTAACGGTATAATTCGTCCATCCGGGCTTTTGTCATCAATTAGAATCAAATGGGATCTATTAAAAGTAGTATTGTCAAGAACGCTCTCAATACAAGCCTTTACGGCGTCATAAGCATTATAAACTGGAATAATTACATCACACTCTCGCATAATAACAATTATACCATAATGCCTTTTTCTCTAGAAGTATTTCTCCACCGTAATATCATTCAACCTTAAAAACCTTGCGTGCTCTTCAACCCATTCATTTACTGTCGCATCATTATTTATTATTAGCCTACGCACATGACCTTGTACCACCATTCTAGAAAGTACTGTCTTTTTTGCAATATCATACATCCAACCAAAGTATCTATGGTAGTCAATTATATTTCTTGCTAGTACAATATTATCAACTTCTTCCGTAAGCGCAAAAAATTTTTTCCCCTTATTCCTTCGTTCGATTTCTCGCATCTCCACTAGATTACCAACAAACGCCATCGTCTTTGACATATACTGTATATCCTTTCCATCTATCATTTTGCAAAACTCGGTGCCTATCAAATATTCTTCATCCGTACCATTCTGGCTCACCACATAATCTGCCCTTTTACTTATTATTTGTTTTATCCCAGGCAATATTTTTGAAAGCTCCCGCGCCCCATCTAGCACACAATCCGGCAATTCTATAAAACGTGATTGGCTTAACAACTTCGGGAGTCCATTCTTTTTCATTTCACACTGCATCTTCTTCAGTTTACATAGCTCAATATATGGCAACATATCGTGATTATTATGCGTCATGGTTGTTACGGATTTCTTCTTTTGAAGCAAAAAAGCCGTTACATCATGAGCTACTAAATGTCGCACTCCACCATTAGTGGTTGTACAATTAAAATAATAATCTTCATATCCCCACCCATGTCCACTTATTGAATACCTATATTCTAAAAAAGTTTTTCTTTTTCCAACCACAACCGAACACCACCTATTGTCGGCAAACAAACTAAGCCTATTTAACCACTGGTCCTTCATGGAATCTCTCCTTACATCTACCTTAAGTACACCACTCTCATTAAATCTCACTTCTATTTCTGGGTGAATTAACACTTCACCCTCTTCTCGTCGAATCCTCTCCACCGCATTCACCAACCAATTCGGCGTCACCATATCATCGGCATCAATCAGCGCTAAAAAATCTCCGTCCGTTTTATGAATTATAAAGTTACGCACTAGCCCCGGATCCCCATATTTTGTTTGAAAAACCTTAATATTCATTTTTTTTGCATACCGTTCTATACATTTCACGGTTTCACTATTACCGTTATCAATATTAATAAAAAAACTATATATAACTCCACTTGAACTCAGTTTCTCAGCAGCAGCCGACAAACTCTCCAAAGCGCCTTTTATCAATCTGCCCTCATGATGAGCCGTTACTATAATAGATAGAACATCCTTCCCCATAATCTGTATAATTATAACATGGTGGCGTGCTATAATAGAATTATGATTTTGGGCCAATTAATCACTCACTGGCGACAATTTTCATTTACCATTCGTGGCATCCGATATCCACTCTATCGCAAACGCCGCAATATTCGTCGCCCCCCTATTCATCTTTACTGGTGGTACGATAAAGATATTAACAACTTTGGCGACTTGGTCTCTCAAGATATTATTTTTCAGTTATTCGGCTACAACACTACATGGTCACCACCAGCCAATTGCGATCTTATCGCAGCCGGCTCAATTATTGAAATTGTCCAATCGGCCAACCGTCAGCTTCCTCTATACGTATGGGGTAGCGGTTTCATCAAAAGCTCCAGTTCTCAACATAAACCTTCTAATTTTATTTTTACTGCCGTCCGTGGCAAAAAAACTCTCCGCAAAATACACCCCCTCCAAAAACTTCCAACCAGCGACCCGGGTATCCTCATTAACGCCGTCTACCTCCTCAAGAAAAAACGCCGTAGCTCAAAAATTGGAGTAGTCATTCATTATGCAGATAAAAACACTGCTATTGCTCGTAAAATCCGTCAAGACCCCCGCTTTACTATTATTAACCCACTCGACAACCCCAAACATGTTGCACAACAAATCTCAGAATGCGGCCTAGTATTATCCTCCTCCCTACATGGGCTAATTTTTGCAGACAGCCTCTCTATACCTAACGCCCATATCAAAATTTCCGACAATCTTACCGGCGGTACTTTTAAATTCCAGGACTATTACTCTGGAATTGGAAAACCGTATCTTGCCGCCGACCCAAATAAAATATTCGACAACGCCTACCTAAAACAGCTAAAACAAATTTACCGCCCCATTCCTCATCTTTCCCACAAACAGCGCCTGCTTGTTAAAGCTTTTCCGTTTCACTAATTAATAGATACTATTTATATCTCACTTACTACATCGGCCGGCACAGCACAAGCACTTGCCTTAGAAGTACTATCTTCGTCCCTATAAAACTCCGTGCCATTTATTGTTTGCTTGGTTACGAATCTTCTAACGCTACCGCTTTCTACATACCCATCACACGTTGCTCCATTCTCCAAATTAACCATGTAGCCACCTTTTTTAATCCTCATCTCACGTGGATATAAGAAGCTAACAAATTTGTTCTTTGCGTCAGAATTATTGAAGTTATATTCCGCCTCCCTCAAGTTTTCAGCATCTACTACGCATTGCGTTCCCACTTCATCCTCATTTTGATAAAACATTACACCTTCATACTCAATTTTATTTAAATAACGCCTCGTATTGCCTGTCTTATAGCTATTACAAACTTGACCAGTAGCTAAATCTATTGAGTTGCTGTCTCTTTTTATAGTCATATTCCGCGGATACAAAAAGTCATTAAAGATTTTATCCGTCAACGCACCCTCCGGTATCACATAGTCAATTCCCTTCCGTACATCATGGGCTGTACGATAATAGTTATTACCGTTAACTGTTACTTTTTCTGATATTTTTATATATAAATTTTCGGTCATTGTTAACAGTTGTACCTTTCGATCGGTGCCTATCTGATATTTATAGTTATTCTCTTTTAACCTCATTAGTATCTCCCCCATATTTTGATAATCATACGATTCCTTCATGTGTTTCTCCATCACGGCATATCCATCATCGCGCCCCGATTCTACCAAATATATTTCTCCATCGACATTGATTAAGCCATCCATCTCTACAATTGTTCCCACAGCATAACTCCGTTTATTGCAGGCAGCCATCTTATTGCGCAAAGACACTGCACAGGCACTATCGACAACTTCATATTTTTTTGGTTCATCAAACCGATCTACCGCAAGCATACTAAACTCCGACGCTCTAGCCATAAGTATGCACTTATTAGTCCCCCTATCAACATCCCTCTGTAAACACTGTTGTCTTTCCCCGCCCCAATAAACCATGTATTTATTTACGAAATAATAGTTCCCCCCTTCCTTTACCCATTCATCTAAAGCACTATTAGTACCAGCATCCAAAACCAAAGTAGACCTATTTATTGTCAACACGCGTTTTTCCTTCATTACTTCCCATACAACATTGGTATCCGTTACCCCCCCAAACCAATCCTGAAAATACAAATAAAAATTCCGATTCCCATACGCTCCACAATAAGCCGTCCCATACCCAGCCGCCAAAGCTCCAGCATTAGGCTGGTATGGCGTATATCTATACAAAGCCGAGGTTGCTAGAGAGCGAATATTTACCACCGATCCACCACACCCCGCGTTTGGATTATATTGAATATAGTTTTCCCCTAATGGGAAATTAGTCCACCCACCATCAAGTACCGCTCTAAACATTGCTGCAGCCTTCCTCACCTGATTTTTAAAACCATAATACTGCGATGAACAAGGCGCCGTATCTGGGCAACCATACCCAGTAGCGGACCTATACTGCCTACTGTTTGGAAAATCATCCGTAATCAAACCTTGCTCTTTCTGCAACAACACGATCAACACTTGCGGATTAATCTGGTAGTCCTGAGCCGCCTGCCAAATAATATGTGCAGCCGTATCCCCAACCCCAATGGTTTCACCATCACCGAACAATTCTTCCGAAATACACACAAAATGCTCATTTTCCCAGTGCCAATTTATCGACGGATAACTCGTAATCATAGATTGATATAATTCATAATCACTGTTACTGCATGGGTTTTTACTCGATAAAAATGCCTGTATCGCCATCTCGTCCATCGAGTTATAGTTGCTCATCTGATAGTCCGAAATAATATATCCAGGGTCAAAACCAGCTAACGACGCTGCGTCTGCCGTTCCATCACCTTTAAATTTCTGTATCAAGAAACTAAATAAAAATACCGCAACAAATATCCCTAAACCCACGTATAGGGTTCTTTTACTGCGTCGTCTTATCCTCATAGCTCCACCCTTCCATTAATTACTCCCGCTTTTTCTCCGGCGTTTACCGTTATTTTTATTTCAGTCGCACCACTACCTATCTGGCTCTTCAATACATCAAAACCCTCACAAGTCGACGTGGTCGCACTACCAACGACATTAGCGATATCACTATAAACAACAGCTCCTCCCTGAATCAAGCTCAACACACATTCGCCACTATCTAGGAACTGATCAATATTCACCCTAATCATCAATTTGTCATCATTTACCCCGGCATACGTCACTACACCAGAAACCTCATCCATCTCATTTGGGTCTTCACCGTCGTACTGTGGCACTTTTTTCTCACCCTCCGTAACTTCCTCTCGTTTTTCGGTAATTTCCTCGCCTCTATCTAAGCCCTCCTCTTCCTTTACTTCTACCCGCTCCACCTCTTGTGGTCCTACGCTTCCATCACTGTCCTTATTTTTAAAATAACCATCCCAAACCAAATAAGCCACTATAGTAGCAACCACCAACAAAACCAACATCATTAACCAAAAAATCCATTTCTTACTTTTGTTTCTTTTTCGTTTTTGTGTCATAAATTACAATTCTCCTAATCTAAGCTTAGCATTTTATTATCATCATGTAAACCCCCGTATTCCTTTTCAAAAGCCTCACTTCTACGTTCAATCCACCTCATCATATCCTCTACCTCTTTCGCATAATCCCCTTTATTCCATTTTTTATTATCCACTTGGGTTAGCTCTTCGATTCTAGTAGCCCATTCCTTAATTTTTGTTGCTAATTCTTTTAAATTGCTGCCCATCTTTTTCTGATATTGTTTCACTACTTCATTATTAAACTCAGACAAATCCATTAAATCAAAAATTATCCTCGATAAACGCCGACTCATCGTATGTCGCCCCTCCCAATCCTCCAACCCTAAGGCTTTATATTCCTCCAACGATAATAGCTCTCCCTTCCTCACCATCTTTGTTTCTGGCAAATAAAACGCCTCTCCCATCCAGTTTCCCCACCGTCTATTTGCAAACGCCAAATCAAAATCCCATCCCGGACCCGCATGAATTTTATCATCTGGCCCATCTTTACACATATAAAAACTTGTCCAATACGCATCCGGATTCACCGAAAACTCCGACAATAAATAATATTGCGCAAAAGACTCTACATCTATTAACTCATTGATCCTCTCATAATTCTTTACCAATATCGCTTTTTCGAGCTCATCAAAGTCTCGCAAAAATCCTTGCATAGCTACCTCTTTATTATTCTCGCTCACCGCATCTTTTATCACTAAGTGATCACCATTTCCCGACTCGTAGTATTCCTCTGACGCATAATACAAGTTATCAAGCTCCACCAATATCCCCATCGGATTTTTAAGATCTACTACATTTTTCCCAATTTCTACCGCGTGTGTCAAATAATATAATCCCTCATATTCATCGTTTACATAAAGTTCTACAAATTTACCTTGAAATCTATATTTCATATCAAGCATTTCTTCCAGATAGAACGCCACCGCCGTTCTCAAATTTGACACATCCATCGCATTAGCGAGTAGCACCCATTTCTTTGCCTTACCCATATTAAACAAGTCTACTTTTTCTGAAAACTTTATCTGATAGGGCTTTTTCGCTTCCGTCCACGTCCCGTTTCCCCTACCCTTCATTTGTACTTCGCCAAATTCTTTTATGTTATCACCATCGTATAAATCCAGTTTATTTCCGTCATACTTTATCTCCTTTGAACTGGAATTAATTTCATCAAGACCGACTCCATTCAAAGTTATATTCATCCTTGGCGCACCTCTATCTGGAAATTTCTCCAAAATTTTTGCATGTTCTTTCTGTTGCGTATTAAGCCCCACCAACAGACATGCTACTGCTACCAAAATCAAAGCCCCCACGAGCAAAAAAGAAAGCCAGACCTTCTTCGTCATATATCTCTATTTTATCATACGGCTCATTACGCTTATATAAAAGGGTGCTTACGGTTTATTCAAGATCTAGCCCCAAGATTTCAGCCGCTTCAAGTAGCACCTTTCGCTCTTCATCGGTAGATTCATCTAATCTTGATTTAAATAACTCTACTGTCTCAGTATGACGAAAATCCAACACCTCAAGCGATCTTGCCGCACCTGGTACCTTCTTTAGTATCCCTTTAGACACCATGTTATCTATATGTTCCGCCACCGCAGAAACCGACGATAGCCCCAAACCCATCATTATTTCACGATACGATGGCGAATATCCATTTTCCTCTGTAAAATCCTCTAGAAAATTTAAAACCGCTTGTTGTTTCTTTGTGATTTTCTGCACCTTCATGCTATAATTATAAATAATGAATTCAAATAAATCAATCGACGGGCTGAGGACACGTCGTGCTAAAGCCGGCACGCCTTCTCTAACAAAACCTAACAAATCTACCGCCACAAAGTCGCCTAAGCCCACTTCTCGCGCCCCCCGTACCAATTCAACCAATCCAACTACTATGCAGTCTTCAAAACTTAGCCCACTCAAGACTAAGTCCACCAAAACCACCAAGAAAATCATAATCTCTTCTAAAAAATCATTTACTACCACTGAGCCAACCACCTCCAAACTTAATGTCTCAGTAACTGAAAATTTTATTAAACCCACTCAGGTTTTCAATTTTGACGAACAGGATGGCGAATTAAAAACTTCAGAAACCACAACTGTTACGGATTCAAAAACCACACCAAAATCGAAACGTAAGGAAAAGAAAGCAAAAAAACCCGTGTCCAAAAAGCGTAAAATCATCAGTTGTATTATTATTTTGATTCTACTCCTAATAATCGGCGGTATAGTCTGGCTAGTATTATGGGGAAATACTATAATCACTAATATCACTAACGGGCAAGGTAATGTTTTTGATTTAATCACTTTCACTGAACCAACCTATAGTCCTCTAAAAACCGACGAGAACGGGCGCACTAACATTCTCGCATTTGGCACCAGTGGTTATAATATGAATGGCGACGAAGGTAACGGCACGCAGGACGGCGCCCAACTAGCCGATTCCATTATGGTAGTAAGCCTAAACCAAGAAACCAAAGAGGTTGTCATGCTTTCTCTACCCCGCGACCTCAAGGCATCGCCCACCTGTACGGCCACGGGAAAAATTAACGAGGTATTCTGGTGTAATGGTGGCGGCAAAGATGGTCTAGAAAACGAAACAAGAGCCGCAAACGCCTTGATGGAAGAAGTTGGTGATATTCTAGGTATTGATTTTCAATATTATGCTCACCTCAACTGGGGTTCGCTCGTTCAAATTGTCGACACTCTGGGTGGCATCAACGTCACGCTTGATGAAGACATTCTCGACTATGGTTGGACTGGCGCCGTATTCAAAGCCGGCATCGAATACACAATCGATGGAGCACAGGCTCTAGGATTAGCTCGCGCTAGGCATGGCACAGCTAAAGGTGATTTTACTCGCGGGGCAAGCCAACAGAAAATCCTTCTCGGCATCAAAGACAAGATAACAGAAAAGGGGCTTTCTATTCCAGAACTCATAAATCTCGCCTCCACGCTTGGCGATAACTTGCGCACCAACTTTTCACTAGAAGATATCAAAACTCTAGCCCACCTTGTTTCAGAAACCGACTTTACTGTGGCTCGCCAAATTTCGCTACTTGAACCACAACCCCTAATGACCACTGGTACCATTAATGGAATCTCTTATGTCCTACCAGTAGGCGGGATTGGTAATTACGCAAGAATCAGGGCTTTTATCGAAAAGGTATTATCGAACGATCCACGCGTTTATGAGGATGCCTCTATCCTTGTCCTAAATGGCACCGAAACACCAGGACTCGCCTCTGCTGAACAAGAGAATCTTACCGCAGAAAACTACAAAAATGTCTACACCGATAACGCCCCGGCCGGAGAATATCCTACACGATACACCCTCTATGCTCTCACCAATGATAAACCTGGCACCAAAAAACTTCTCGAAGAAAAATACAACACTGTCGCTCTTTCTTTCGCCGACCTTCCAGTTGGCGTTTCGAGCAATTACGACTTCATCATTATCATCGGCGACTCATCGAACACACCGACGTCCGATACCGAATAAATATAGCAAGCACTTCAAGTCATCACACGATTCGATATCACCTATTCAGTCAATTCAAACGGCTTGTTTTTCTTTACCTCCAAAAACTCGAGAGAGACTACGCTCATACTCTAGCTATACCCCACTAAAGCCCTACATGGAGGTTATATTAATATCCCCCCAAGAAGCTACTGTTCTTTATCCAAAGTTTCAACGAAACTAATGATTAGCTTTCGTTCTCTACCCTCGCCTTCAGAATGAGTTTCAATGTCCGAATAGTCCGCCGCTACCTTATGTACTACACGTCTATCTGCCGCGTTAAGATTTATCGTCATTGGCTCCTTTGTGCGTCGCACCTTTGCAATCCAATCCTCTGCCTTCTCGGCAATTCTATCCGCCCTCTGTTTTTTGTAGTTCGCAACATCCACACTTACCCTCGTAAGCTCTGCTTCTTTAGAAGCAAGCGCCATCGAAACAATATGTTGCAAAGCCCTCAAATTATCGGCATTTTTCCCAATTAAAAGCGAGTTCAACGATGTAGACGGCACAGATAATTGTATTACTTCGTCATCTACAGTCGAAGACACCGCCACGTTAATACCGAAAAAGCTTAGTAGATCCTCCAAATACCTAGCCGCAAAACGGATTGATTCATCTTTATTCATATTATTATCTCCTTTTCTTTTTAATATCTTTAGCGGAGATTCTTGTTATTTTTGTTCCTGTTTTTTTATTTTCCACCACTTGTGCTTCTTGAATATTTCTTAATTCTTTTAAGACTGCCTTATCTGTCATATCGTCAATTTCTTTATTTACACCAGAAAGGACTACTTTTTGCTGGACCACCGTAATAATATTACTTAAGAAATAATAAAATGCGAGTGCGCCATTTAAATTAAACATGATAAAGAACATCATTACTGGCATCATTATTGACATCTGACTTGTTGTGATACTACTAATATCAGAATCATCTATTTCCTTACCCTCCCTAGTCTGCCTCAAAAGATCACGAAACTTTTTCTTCTTTTCGCTTTTGCCAGATGGCATCTGTTGTTTGGTTGCAAAATATTGAACTACTGATGCCGAAATAGCACACGCCAAAATAAATAGCGCGCTCCATGAGAATCTCCCCGCTAGCACATCGCTCGCTTTCACGTCTAACCTAATTACACCAAACATTTGTGGATGAAAATCATATTCTGCTTTTTCTTCGTCCAGCTCTTCCGTATTCGTCAAGTCTGCTAAATATACTTCCTGTTTCTTCTCTAGTTCACGAATTTCCGAACCTTCGTACGCTACAATTCCATACGCCCTATTCATCAGATTATCTTGCGGCAAAGGAGTAGCAATCACCCTAATAGCAGAAAAAATTGCGATAAAGATTGGAAGCTGAATCAATAAAGTCAGAATTGATGCAAATGGTTTTACGTTATAACGCTTATATAAGTCCATTGTTTGCAATGACTCAAGCTGTTTATTGCCTTTGCAGTTTTTCTTTATTTGAGTTAGTTCTGGTTGCAACTTTCTAAGCAACCTTGTCTGGTTAAGCTGCTTTTTCGTTAACGGCCAAGTGCAGAGCTTCACTAAAATCGTAAAGATAATAATCGCAAATCCAAAATCATGTACCAAATTAAAGATAACAAATAAAATATTTACAATTGGTCTCACGACAATCAAGTCAATCAAATTAAATGGACCCCCAACAACTAACGAGCCAACTATAAAGCCAAATATTATTCCCCAACTTATATATTTCTTCACACTCATCTTTTTTTATTATAACACACCTTCACTTCTTCTACTAACTCACCAGTTATTTTTTTTAGCTCGGAAAATTCCATCTTTTTTATTTCTCGG
>JAEEGL011120967.1_pt1 | contig 21949 bp, 19 predicted proteins | sample 9134231 | NCBI WGS metagenome assembly JAEEGL01 (sample SAMN16246548, study PRJNA631951) | gut metagenome | biome: gut microbiome; feature: rumen; material: fiber-attached | host: Bos | place: Iran: Karaj | collected 2018-10 | reverse complement strand
GTCTTTGATTAGCTTCATTGTCTTGGAGTTATATTTTCGTTGGCAAAAATACGAAAAAAATCCGTAATCGCATGATGCTGATTACGGATTCTGCCACCCTTTTAAGGGTTTTTAATATCATTTGAGAGAGAAAGATCGTTTACTTGATAGCCAACAGGCGACTGCTGACGACATCCAGAGGCTCCATGCAGAGCAGGCTGTTGGTGAGATACACATCGTTTTTGGATGCGTTCATACGGTAGTTCTTGACGGAGGTCACATTAGGAGCCACTTCTCTGTAAAGCGTTACTTCCTCAGGCAGATCGTAGGTCTGACGGATGGCGTCCCACTTGTAGGTCTCCATGTTGTAGCCGTTCTTAAAATATTTATAGATGTGTCGGAAGTCCTTGACCCAGTCCTGCTTGTTGCTGTCCCAGCGCATCACCTCACGAGAGGTCAGGCGACCCTGATCGTCATACTCGTAGCGATACTCCATCTTGGCGCACATCTGGTTGTTGGGCTTCTGCTCGTACACCTCGATCTTGTGGATTACTCCGTCTTCCAGGTCTGAGTTGTAAAGGAAGTGAGAGTTCACGTCGTTAGCTGCGTTGAAGTACATTGTCAGTACTGTTGCGATGGTGATAATTGATTCCATAATTTCTAATTTTTGATGTTTAACTTGCTTCAGAATTTTTATTTCTGCCTGTTAGACGGTGCAAAGGTATGAAAAACTACATGCAATTAAGGTTATTTAAATGTTATCTTTACGTTAATTCGTTCATAGCCTCGCATTTACCTGACATAGAATTCGCTTAAAACTGGCATTTGAATGGCTTAAAAATGCCATCAGTTTGGGAGTTTTTCTTTACAGAGATGCCTAATGCCGACATTAGCCGTAACTCCTTGTTATAAAGGAACTTAGATGTTGCCTTGTAAACAGGCATAGTTTACTGACCAAAATCGCCGAATTTGGTGACCAAATTCAGTGAATTTACTGACCAAATTCGGCGATTTTGGTCAGTAAGGGATAGGAGTAGTGAAAAATACTTTACATACCTACGTCAGAAAGGGCCCCTTTCCTAATGAAACGGATATCTTAAATTATCTTAAAACATGATCTCAAAAGTGTTACCTTTTTGTATTTTTGCACTTATATCTATAGACGAACAAAGTATTTTGATATGAAACAGATGAAGATTAAACAGTTTGGAGTGTTATTATTCGGCCTGAGCATGGCGCTGTTGATGTCTTGCTCAAAAGAAGAGGAAGTTAAAGTCGTGGATAATGGCGAGCCCGTTATCCCACAAATTAGCCAAGAACTGACTGGCGAATTTGAAGGCCAATGGAGATGTATGGAGGACCTTACAAGTGGAAAGATAATAGTTGACGAGAGTTACATCTTTATTGAGGAACTTCCTACAAAGACTATTGTCGAGTGGTTGGCTGGTGCCATAGACTATTACTCTCGGATTCAACCAGGTCTGAAGGCCACAATAACTGATTCCATCGGCAATCTTTTTACTGCTTCTTCATACGACTACCCAATAACTGACCTGCAAATCAGGTATGAATTAGGTGACTATTCCTATGGAAGTTATGATACTTCAGTGTCAGGTGCAAGGAACATGTTGTCAAGTATGACTACGAAGTTCGTTAATAATCAAGAAACTGTTATTATCGGCCCTCCTGAGCCAAACACCATCTCTTTCAGTATTAGGGCTGATAACGTACGCTATCGCATCGATTTGGTTGGTGACCAGGAGTTTACAGCCGAGTTTCGCATGGGAGAAGGACTATGGTTGGTCTGTTATTGGTTTAAGACCTTCAGAATGATTAACCTACAGACAGGTCATCAGTACGATTGGAGCGATAATGATAAATTTGAGTATTATGGCGAAAGAGAAGACTTTAAACGGGTCATGTTTAATGCCCAAAAAAGGACGGGCAATTTGAATGGCCCCATTATAAACTACTTTATGTAAGAGAATTATGAGACGATTAGGATTGATTTTATTATGTCTGGGAATGGCATTCCTCGTGTCTTGCTCAAAAGACGAGACGGACAGTCTTCTTGAAGTACCTCCCACAGATCAGAGCGAGAAATATATCATGCCCTATGGTACCTTCGAAGGAGAATGGCAACTGAGCAAATATGGAAAGACTTGCTCAGGAACGATAGAAGTGGACTCAGATAAGATCATCTTCGATTTGCCTGTCGACTACCTGCTTCCCAGGTTAGGATTGGTGGATGAGACATCGAAGGCAGCTCATCCTGATGAGCCCTTCTTTACGACCACCTCAGACTATACCTATTATTATACTACTCAGGTGATGCATTTCTCTATGCTGGGGTTCTCAACGGATGCCATGTATATCAAGAACGATATTATCGACAATGTGGCAGTCCCCTACGGATATAATTCGCCCTTGTTTTATGTTAAGGCAGATGATACGGATTATACATTAAACTTGATTGGACTCAAGGAACAGCCTTCTGGGATATTCGACAATAACACGGGTCTTTGGAAATTGTCTATACCTATCGATAAGGTTACTATTTACAATCAAAAGACGCATGCTCAGATGTCTATACTCGTGTTAGATGAAGAGGCGCCAGACAAGTCGGCATGGCTATTCGTATTCAGGGCAAAAAGAAAGATTAAATAGTCGTGCAGGAGACAGAACGACAACTGATAGAAGCGATACGGGCAGGAGACAGGGAGGCATTCAAACGCCTCTATGAGCGCTTCGCCCGATATGCGATGGGTGTGACGCTGAGGTATGTGCCAAAGCGAGACGACGCACTCGATATCGTACAAGACAGCTTCATCAGCATCATCACCAGCATCGCCACCTTCGAGTATCGTGGCGAGGGATCCCTGAAGAACTGGGTGTCGAAGATCATCAGTCGTCAGGCTGTCTCATGGATGAAAGAGCACGAACAACTGTCGTTCTCAGAACTGACACTCGATGAAATCGAAGAAGAAGATGATCCAGCCATCGAGAAAGTGCCCAAAGAACTGGTGAACGAGATGATAGGCCGATTGCCAGTAAGATACAGGGTTGTCGTGAACCTCCGTGCTTTCGAGGAGCTTTCTCATAAAGACATCGCCCTCAGACTCGGTATCAGTGAAAAGGCATCGACCACACTCTTCTCAAGAGCAAAACGTAAGTTAGCAATGATGATAAAAGAATACATAAACTCACAAGAGATATGAAAGAGGAAGAATGGATACAACGGCTACGCAACCATCTGTCAGACTATGAAGCGCCAGTGCCTGATGACCTGTGGGAACGGATCGAGGCCCAGCTTCCGAAGGATCTCGTTGCAGAGAAGTCCAAGGCCCGTAGGATTCCACTATGGGTGAGATGGACGGCTGCTGCTGTCTTTGTGGGTGTTCTCGTTGGTACAACAGTTCTTCTGTGGCCCAACCATGAAGAGACGACAACGGCTCCAATGGCTTCTGCCACGAAGGAGACAGAGAAAACGCCGATGAAATCGGAGAAAACAATCGAATCGGAGCCAGTTAGTCCTGCTATCATGAGCCCTGTTATCACTAAGACGGCACAGTCCTTCATCGCTGAGGCTGTCGATAAGTCCCTGCCTGATACAACTTCTCAATATATTAAAGAGGTAGAGCCTGAGATCGTAGAGGCTCAGTCTCCGCAACCCTCCGTAGAGCCAACGCCAACAGAGGAGCAACCCAAGATGGAAGAGACACAACAGCTGATACGAGAACTGGATCAGAAGATAGCTGAATACAAGACGCATCGCAGTCATCACACAACTGTCAGTCTCTATGCCTCCAACGGCTTTGGCGACTTGTCGAACAGAAATGGTGTGCTGATGAGTGAACAGATGTTGGCTAACTACGATTACGACAGTCGTATGGGAGTGGCCTCCACTCGTAGTGGCAGTCCTGTATACCTCGCTAACTACGAGGAGCGACAGAAGTATCATCAGCCTATCTCCTTCGGACTGACGGCAAACTTCCCCATTTCATCGGCACTAAGTGCGTCGACGGGTGTCGTCTATACCCGTCTAAGCTCAGAGTTTACGAACATCGCCAACAGCATTGTCTATGAGAAGAAGATGACGCTCCACTATATCGGCATTCCGTTGAATGTGCAATATCGTGTCTGGCAGTGGCATGGACTGAATGTCTATGCGACAGCAGGTGGACAAGCCGATTTCAACGTAAAAGCACGTTTAGAGGCAGACGGACAGGAAAAGGAAATGGAGAAAGACCGTGTACAATGGTCTGTGGGTGGTGCCTTGGGTGTGCAGTATAACATCATCCCACAACTGGGCCTTTATGCGGAGCCAGGTATCAAGTACTATTTCGACAACGGTAGCAGCATCCGCAACTACTTCAAATACCGTCCTACGAACTTCAACCTGCAGATTGGTCTCAGGTTGAATATGGGGAAGCCGTAGATATTATTCTTCTGTATAATCGGTGGCATCCGTCTTTGGCTTGTAGATCACCTGATTGGCTCCACTGGTGATCTTCATGGCCTCGGGGTGCTCCTTGATGAAGGAGTCGATATGGCGAACGCGTTTCTGCTCAAAGATTTCTTCGATGGCAATGAGTATGCCTGTCTCCTCTACATCGCCAAAGCCATAGTTGATGGCAGTGCCGAAAAGCTTCATCGTAGGCGACAGACTCATGTAGGCATTTACCAACGGTGGGATGTTGTAGCCGAGCTTTCGGATCTCGGAGTTCAGAATACGATAGTCTTCTTTGAACTCTTTCTCGCAGAATAACTGTTCCAGTTCTTTGGGGTCAGCCTCGATTTCCAACGGTTTCATCGGCACAATCAGGTTCTCTTTATCGGCAAAATGCTTATGCAGGAAGTAGAGGATCATGTCACGACCTCGACGAATGTATGAGGGGTACATGGTGAATTTTCCGAAGAAATAGCGTACGTTGGGCTTGATGACGGTGAGTGCACCCAATCCGTCCCATAGGTTGTCGAGGGCGAAGAGACTCTTCGCACCCATCCTGGAACTCTGATAGGGCAGTGCGACGAAAGAACGACCCAGTCCGATGGTGTAGGGGGCGTAATCCTTTAGGAACTTCTCCGCGAAATGGAACATGTAACTGGTGGCGAGGATGGGTTGTCCGTTGGCGTCCATCTCCCACTCTGTGCCTTCGAGATAGCGATAGCCGCCAATAATCTCCTCGGCTTCGGGGTTCCACACGATAAGCTGTTTGTAGCAGTTCTCACAGGTATCGAACTCGTCGATGTCCATGGCCTTTCCTGTGCCACCTCCAGCTTCGCGGAAGGCTATCTCACGCAGTCGTCCAATCTCCTTCATCACGTTCGGAGCATTGTGAGCTGTGATGATATAGATCTCGTTGTGGCTCTTGTTGGTCATGCGGAGCTGTTTGTTAGGTGTCAGCTCGCTTTTGAGCACTGCCTTGTCTATCGGCTGGATGATCTCTTGTTCCATTTTAAGTTGAGAGTTTAGAGTTTTATTGTTTAGGGTTGATGGTTCAAAGTTGGTAGACCTGCTCTCGTACAAACTGTGCCCACTCCTTTGGGTTCCGACTCTTGTCGAAAGTCTGCCAGGGGATGGGCTTGCCGATGGTGACGTGGAAGGTCTTGTGGACGTTTTTATACATTTCATCGACAAGGAAGAGCATCGCCAGATTGAAGGGCAGGAAACGGTCGCTGAAGTTCGCCAGACGATAGAAGAAATTCGAGTTCTGTCCACTGAAACGGATGGGTACGATGTCGCGCTGATACTCTACGCTCTTCGAGATGAAGGTTTTCGTCCAAGGGATGTCGCTGACCACACCTTTCTTCTTTCTGGAACAGAGGCCGGCAGGAAACATCAGCATGTGGTTGTCGCTCTTGAAACCCGTCTCGACCATCATAGGGAAATTACGGCTCTGTCCGCCTGTCTTGTTGATGGGGATGCAGACGGGTGCCAGTCCTGGCAGGTTCATCAGTAGGTCGTTGACCAAGTAGCGAAAGCGTCCGTCATAGTGACGTCCGATAATGGCACCCAGAGCCACACCGTCCTCGCCTCCGAGGGGGTGGTTACTGACGAAGGTGTAGAGCCGTCCGTCGTCTGGCGAAGGCAGATTCTCCTTTCCTTCCACCTCAAGCGTCATGTCGAGATATCTGACACATTCCTCCAGCCAGTCCACACCTACCTTGTCGCGACTCTCCCACAGGAAGGCGTTCACCTGGTCTTGGTGGGCAATGCGTTTCAGCCAGCTGACAAGGAAGCCGGGCACGAACTTTGCCTTCGGACCCATCTTCTCTTTGAGAATCTTGTCGATGTCAATCGTCTTTTCTGTCAGGTTTGCCATTTTCTTCTCTTTCACGCTAACAGTTTGCAAAAATAGCACATTTCTTTCAAATGTGTGCAAAAAAAGACGAAAAAATAAGAATTTGAATGTATTTTGTACACAAATAACGTTTTATAGACCATTTTTATGACCATCAGCACCTCTGCAAGACACGCTTTAGACGTTTACCATACGTTGAACTAAGGACAGCCTTTATGGGACTAAATCAATAAAATAAAGTTAAAAATCAAAAAAAGTGGGGAAAAGTGGCTTGAAGTGGGGAAAAATGATTAACTTTGTAACCGAATCTATTAAAAAGATGTACGTATGCGTTTCTTAGGTAATATAGAGGCCAAGATCGATGCGAAAGGAAGAGCCTTCCTACCGTCGGTTTTCCGTAAGGTGCTTCAGGCATCTGGCGAGGAAAATCTTGTGCTGCGCCGGGATGTCTTCCAGCCCTGTTTAGTGCTTTACCCTGAGAGCGTATGGAATGAGCGGCTTGATATGCTGAAGCAGCAACTCCGTCAGTGGAAACCTGTCCATCAACAGATGTTCCGTCAGTTTGTGTCGGAGGCAGAGGTCGTCACCCTCGATGGCAATGGCCGCTTTCTCATCTCCAAGCGCTTGCAGCGAGCAGCAAGCATCAGTCAGGACATTCAATTCATTGGGATGGACGACACGATAGAGATCTGGTCACCTCAAGACTTGCAACAGACACTCAAGTCTGATGAAGACTTCGGCAAGGAATTTGAGAAGATCATGAACGCTGAAACAACTCTATGATAAAGACTGCCGAGACATATCACGTTCCTGTGCTCCTTGAGGAGAGCGTTGGCGGGCTTGATATCAAGCCCGGCGGTGTTTATGTAGATGTAACCTTTGGTGGTGGCGGACATAGTCGTGAGATTCTTAAAAGATTAGACAATAAGGGCCGTCTTTTCGGATTTGATCAGGATGAGGATGCTGAGCGTAATATCGTTGATGACGATCGTTTCACGTTTGTCAGGAGCAATTTCCGATATCTCAAAAACTGGATGCGCTACTATGGCGTGGAACAGATTGACGGACTATTGGCTGATCTTGGCGTGTCAAGTCATCATTTCGACGACGAGACTCGTGGCTTTTCCTTTCGTTTCGATGCTCCGTTGGATATGCGGATGAACAAACGTTCAGGGAAGACGGCAGCTGACATCCTCAATAACTACACGGAAGAACAGCTGTCGGATATCTTCTATATTTATGGAGAGCTGAATAATGCTCGTAGGATTTCATCAGCCATCGTCAAGGCCCGGAGCAGTCAGTGTATTGAGACCACTGGTGATCTGGTGAAGGTGACGGAAGCTTGTTTTATGCGTGAGAGGGAGAAGAAAGAGATGGCCAAGATGTTCCAGGCATTGCGTATTGAGGTGAATCATGAGATGGATGCCCTGAAGGAGATGCTCGATGGTGCACGGGATTTGTTGAAAGTAGGAGGACGACTGTCGGTCATTACCTATCACTCGTTGGAAGACCGCATCGTGAAGAATATGATGAAGGCTGGTAATGCAGAGGGGAAGGTGGTCCAGGATTTCTTCGGACGCACCACATCGCCCTTCCGACAGATCGGTAACAAAGTCATTGTACCAAGTGACGAAGAGCAACAGCGTAACCCCCGTAGTAGAAGTGCCAAACTGAGAATAGCAGAAAGAGTGGAGAATGAGTAAGAAACACGACGATATCGAACTGGAGATGCAGGAGACCATCGTGGAGGAGCCTGTCGTTAAAAAGCAATCGGATCAGGAGGAGATCAGTCTGAAGGATGAGGCCGTCGATGTGAAAGAACAGGCCATGAAGACCATCCAGATGATCAAGGAACAGGCCAGGGAGGAGGATCCTAAACTGACCTCAACGCTGACGCTCCGTACAATCCTGGGCGGTGATTTCCTGACAGCCGATATGGTGCGTCGTCAGATATGGCTCTTTGTGCTTATGGTGATCTTTACTATTTTCTATGTCGCTTTCAGATATCAGTGTCAGCAGGATATGATTGCCATTGATAAACTGGAGAAGGAGGTGCTCGATGCGAAATACAGGGCTCTGTCCTGTTCAAGCACCCTGACGGAGAAGTGTCGTGAGAGTCATGTACTCGAAGCCCTGAAACAGAATAAGGATAGTTTGCTGCACGTTCCAGACCAACCACCTTATATTATTTATATAGAGGAGTAGTAAAGTAATTGAGAAGTTAAGGAGATGAGTAAGTTCAGAAACGATAAAGTGATGCCCCGCTACTTCGCTATCGCTGTAGTCCTGACGTTGACAGGCTTTGCCGTCATCGGTAAGGCCATGTATATCATGACAGCCAAGAAACAGTATTGGACAGAGGTGGCTTCGCGACTGAAACGAGATAGTGTGAGTGTCAAGCCTGGGCGTGGAAACATCCTGAGTTGCGATGGACAACTGATGGCGAGCAGCATCCCTGAATACAAAGTATACATGGACTTCCAGGCAGGTGCGGATGATACCACATGGTGTAAAAAGAAGGATTCACTGTGGGTGGAGAAGCTCGACAGCCTGTGTGAGGGATTGCATCAGATCTTCCCCCAGCGTTCGGCAGAAGAATTTAAAGCTAAGTTGACGGAAGGTCACGATAAGGTGGTTGTGCGAAAGGTCGACGGCAAGGAGGTGCGAACCGTCGGTGCCCTGCACTGGCCTATCTGGCAGAAACGTATTGACTATAACACCTTCTGTGAGGTGAAGAATCTCCCGTTCCTCTCGTTGCCGAAATACAAGGGTGGCTTCCATTGGGAGGAGTTCAATGCGCGTCGTCGTCCCTTCGGATCACTGGCCCAGCGCACCATCGGAGATATGTTTGGTGCTAAGGACAGTGCCAAGTATGGTCTCGAACTATCATATGACTCTATCCTCCGTGGTACGAACGGACTGATGCATCGTAGGAAGATTCTGAATAAGTATATGGACATCCCAGTGTTGAACCCCATCGATGGTGCCGACATCGTCACGACGATAGACGTGGGAATGCAGGATTTGGCAGAACATGCCGTCGTCGACGAGTTGAAAGAAATCAACGGTGAGATGGGTGTTGCCATCCTTATGGAGGTTAAGACGGGTGATGTGAAAGCCATCGTGAACGTGCAGCGTGCCGCTGATGGCAGTTATCACGAGATGGTGAATAACGCCATCAGTTACCGATGTGAGCCGGGTTCTGTGTTCAAGGTCGCCTCGTTCCTTGTGGCTCTCGACGATGGTGTAGTGGATACCAGTTATGTGATTCATACCGGTAGCGGTGTCGTTGATATGCATGGTCGTTGGATGAAGGATCACAACTGGCGGCGTGGCGGTTATCAAGACATTAACGTAGCCCGTGCCTTGGAGGTTAGTTCGAACATAGGCGTCAGTCATGTGATAGACCGGTTTTATGGCAGCAATCCGAAGAAATATGTGGAGGGTCTTTACCGCGTAGGTATTCATGAAGATTTGAAGATACCGTTGGTAGGCTATCAGGCTCCTTGGATCCGTATTCCTGATACAAAGACCACCGATCGTAGCAAATACTGGAGTAAGACCACCTTGGCCTGGATGAGTATCGGCTATGAGACTCAGATTGCACCTATCAATACTGTGGCTTTCTATAATGCCATTGCCAACAATGGTAAGATGATGCAACCACGTTTTGTGAAGAAGTTGGTTAAGGATGGTCAGGTGGTTAGGGAGTTTGAACCTGTTGTTCTTAAGCAGCAGATTGCCAAACCACATGCCATTAAGACCATGCAGACCATTTTGGAGCATGTTGTCAGCCAGGGCCTCGGACGTAAGGCCGGTTCGAAGTCGTTTAAGGTGGCAGGAAAGACAGGAACGGCACAGGTGGCCGACCAATATGGTGGTTATCACTCAGGTACCACCCGTTATTGGCTTTCGTTTGCCGGCTATTTCCCTGCTGATAATCCCCGTTATACCTGTATCGTCTGTCTGAAGAAGTCGGGTCTCCCTGCTTCTGGTGGTGGTATGAGTGGTGTGGTATTCCACCGCATCTCTGAAGGTGTGATGGCCCAGAACCTGAAACTGAGCGTAGAGGATGCTTGTGACGAGTATTCCAGTTTCACGCCAGACGTGAAGACTGGTGATGCTGAGGCTGCTGGCTATGTGATGAGTAGCCTTGGTGTGAAGGGGCAGCGCCCCCGTCAGCAGTTGACAGCCAAGAGTATCGTGCCGAGTCTTGTCGGCATGGGAGCTCGTGATGCTGTCTACCAGCTGGAGAGTCGTGGTGTCAAGGCAAGGGTGAGAGGCCGTGGAAAGGTGAAGTCGCAGAGTATTCATGCAGGTACTGCCGTCAGACAGGGAATGGTTTGCGAGCTATTAATGGAGTAGACAGTAGTAAAAGTTTTTAGATATGAGACTGAAGGAGTTATTAAAGAATGTCGAAGTTCTGAACGTCATCGGTGATGTGGAAGTAGACATCAAGGGCGTAAACATTGATTCCCGCCGTATTGAGGCAGGACATCTGTTCGTGGCCATTCCTGGAACCCAGACCGACGGTCACAAGTTCATTCCCAAAGCTATCGAGCAGGGAGCAGTAGCTGTTCTGTGTGAATACTTCCCTAATAAACGGGAACCAGGTGTCACATATGTGGCTGTCGAGTCTACCGAGGCATGGGTAGGCGAGGTGGCCACGCAGTTCTATGACGATCCTTCCAGAAAACTGAAACTGGTGGGCGTCACAGGCACCAATGGTAAGACAACCATTGCAACCTTGTTATATAATATGTTCAGAAAGTTCGGTCATAAATGCGGATTGCTCTCCACCGTCTGCAATTATATCGAAGGCGAGGCCATACCAACCGACCATACAACACCAGATCCCATTGAGTTGAACAGTCTGTTGGCCAGGATGGTGGATGCCGGCTGCGAGTATGCCTTTATGGAGTGCAGTAGTCATGCCATCGCCCAGAAGCGTATTGGTGGACTTCGTTTTACGGGTGGGCTGTTTACGAATCTGACCCGTGACCATCTGGACTATCACAAGACCTTCGAGAACTACCGCGATGCCAAGAAGGCCTTCTTTGACGGACTCGACAAAGACGCCTTTGCCATCACCAACGCTGACGACAAGAACGGACTGTTTATGGTGCAGAACACGAAGGCGACAGTGAAGACCTATTCCACCCGTTCGATGGCTGACTTCAAAGCTAAAATCATTGAGTGCCATTTCGAGGGTATGTATCTCGACATCAATGGCAAGGAGGTGGGTGTGCAGTTCATCGGCAAGTTCAACGTCAGCAATCTGCTCGCTGTTTATGGTGCCGCTGTCATGCTGGGCAAGCAGCCTGAGGATATCTTGGTAATCCTGAGTACCCTGAAGAGTGTTAACGGGCGCTTGGAGCCGATTCGTTCTCCGGAGGGTTATACGGCTATTGTGGATTATGCTCATACGCCCGATGCTCTGGAGAATGTACTTAACGCCATCCATGAGGTGCTTGACGGCAAGGGTAAGGTCATCACCGTCTGCGGAGCAGGCGGAAACCGTGACAAGGGTAAGCGTCCGCTGATGGCTCAGGAGGCTGTGAAACAGAGCGACCGTGTGATCATTACCTCTGATAACCCCCGTTTTGAAGAGCCGCAAGACATTATCAACGATATGCTGGCAGGCCTTGATGCCCGTCAGATGAAGAAAGTGATTAGTATCGTAGACCGTCGAGAGGCTATCCGCACGGCCTGTATGATGGCAGAGAAGGGAGATGTGATCCTCATTGCTGGTAAAGGCCATGAGGACTATCAGGAGATCCAAGGTGTGAAGCACCACTTCGACGATAAGGAAGTGGTACGCGAGATTTTTAATGTTTAATTTTAGTGTTTAGTTCTCATGCTGTACTATTTCTTCCGTCTGCTTGACCAATACGACATTCCAGGATCACACATGTGGTCCTACATCTCCTTCCGTGCTCTTCTGACGCTGATCCTGGCTTTGTTGATTTCTGCTTGGTTTGGTGAGAGGTTCATCAGATGGATGAAACGTAGAAAAATCTTTGAGACAGAGCGTGATCCGAGTATCGATCCCTTTGGCGTGGAGAAGAAAGGTGTGCCCACGATGGGTGGTATCATCATCATTGTGAGCATTCTCGTGCCAGTACTTTTGTTATGTCGTATCAGGAATATTTATATCATCTTGATGTGCGTCACTACCATCTGGTTGGGTTTCCTCGGTTTTCTCGATGATTACATCAAGATCTTCCGTCGTAACAAGGAAGGTCTGAAAGGCAAATGGAAGATTGTTGGACAGGTGAGCATCGGTTTTATCGTTGGTCTGACGCTCTGGCTGAGTCCTGATGCCGTGGTGCGTGAGAATGTCAATGTGCAGCAACAAAATCAGGAGGTTGTTGTGAAGCATAAAAAAGAGGCGGTGAAGTCGCTACATACCACCATACCCTTTATTAAAAACCATAACCTGAACTACTCGGATGTCATGAGTTTCCTGGGAGATAATAAGGTGGCAGGCGGTTGGATCCTCTTCGTACTCATCACGATCCTCGCAGTGACAGGTGTTAGCAATGGTGCAAATCTGAATGATGGCATGGATGGTATGTGTGCAGGTAATTCGGCAATCATCGGTGTGGCGTTAGGCATACTGGCCTACGTGTCGTCGCATATCGGCTATGCCTCGTATTTCGATATCATGTATATTCCTCATTCCGAGGAGTTGGTGGTGTTCCTTTGCGCCTTTATCGGAGCCATGATCGGTTTCCTCTGGTACAACGCTTTCCCTGCCCAGGTGTTTATGGGTGATACGGGTTCGCTAACCATCGGTGGCATCATCGGTGTCTGCGCAGTCATTATCCACAAGGAGCTGTTGCTGCCCATCCTCTGTGGCATCTTTTTCGTGGAGAGTCTGAGTGTGATAATCCAGACACAGTGGTTTAAGATTCAGAAGAAGAAGGGTAAGCGAGTGCGTGTGTTCCGTGCAACGCCAATTCATGATAACTTCCGTAAGCTCGACTCTCAGTTGGATGCCACCAGCCAGTATATCTTGAAAGGCTGGCCCCACAGGCCCTTCCATGAGTCGAAGATCACGATAAGATTTTGGATTGTCAGTATCATACTGGCAGCCCTGACGATTATAACGCTTAAGATGCGTTGAACATTGAACATTGAAGATTGAACATTATGAGTAGGATAGTAATATTAGGAGCCGGAGAGAGTGGCGCGGGAGCTGCTGTCCTGGCAAAGAAAGAAGGATTTGACGTGTTCGTTTCGGATATGTCGAAGATTGCTGACAAATATAAAAAGATGCTCGACAGTCATGGCATCGCGTGGGAGGAAGGTCAGCATACAGAGGAGAAAATTCTGAATGCTGATGAGATTATCAAGAGTCCCGGTATCCCCGACACTGCGCCGATGATTGTGAAGGTAAAAGAGAAAGGTATCCATATTATCAGTGAGATTGAGTTTGCTGGGCGTTACACCCGTTCAAAGATGATCTGTATTACAGGATCGAATGGTAAGACTACTACAACCTCGTTGATCTATCATATTTTCAAGGAGGCAGGCTACGATGCAGGACTGGCAGGCAATATAGGTAACTCCTTGGCCCTTCAGGTGGCAGAGGATCCGCATGAGTATTATATCATCGAACTGAGCTCTTTCCAGCTTGATAACATGTACGATTTCCGTGCCAATATCGCTATCTTGCTGAATATCACACCCGACCATCTGGATCGCTATGATTTCAAGATGCAGAACTATGTCGATGCGAAGATGCGTATCATCCAGAACCAGACACCTCAGGATGCCTTTATCTATTGGGCCGACGATCCTATTATCAAACGGGAACTGGAGAAGTATGACATCAAAGCTGTGCAGTATCCCTTCTCAGAACTGAAAGAGAAAGGTGTCATCGGCTATATCGAGGAAGGCCAGTATAAGATCGAAAAGCCCGAGCCGTTCAATATGGAACAGGAGAGTCTGAGTCTGACGGGCCGTCACAATATCTACAACTCCCTCGCTGCAGGTATCGCCTCCGATGTTGCTGGTATCAAGAATGAGGAGATCCGCAAGAGCCTGAGCGACTTCCCCGGTGTAGAACACCGTTTGGAGAAGGTGTGTATGGTGCGTGGCGTGCAGTATATCAACGACTCCAAGGCTACCAATGTCGATGCCTGCTGGTATGCGCTGGAGGCGATGAAGACGAAGGTGGTGCTGATTATTGGTGGTAAGGATAAGGGCAACGACTACGATCCCATCAAACCGTTGGTGAAGGAGAAGTGCTCTGGCATCGTGTATCTTGGAGCCGACAACCAGAAGTTGCACGACAACTTCGACAGTCTGGGTATCCCTGTCCGCGACACCCACTCGATGAAAGATTGTGTGGCTGCTTGCTACGAGTTGGCTAAGCCGGGTGAGACCGTGCTGCTCAGTCCTTGCTGCGCTTCTTTCGATCTCTTTAAGAACATGGAGGATCGCGGGGAACAGTTCAAGGAACTGGCTCGGAATCTTTAAATAATAAATCGTTAAGTCGTAAATCGATAATCTCTCGAAGAATATGAAGATAGGGAATCTGTTTAAGGGTGATAAGGTCATTTGGATGGTGCTCCTTTTCCTGTGCCTCATCAGCATTGTCGAAGTGTTTTCCGCTTCGAGCTCCCTGACGTATAAGAACCAGGACTACCTGACGCCTATCTTAGGCCATTCCTGGAAGATTATCGTCGGTGTGGCCATGGCCATTGTCATCCTGAATATTCCGTGTCGTTTCTTTAAGCTGATGACGCCCGCCTTGCTCATCATCTCAGCGATTATGCTCCTGTGGGTGCTATGCTTCGGAGAGAAGACCAACGATGCAGGTCGTTGGATCAGTCTTTTCGGACTGAAGTTCCAACCGTCGGAGATTGCGAAGGGTACGATGGTGCTTGTCACGGCCCAGATTCTAAGTGCCATGCAGCGTGAGGAGGGGGCTGATAAGCGGGCCTTTAAGTTCATCCTCATTGTGGTCATTCCTTTTATCATTCTCATCGGACTGGAGAATCTCTCTACAGCAGCCCTTATCATGGTGGTTATCTTTCTGATGATGTTCATCGGTCGTGTACCGTTTGTGCAGTTGGGAAAGATGATGGCTGGTGGTGTGTTGGTCGTTGCCCTTTTCATCGGACTGGTCTATATGGCAGGCAGTTTGGAGGGTAATGACGAGACCGCGGAGACACAGACGGAGACTGTTGCCAATGGTCATACGGAGAAGAGCAAGAAGAAAGGACCTCTCCACCGCTTTGCCACGTGGAAGAACCGTATCGACAAGAAACTGAATTCGAAATACGTGGCTCCTCAGGATTATGACCTCGACAAGGATGCACAGGTGGCCCATGCCAATATCGCTATCGTCAACAGTAACATCATCGGCAAGGGTCCTGGACAGTCGATAGAACGTGACTTCCTTCCACAGGCCTTCAGTGACTTCATCTTTGTTATCATTATCGAGGAACTGGGCATCATCGGAGCCAGTTTTGTGGTGTTGTTGTATATTGTCCTGCTGTTCCGTGCAGCCCGTATCGCCAGTCGTTGCGATAATAATTTCCCTGCCTTCCTTGTGCTTGGACTGGCTCTGATGCTCGTCATCCAAGCCTCCTTCAATATGCTGGTGGCAGTGGGCATTGCACCCGTTACAGGACAGCCTCTGCCGCTCATCTCCCGAGGAGGTACATCGACTATTATCAACTGTGCCTATATCGGTGCTATTCTCAGTGTGAGTCGCTCTGCGAAAAAAAAGAGCGATAAAATGTCGTTAAACGAAATTTAATTTGTAATTTTGCAGGCAATAATTAATGAGGTATGAGCAAAGCGTTACGAGTCATCATCAGTGGAGGCGGCACAGGAGGTCACATCTTTCCTGCTGTGTCTATCGCGAATGCTGTCAAGACCTTGTGTCCTGATGCTGAGATTTTGTTCATCGGTGCCCAGGGCCGTATGGAGATGCAGCGTGTGCCAGCGGCAGGCTATGAGATCAAGGGGCTTCCCATACGCGGTTTCTTCCGTCCGTTGTGGAAACCAGCTAATATCGGCGTGGCTTTCGACTATCTGAGGAGCAAATGGCTTGCCAAGAAGATATTGCGTGTGTTCCGTCCCGATGTGGTGGTGGGTGTTGGTGGCTATGCCAGCAGTGCTGCCCTTGGGGCCGCCAATAGCATGGGCATCCCGACGCTTATCCAGGAACAGAACAGTTATGCGGGTCTCGCTAACAAACAGTTGGCTTCCAAGGCGGCAAAGATCTGTGTGGCCTATGAAGGCATGGAGCGCTTCTTCCCTGCAGACAAGATCATTATGACGGGTAATCCTGTGCGTCAGAACCTGCTCGACACGAAACTGTCACGCGAGGAGGCTGTGAAGAGTCTTGGTCTTGACCCGAAGAAGAAAACCATCCTCTTAGTGGGTGGTAGTCTTGGAGCTCGTACCATCAACGAAAGTGTGCTTCGTCATCTTGATATCATCAGGGATCAGGTGAAGGATGTACAGTTCTTCTGGCAGACGGGCAAATACTATAGTGCGGAGATCACAGAGCGCCTGAAGGGTGTGGATATTCCTAATCTGAAGGTGATGGACTTCATTACCGATATGGGTGCTGCCTATCAGGCTGCCGATCTCGTCATCAGCCGTGCTGGTGCCAGCAGCATCTCGGAGTTCTGCCTCATCGGCAAACCCGTGATCCTTGTGCCAAGTCCGAATGTGGCTGAGGACCATCAGACAAAGAATGCCTTGGCACTGGTCCATAAGGAGGCAGCCCTCTATGTGAAGGATGATGAAGCTCCTGATTCTTTGTTGGAGTTGGCTATTCTGACTGTCAATGATGCGGCTCGTCTGAAGTCACTCAGCGAGAACGTGAAGAAGCTCGCCCTGCCCGATTCCGCCAATATCATTGCACAAGAAGTCATCAAGTTAAGTGAAAAGTAAAACAGTAAATGGAAATTAAAGATATAAAAGCAGTCTATTTTGTAGGAGCCGGTGGCATCGGCATGAGTGCCATCGCCCGCTATTTCCTGAAAAGGGGACTCGTTGTGGCAGGCTATGACAAGACTCCCTCAGATCTGACACGCCAGTTAGAGAAAGAGGGTATGCTCCTCCACTATGAGGAGAATATCGACGAGATTCCTTTCTCCTGCAAACGTAAGGAGACTTGTCTCGTCATCTATACCCCTGCCATCCCTGAGAGCCATCAGGAGCTCTGTTTTTTCCGTGAGAACGGTTTTGAGGTGCAGAAGCGTGCCCAGGTGCTCGGAGCACTGACACAGACCCATAAGGGCCTTTGTGTGGCAGGTACCCATGGAAAGACCACGACCTCGACGATGTGTGCCCATATCATGCACCAGAGTCATCTTGACTGCAACGCCTTCCTTGGCGGCATCTCGAAGAACTATGGTACCAACTATATCCTCTCCGACTCCGACTTTGTAGTCATCGAGGCCGATGAGTTCGACCGCTCGTTTCATTGGTTGCGTCCTTGGATGAGTGTTATCACCTCTACCGACCCCGATCATCTCGACATCTATGGCACAAAAGAGGCTTACCTCGAGAGTTTCCGTCATTACTCCGAACTCATCCAGCCTGGAGGTGCACTGATTATCCATCGTGGACTGGAGATGCAAGAACACCTGCAGGACGGGGTGCGCCGTTATGACTACAGTCGTAACGAGGGTGATTTCCATGCCGAGAACATCCGGGTTGTCAATGGTGGCATCACTTTCGACTTCATCTCACCGTTAGAGTGTGTGAAGGACGTGGAACTGGGACAGCCTATCCCCATCAATATTGAGAACGGTATCGCTGCCATGGCAATGGCTCAGTTGAATGGATGTACGGCAGAGGAACTGAAGTATGGTATGAAGACCTACGGTGGTGTGGACCGTCGTTTCGATTTCAAGATCAAGAATGGAAAGCTTGTCTTCCTCAGCGACTATGCCCACCACCCGAAAGAGATCTACCAGAGTGCGAAGAGCATCCGTGAGCTGTATAAAGACAAACGCATAACTGCTATCTTCCAGCCACACCTTTACACCCGTACTCGTGATTTCTACAAGGATTTCGCTGAGGCTTTGAGCCAGCTCGACGAGGTGATCCTCACTGAGATATACCCCGCTCGTGAACTGCCCATCGAGGGTGTCACCTCCGAGCTCATCTACAACAACCTGAAGCCGGGTGTGAAGAAAGAGATGATCCTGAAGGAGCAGGTGCTCGACTATGTCAAGACCCACGACTTCGAGGTGCTGATCGTCCTCGGTGCCGGCGACCTCGACAATCAAGTTCCCCAGATCACGAAGATCCTCAAGGATAAGATGAAGTAGTCAAGAATTAGAGAATTAAAGAATTATATAGTTCAAGGATATAATATGGCCCGTTTCAACTGGAAGAAAACCCTCCTTGTTCTCTGCGATATCGTCATCGCCGCCTACTTGGTCATGGCAGTCACGTCGTTCAATAAGCCCGACATGGCCGCCCCCCACTGTACGGAGGTGAAGACCGACATCGAGGCGAACATTGTGGATGGTTTCCTGACAGCTGACGAGATCAACAAGTTGTTGCGTGTCGAGAAGGTCTATCCTCTCTCGAAGCCCATGAGTGAGATCAATCCGCGACAGATAGAGGAGGTACTCCAGAAGAGTCCGTTCGTCGAGAAGGCAGAGTGTCATAAGACCCAGAGCGGCCATGTCTGCATACAGGTTCGCCAGCGGGTGCCTGTCGTCAGGGTGATGGCTGTCAATGGCGAGAACTACTATATCGACTCTCATGCCAATGTGATGCCAGAGAACCGTTATGTCAACGACCTCATCGTCGCCACGGGTCATATCACCCGCCGCTATGCCCAGACCAATCTGAGCCGTGTGGCCAATCATATCATGCAGAACAAGTTCTGGCAGAATCAGATCGTGCAGATCAATGTGTTGGCAGATGGTACGATGGAACTTGTGCCCCGTGTGGGCGACCATATTATCTTCATCGGAGCCCCTGTAGGAGTGGCTAAGAAACTGGAACGTATGCGTAAGTTTTATCTCTACGGTCTGAACAAGGCAGGTTGGAACAAGTACAGCTATGTCAATGTGGAATTCGACAATCAGATCATCTGTAAGAAAAGGAAACATCAAATCATTAAATCGTCAATCGAAAATCAGTAAATCGTAATTATATATGGTGGCAGCAAAGGATTTTATCGTAGCAATCGAACTCGGATCATCCAAGATGACCGGTATCGCAGGACAGAAGAACCTCGACGGTAGCATCAACGTATTGGCCGTTGTGAAGGAGAGTTCTTCCTCATTTATCAGAAAGGGTGTGGTCTACAACATCGACAAGACCGCCCAATGCCTCTCTAACATTATCAAGAAGCTTGAGAACCAGCTCAAGACGGAAATAACCCAGGTATATGTCGGCGTAGGCGGACAATCCATCCGTGGTGTCCGTAACGTCATCACCAAGGACCTGCCCAGCGAGACGATCGTCACACAGGAGATGGTCATCGATCTGATGGATGCTAACCGTAACATGACTTATCAGGATCAGGAGATCCTCGACGCTGCTGTCCAGGAGTATAAGGTAGGCTCGCAACTGCAGCTCGACCCTGTGGGTATCCAGGCCACTCATCTCGAGGGTAATTTCCTCAATATCCTTGAGCGTAAAGCCTTCTATAAGAACCTGAATATGTGTTTCGAGACCGCTGGTATCCGTGTGGCTGAGATGTACCTTGCCCCGTTGGCACTCGCCGACAGTGTGCTTACCGAGGCAGAGAAACGTTCGGGTTGTGTGCTTGTCGACCTCGGTGCCGACACCACCACCGTCTCTGTCTACTCGAAGAATATCCTGCGCCACCTCGCCGTCATCCCCCTCGGAGGCAATAACATCACGAAAGACATTGCCACGCTGCAGATGGAGGAGAGCGATGCTGAGCGCATGAAGCTGAAGTACGCTTCGGCCTTTACCGACAATAACGATATCGATAACGACCTGAAATACTCCATCGATACGGAGCGTCAGATTGAGAGCCGTAGGTTCATCGAGATTGTCGAGGGCCGTCTGGAGGAGATTATCGAGAATGTATGGTTCCAGGTGCCGTCGGAATTCTACGACAAGCTCCTGGGCGGTATCATCCTCACTGGTGGCGGCTCGAACATGAAGAATATCGAGCGCGCCTTCACCAACCATACTCATGTCGAGAAGATTCGCATCGCCAAGTTTGTCACACCGACCATCCTCTCCAACAACGACGATATCAAGTCCCACAACGGCATGATGAACACCGTGCTGGGTCTGTTGGTCAAGGGCGATTTGAACTGTGCCGGCGATGAGGTCAATCCCAATGGCGATCTCTTCAGCACGAAGAAAGAACCCTCATCTGCGGCTGTCGATTCACGTACACCGCGCCAGGCCAGTGAGATTCCGCAGGGCGTTATCCGTACGGAGAACGAGAAGAAGGCTGCTGAGGAGGAGCGTCGTCGCCAGCAGGAAGAAGAAGACCGTCGTCAGCAGGAGGAGGAAGCAGCTGAGCGTCAGCGTATTGCCGAGGAGAAGAAAGCTAACAGCTTCTGGAACAAGGCCTTCAAGAAGATTAAGCGATTTGGTGAGACTATCATCGAGGAAGAATAATCCTAATTCGTAATTCATAATTCGTAAATAATAAGATCCATGGACAATAATAATATTCAGATTCTGGACTTCGGAACACCGGAGCAGGAACACAGCATCATCAAGGTGATTGGTGTTGGTGGCGGTGGTGGCAATGCCGTCAACCACATGTATCGTGAGGGCATCCATGATGTCACGTTCGTACTCTGCAACACGGACAACCAGGCACTTAACGACTCGCCTGTACCCGTTCATCTGCAGTTAGGCAAGGAAGGCCTTGGTGCAGGTAACAAACCTGAGAAGGCCCGTCTGGCCGCTGAGGAGAGCATCGAGGACATCCGTGCCATGCTCTCCGACGGCACCCGTATGGCTTTCATCACCGCTGGTATGGGTGGTGGTACCGGCACTGGTGCAGCACCCGTCATTGCCCGTGTCTCGAAGGAACTGGGCATCCTCACCGTAGGTATCGTCACAATCCCCTTCCGCTTTGAGGGTGATCGTAAGATCGACCAGGCCCTCGATGGTGTGGAGGAGATGCAGAAGCATGTCGATGCTCTGCTCGTTATTAATAATGAACGTCTGCGTGAGATCTATCCCGAGCTCTCTGTGCTTGATGCCTTCGGAAAGGCTGACGACACCCTTTCCGTTGCAGCCAAGTCGATTGCAGAGATTATCACTGTTCACGGACTGATCAACCTCGACTTCAACGATGTGAAGACCGTGCTCAAGGACGGTGGTGTCGCCATCATGTCCACTGGCTACGGTGAAGGCGAGGGTCGTGTGAAGAAAGCCATTGAGGACGCCCTGAACTCACCGTTGCTCAACGACAACGATATCTTCAACTCGAAGAAGATCCTGCTCTCTATCTCGTTTGCTGGTTCGAAGGACGGACAGCAGTCACTGATGATGGAGGAGATGAACGACGTGAACGACTTCATGGCAAAGTTCGGCAACGACTTCGAAATCAAGTGGGGTCTGGCTACCGACATCGAACTGGGCAAGAAGGTGAAGGTCACCATCCTCGCCACTGGTTTTGGTATCGAGAGTATCGACGGCATGGGCAACCACCTGAAGAAGCAGAG
>JAEEGL014120927.1_pt1 | contig 21950 bp, 25 predicted proteins | sample 9134231 | NCBI WGS metagenome assembly JAEEGL01 (sample SAMN16246548, study PRJNA631951) | gut metagenome | biome: gut microbiome; feature: rumen; material: fiber-attached | host: Bos | place: Iran: Karaj | collected 2018-10 | reverse complement strand
TTCTTTAGTATTTGCATTATTGATAATAATATTAACAATTCTTTCCATTTCTATACTGGCATAGTTAGTAAGAAGTGGAAGTGCTTTTTTATTAAAGTAATAAAAAATAAAATTAAGAAATGCTATTAAAAGTAAGAAACTAAAAAGTATTTTTTTTGATTTGTTCTTCTTATAATTTTTTAAATATAATTTATTCATACTAAATTATATTTAAGCAAATAAAAAAAGTGTTAAAAAACACTTAATTTTTTTAACACTATAATAGCAATTATACTTAAGACAATCAAAGTTGAAATAATGATAATAACAGCAATAAACTTTTTATCAGAAGCTTCAATAATATCAACTTCGTCTGTTATTTCTTTTATATCTGTATTCTCACTTGTTTCTTCTTTATCAATTTCATCTTTATCTTTCTTATCATCTTCATCATCTTGCTCGTAACTTTCCTCAAGTTTTTCTTCAAGTTTCCTTTTTTCAAGTTCAGCTGTACCAATAAAGGTTTTATTAATTAAATCAGTTAATTCTTGCCTATCAATCTTCTCTCTTGTATTCTCTTTTTCTTCTTCAACAGTTTTATCTAATATTTCTTTACTAATATCAACATCTAAATCCACGTTAGTCTGCATTAAATCACTAAGTAATGGTTTATCATCATCTTCATTAGCAGCTTTCTTTAAATCAATTGGTAATGTATTAGAGTAAATTGTATCAATAAGATGACGTAAATTCTCTTTCTTCATTTCCTCTTTTTCTTCTTCTATATGCTCTAAATCCAACTTCGTTAAGATATTATATTCAGTATTAATAAATCTTTTCTTCTCTTTTTCTTCTTCAAAAAGCCTATTTTCCTTAGCTTTATTTAAGATTTCATTAATATCATATATTTTTTCTTCTTCTTTTTCTTCTTCTCTTATAGTATTTCGTCTTTCCTCATCTTGACCAACAAAGCTCCTTATTTCTTTCACTTTACGATATTCTTCTCTTGAATTTACATCGTTTGACATGTCGCTTAGATTTATTTCTTTATCATCATTAATGTCAATATGATCTACATTGATATCATCAATAGAATTATATAAATGTTGATTCTTTTCAGTTCTTGAAGCTGTCTTAGTACTTATACTATATCTATCCATTCTAGTCCCCATTTAACATCACCTATCATAAATAATAATATCATATTATTGAAAAAAATAAAATACTATAAAAAAACTATCTTTCAAAAAACGATAATCTATTATATAATTATATTGAGGTGAAACTAAATGAAAGTAAAAGTATCTGAAAATCTATGCATAGGCTGTGGAGCTTGCCAAGCTTTAGATCCAAAACACTTTGAATTAAACGATAATGGAGTTTCTGAAGTTGTTAAAGAACCAAGTGAAGAAGAAAAAGACGTTGTTCAAAACGTTGTTGAATCTTGTCCTACAAGTGCAATTAGTATTGAAGAATAAAAAAATCGTCATTGACGATTTTTATTTTGATTATAACTATATAATTTTTTAATTTCATTGTGTGATAACATACGATATTCACCAGATTTTAAGTCATCAACTGTTAAAAAGGCAATACGTTCTCTTTTTAATTTTAAAACTTCATGTCCAAGTGCCTCAAACATTTTCTTAATTTCATGATTCTTTCCTTCGTGAATTATTATTTGAACAATAGATGAATTCTTTTCTCTATCTATTTTTTTAACTTTTACTTTAGCTGGTGCTGTAATATAATTATCAATTTCAATACCAACTTTTAATCTTTTTAAATCATTACCGGTTAATAAACCATTTATCTTAGCAACATAAACTTTTTCAATTTCATTTTTAGGATGTGTTAAATAGTTAGTTAAGTCTCCATCATTAGTTAAAATAATAGCACCTGTAGTATCATAATCAAGTCTCCCAACTGGATATATTCTTATATCAGTATCTATTAAATCAACAACTGTTTTTCGAGATTTTTCATCTTTTGAACTTGTAATAATACCACGTGGTTTATTCAATAAATAATAAACTTTTCTTTCTTTCTCTAAAAGAATCCCTTCTACTTCAATTTTATCACTATCTTCTACTTTGTATCCTAAGGTATCAATTATTTTACCATTTACTTTGACTTTTTTCTCTTTAATTAATTCTTCAGCCTTTCTTCTTGATGTATAGCCCATATTAGCGATCACTTTTTGTAATCTTTCCATAACAATCACCAAGAATATTATAACTTAACTTTGAAAGAAACGAAATAACTTTGAAAATAAATTTGTTTTTTCTTTAGCATAGATTATTTCCTTATGTAAAAACTCATTATCAAAATAAACATAAATGCTACCAAGTTCTTTATTTAATACTTTTTTATTTAGTTCTACCTTTGTCACTATTTTATTTATTTCATCTTCTTTTAGAGGATAATAAAAGTCATTTTTTACATATCCAGTTAGCCCATTATACTTAATATTAAAATTATCTTTATCAATTATTTGATAGTTTTTATACCTATTAAAATAATCTTCATATATTTCTTTTTGCATTTCATAATCATATCCATAATTAAAACCTATCATAACTAAATTTAAATTATTTTTGGTAGCACTTGTTGCCAATACTTTCCCTGCTTTAGGAGTATATCCAGTCTTACAACTTGTTAAATAAGGATAATTAAATAAAAGTTCACATCTATTTTTCCAAACATAAGTTTTTTTATCACTATCAATCTTATAATTTTTGGTACTTGCTATTTCTAAAAAAGTCTTATTCTTTGAAGCATATGATATTAAAAGAGCCATATCATGAGCTGTAGAAATGTTTTCATTATAATCATCAAGACCACTAGGATTAGAAAAAGTGGTATCTGTCATGCCTAATTCTTTGGCCTTATTATTCATCATATTAACAAAGTTTTCTTCTGTTTTACCAATATGCTTAGCAATTATTAGAGAACAATCATTACCACTCCTCATCATTAAACCATATATTAAATCAATTAATAAGATATTTTCTCCCTTATTTATATAAATGTTTGAGCCATAAGATTTTATTACTTCATCCCCTACTAAAACAATATCATCAAGTTTACCATATTCAATTGCTAGAATAGCTGTCATAATCTTAGTAGTTGAGGCAATTAATCTTTTATCATTACTATTCTTACTATATAGTATTCTATTACTATCTCTATCCATTAAAATAAGAGATTTTGAAGGAATATCATATCCTAAAACATTTATAGGTAACAAACAAAGAAAGATAAAAATAAATTTTTTCAAACTATCACCAGTTAATTATATGATAAGAAAAAGAAATAATTTTTTAAAATTATTTCTTATATATAAATAAATTTATTAATAGGCGTATAAACCATGTATTTTTTCTCTATCTATGTCAGATAAATCTTCTACTTGCCATTCTTTATCTATTTTTTTTACTTTAAAGTCAATAGTATACGTAACTTTATCAGTAGCTTTATCCATTTGATTAAACTTATAATCTAAGTACATATTATTATCATATGCTCCATCACTAGTAGCAAACTGTGTTGGATTAGTGGCTAAATAATTTTCTGCTTCAGATACTACCTTATAATAATCATATACTTCAATTTGAGCTGTAACAGTAGCTTCATCGCCATTAATAACTTCATCTTTTATTTTATAATTCATGTCAGTATATTGTCTTTTTAAAATATCTTTATATTTAAGTTTTTGATCAGTGGTTAAAGTAGGATCATTATCAACGGCAGTATTCATCTGAGTTATAACAATATCATCCTTGGTTTGATAAGCCTTAAGTAGTTTTTCTACTTGTTTAGTTGGAGTGTTATCCATTTTTCCCATAGAACACCCTGTTACAAAAATAAATATTAATGACAAAATAATAAGTAAATACTTTTTCATAAAAATTCCTCCCATCTATATAATGAGAGGATTTCTTTATTTTATACATTTTATTCAGTTTGAAAATTGGAATTTACATTGTTTTCTGTATCTTCTACTTCATTATTAGGAACTGTTGAAGTAGTTATACCATCACATGCATTTTTAAATTGAGTCTTTTCTAGATCACTCATTTTACGACTACTATTTTTATTACATTCTTGTCTTTCCTTAGCTGGTTTTGAACCAGTATAATTGATGCATTCTGGTATGTCAGTATAACCAAACATATTGTTTAAACTAACTGTTTTGCCTTTTTCATCAACAAATTCAAAATGAAGATGTGGTCCACTGCTTGCTCCAGTATTACCACTTTTTGCAACTAAATCACCTTGTTTCACTTTTGTTCCAGATGAAACTAAAGTTTTGCTTAAATGATAATACTTGACAACTTCACCGCTTTCATTTCTAATTCTAAGATAATGGCCAACTAATGGACCATTCCCTACTGTAACCGTTCCAGATGTTGCAGCATAAACGTTAGTGCCAGAAGAAACAGCCATATCTATTCCTCTATGAAAAGAACTACCATTTTGTGCTTTTGGAACACGATATCCATATAAACTACTAATAGAATAACTAGACTTAAGAGGTACTATTAATCCACATATACCTTTTCCTTTTTCATAATGACTGTATGGTGTTTCTGTTGCACTACTATCATTGTCTCCATCAAAGAAGAAAAAGAATGATGGTAATATAACAATAATTAATATTACTAAAAAAACAATGCCATATAGAATAAGTTTAACTTTAAGCATTTTAAATTTGCCAATAGTATTTAAAATACTAAAACCTTCACCATTGTTCACTTCAATCACTTCACTTCTTTATTTTAGATTTAATGGATAATATTATAGCCACAATCACTAGTGCTACAACTATGAAAGCTCCTATTATAATTATCTTTTTACTATTTGAATTTATTTTGTTTTCTTTATATTCATATATTTGATTAGTATCATATTTTAATATGATATCTTTCTTGTTACTAGATAAGTTCCAAATATAAGTATTATTAATTTTATTTACATTAGAAGCATTGGAATTTAATACAACAAAAGGAAGTTTAATATTCACAATTACCTCATTTTCAGAATAATCAATTTGTTCTATTAATTCATCACTTAATCCCTTTAATTCTATATTTACAATGCCGTTTGTATTATTAGCACTAACAAAATTAAAATTTTCTTTCAAAATTTTTAAACTATTTAATCCGTCTATATTATTAATTTTTTTAGTAGCATAACCAACATATTCATCATTTGAAGTAGTATAACTTATGTTCATATCACTATATAATTTCTTATACATACTCAAAGTATTATTAAGCCATTTTCTAACTAAAGAATCTCCAGCAGTATCATCTTCCATAATAAAACCATTAACATAATCAGTTTTTTCAGAAAGTGATATATTAAGGGATATTTTATTATCTTTATCTATTTCTATTTCACTATAAGTAGTACAACCAGTTAAAACAATTAATACTAAAAATAATATTAAGAACTTTATACTTTTTTTCACACTACTCACCATCCCAATAAAATAATATCATAATAAAAGAAAAAATAAAAGACTTAATAACTGTCATGTGCTATAATAAATATAGGTGATTTTTATGAAAAAAAGATTATTGTCTGGTATTAAACCAACTGGAGAATTAACGATAGGAAATTATATAGGTGCAATAAAACAATTCGTAAAAATGCAAGAAGATTATGAAACTTATATTTTTGTAGCTGATATGCATGCCCTTACTATTTATAATGATCCAAAGGAATTACATGAAAAAATAAGAAGAATAACAGCTTTATATTTAGCATGTGGACTTGATCCTAAGAAAAATACTATATTCTTACAATCAGAGAACCTATATCATGCTAATTTAAGTTGGGTTTTAGAATGTAATAGTTATATTGGAGAATTATCAAGAATGACTCAATATAAAGAAAAAAGTCAAAATCTTAATAATAATAGCATCACTTGTGGATTATTTACTTATCCTGTCTTAATGGCCAGTGATATACTTCTTTATGATACTGACGTAGTACCTGTTGGAATAGATCAAAAGCAACATGTTGAATTAGCAAGAAATATTGCAATAAGATTTAACAATCGTTATGGAACTACTTTTAAAGTACCTGAACCAATTATTCCTAAAGAAGGAGCTAAGATAAAAGATTTACAAAATCCAACTAAGAAAATGAGTAAAAGTGATGACAATGAAAAAGGATATATCCTACTACTTGATGATATTGAAAAAGCTAGAAAAAAAATTATGTCTAGTGTAACTGATAGTGATAATAAAATAAAGTATGATGAAGAAAACAAACCTGGTATTTCTAATTTAATAACAATCTATTCTTCACTTACTGATATAACAATAGAAGAAACAGAAAAGAAGTTTAAAGATAGTAATTATGGTGAATTTAAGAAAGAAGTAGCAAATGTTGTTTGTAACTTCCTAGAAGATATTCAAAAAAGGTATAATGAAATAATAAATTCTAATCTAGTAGATCAAGTATTAGATGAAGGAAATAAAAAAACGACATTATTAGCTAAGGCTAAATATGAAGCAGTAAAAAATAAAATAGGATTAGTAAAATAATCCTATTTTTAATTGTATGAAAGTTTAACTAAATTATAGATTTTTAACCAATTATCATTGAAATTATTTAAAAGATTATCTATCAATTTATGATACATTTTATTTATATCTAAACATTTACTATCAAAATATTCTAGATAATAATAGCTTATTTTATCAATATCATTAGTTTTATATAACCTTTCTAATTCTTTTAAAAGGAAACTTTGAATTTTTTCCTCTCTTCTAGTTAAAAAATTAAATACACTCTCTTCTTTTTTTAATATTTCATATGAAATACCAATTTCTTTCATTTTAAAAGCTAATTCTAAGGACTCTATTTCATCATTGGGAAGTAAAACTGAACGTGACACAATTATACCCTCATCATCTAGTTTAATAGCTAAAATATGACTTAAATCAGTTAATAAGAAAAGATACTTATCACTGGTATTTATGTTTTTACAAAATGATTTATAACTGATTTTATCTAAAAAATCACTATTAAATTTAACAGTATAAAGTTCTAAATCATTAATAGTTTTACTATCTACTCTAAAAAGTGGTACTCTTTTCATATCATAAATATTATCAGTTAAGTCCCATTCATAAAAATCTAATAATCTTTTATCATTAAAATTTAATAAAATATCATAAATGTATATCATAATATCTCCTATAAAACTTATTATGCACTAAAATAAAAAAAATAATCTCGTAAGATTATTTTTCTTCATCCATTTCTATCATTTTTTTATCTTCAATCTCTACACTATTGATAGATTCAAATCTTTTAGATATCTTTTCGGTTGTTCTATTAATATCTAAAACATCTTTATTAACAGTTTCAATACTTCTAGATAGTTTATCCCATCTTTCACGATATCTATCGAACTCAATACCAAGTTTATTTAATTCTTCATGAATAACTGATGTATATTTATCACGTTCAATATTTTTAACAATCATTTGAATAACTGTTAATGTACTAATTAATGTAGTTGGTGATGTAATCCAAACTCTTTTTTTATAAGCATATTCAATTATATCTTGATGATAAGCATTAATTTCGGCAAAAATAGCTTCGGCTGGTAAAAACATAATAGCTTGATCTGATGTTACTCCTTTAATTATATATTTACTACTAATAGCATCTATATGTTTTTTTACATCTAGTTTAAACATCTTTTCATATTTATCACGATCTGCTAAAGATGTAGATTTATCAACCATCATACGATAATTCTCTAAAGGGAATTTACTATCTATTGCAATTGTTCCAAGTGGTTCAGGTGCAAATAAAATTGAATCTGCGATTGTATCATTAGGAAGTTTATATTGTAGACGATATAATGTATCATTACCTTCCCCAAAAACACTATATAAGATATGGGCAAGATTAATTTCACCAAAAATGCCACGTGCTTTTTTATCAGTTAAAACACTTTGTAAAGAAATAATATCATTAGATAATCCATCTATTTTCTTTTGAGCTTCATCAATCTTAGATAAACGTTCTAAAACATTCATAAAGGTCTTATTAGTTTTATCAAAGTTTTGATCCAATCTTTCATTAACTTTTTCATTAATCATAATTAATCTAGATTCTATCTTATCATTAAGCTTATTAAAATCTTCATTTATATCCTTAGAAAATGAATTACGAAAATCACTTAATTCTTTGTTAATACTAAGTTCCATCTTCCCTAGTCTTTCTGTTATATGTGCTTCATTGATATTTTTAAAAAGAGAAATAACTGTAAGTATTAGAATAACTACTAATAGTCCTATAATTATATAATCCATAACGACCTCCTAAATTATTATAATTACTAAGATTAGTTTAGCATAAGTAAAAATGTTTAACAACTATAAAAAAATTGTTTCTTTTGAAACAATTCATATTATCAAACTAGTCTATCTTTATTATTTTTTCTAATAGTTTTGATGCAAAGTATGCTAAAAATACTATTCCAAATATTTGTATTAATTTATTAAAATCAGTAACACTTTCTAAAAAGTTACTACCAACATATCCCCAAAAATAAATAATTGAAATTTTAGATATTAAGAGTGCAAAAAAATACTTTTTAAATGACATATTGGATAACCCAGCTGCAATATTAACAGCAAATGCAGGTGTAAATGGTATAGCAAGTAAAATAACTAGTGTATTAAAGTCCATATTATGCATTTTGGTTATTAAATTCTCTACTTTTTTCTTTAATTTTTCATTTTTTTTGAATAAAAAGTAAAACTTGTGTTTAAAGATAGTCTTAAACAACAAAAAAGATAAAATTGAACCAGTTATGGTAGCACACCAAGATACTATACTACCAACTATAAATCCATAACTCATGCAGTTTAAACCTATAAATATAGCGAGTGGCATAATAGGAAAAGCAGATTCTAAAAGGACTAGTAAGAAACCACCTACTATTCCTAAATTTTGTAATACTTGAACAATATAATTGATAACTGCATTCATACTACTATCCTCTTTCGTAAGGAAATTATAGCACAGAAGTTATTTTTAGTAAATAAGTTACATCAAGTAATAATATCTTAAATTAATCAAAAAGAAGGTATTACCTTCTTATATTTAAAATTTAAATCTACTATTATTTTCCTAGTTCTTCTACTCCTACAAATTCACAATATGTAATGTCTTTGTATCCTGTTGTATAGGCATCTTCTTCATATAAAAGCTTTTGTCCATCTGTGCCAAAACCAAAATCATCTATCGCATCAATGTAATATGATTCATTAGGATTGCTAGTATGACATTTGAATTTAACTCGATCATTAGGATTTAAATTACTGCTTTTACGATTATTTGAATATAGTTCAAAAGTTATTTGAATTTTATCCCTTTCTCCATTCTCACTTGGTACATATACGAATCTAACATTTGTTGCAAAGTAATTATTAGGAATACTTTTTTTGACATTTACTACTAATACTAAATTAATTATACATATTATTAAAATTACAATACTTAATATTATATTCTTTTTATCCTTCATTATACTACTTCCTTTCGTGCTAATTATAGCACATACAAAAGTTTATTTCAATTATTATACAAATTATATCCTCCAATAACATTTACTACTTGATAACCAGAGTTTAATAGGTTTTTACAAATTCTTGAACTTCTAATTCCTTGATCACAATATAAATAATATTTATCATTTTTATTTAAATAAACATCGGGATTCATCATTAAAAAATTATACGGAATGTTTCTGGCAGTTGGAATATGTCCTAAATTATAAATATAACTATCCCTTATATCAATGATATTTACTCTTCCAATAAGATTTTTTAATTCTTTTATATCTATTTCATTCATTTAAAAATCACCCATAATATTATATGAGTGATTTTTAAAATAACTTATTTAATTAAACTAAAAAACACTTTTTAAGTGTTTTTATTAATCAAAGAAATCATCAAAGAACTGATCATCTGTTATCAAATATGATGATTTTTCATCAGTCTTTTCTTCTTTTATTTCTACATTATTATTTATATCCTCTGCTACTTTAACATCCGTAACTTCATGAGTTGCTAAAGGCTCTGTTGCAAATGGTGGAACAACTTTTTCTTCCTTAACTTCTTCTATAACAGGAGTAGTTACTTTATCTTCTACCATAGGTCTATGTTCTATAGTTGGTTCTGATGCTACAACTGGTTCCTCTACTACAGGTTTAGATACGATAATAGGTTCTTCTTTAACTTCTACTTTATCCTCTGTTACTGGAACTGCTTTGGCTTGTTCTTTCTCTTGTCGTTCTTCTTCTTCAAGTTCTGCAATCTTAGCATCTATTTTCTTAACTAAATCATCAACATTAAATGGTGCAGGTCTTGGTCTATCCTCTTCTTCACGATTCATAAAAGGAAATCTTGGCATAGAATTTTCTTCTCTAGGAGAATTATCTAACATATCCATTATTTTACTCTTCTTTTTCTCTTTTACAAATTCCCTTATATCAAAAACTTTAATTGGTTCTTTTTCTCTTTGAATGAAATCATACATAGGATAGTTATTTCTACCCCAATCTATTTCAAAACTAGGTGTTAATCTAGTCTTAAATGGATTCATTCTTAAACGAAGAATAATACATTCAAACTTCTTAAGTTTTTGTAAATCACTAACTGTAACAAGCGGTGTTGACGCTGTCTTATCATCTTTCTTAGATTTCTTTTCTCCACAAAGCTTACTTATTTCCTCTAGAGCACTAAGTTCTGTTGTAATTAAATAAACTAAGTTGTTACAGTTACTACGAATAGTTTGAGCATCCTCTTTACCATATACTTGGTCTAGTTGGGCAAAGTTTTGAATCATCATTGTTAAACGTATATGTCTAGAACGTGCTGCTGTTACCATAGTTGTTATATCTTTAAGTGGTGGCATATTTGCAAACTCATCTAGAATAAAGTTTGTTCTAACTGGTAATTCTCCTTTTGGAGAATGCATAGCCACATCTATTAAAGCTTCATAACATTGTTTTACAAAGATAGTTGCTAAAGCATGATATGTTTTCTTTTCATCTTGAATTACCATGAATACTGCTGTCTTTTGCTTACCAATAGAATTGATATCAAAATCACTTCTTGATAACATTTCTGATAAATTTTCACGCGATGCAAAAAGTCTAATTTTTTGTTTAAAAGTAGATATAATTCCACCTTTAGTTTCATTAGGTGCAAAAACTGTACCAGAGGCTGCAGTATATGCTGCTCCTGCTGGATCCTTCATATTAAAATATTCTTTAATATAAGTACTATTGCCACCAAATCTTTCATCACCAACTGAGGTCATAACACTAATACTATTAATGTTTATTTCTTCTTCTTTTCCATCTTCAAATAATCCTAATGCTAAACCAACAAAATAGTCTGCAGAAGTCTTTTCCCAGAAAGGATCGCTACTATTACCTTCATATAGAATATTTAAGGCAACGTCATCAAGAAGCTCCATTGCTTTATCAGTATTACCACTTTTATATAAATTATATGGTAAAGAAAGTGGATTCCACATATTGCCTCTTTGGGGTTCCCTAAAGTTTAAAACAATAACGTTATATCCTTTTTCCTTTAATAAACCAATGTTTTCACGATATATTTCAGCTTTAGGGTCAGTGATAATCATTGATTCACCTTTACGTGCTAAAGCTTTTACCATTGGATTAACAACACACCATGTTTTACCAGATCCTGTTGTACCAATAACAATATTATGAGCTTCACCATCATCTACCCACATATGTGTTCCATCATTAATAAGTGGAATACCAGCATGCTCATAAGTGTTTTCTTTAATATCTACCATTGATAATTCTTGCTTCATTTCTTTTTCTTTGGCCCAACGAGAATAACCTTTCTCATCTTTACCAAATGAAATACCAAAACCACTTTCGGTATCAAAAAAGAATGATTTTACACTTAAAAACAAAGCTCCTAATGCAATTATGTAAAAAAGAATAGTGTATGCTATCATATCTGGTGCAAACGCTGGAAAAGGATTTAATCCTCCTAATTCAGATTCACTTGCAACGCTTCTTATATTAACTACTGCTATCGCAACAACATATAGAAGGAATAATGCAAATGCACCAAAAATTGCAAAATCTTTTGCTTCACCTTTAAATTTTAGTTTCATCTAAAACACCCTCCTGTTATTATAGTCCTCCTCCTGAACCAAATGATTCTAGTTCAGCCTCTGTTACTACAACATCTATTTGCATACGTCTACTTCCACAAACGAACAATCCTTGTCCTTGTGAATAACGCTTGATTGCATCTTTTTCATTATCATTTAAATCTATTAGTAATGATAAATCTTCAACTGCTTGTTTTCTTAATCCCATAACAAGATAATATGATGAGTTATCGAAAATAGCCTTACCTTGAGTTATAACTTCTTGTGGTGTAAAGTCACTAGGTTGTTGTGTGATTATAATATTACCAGTGTTATATTTACGAGCTCTTCTTTGAATTTGTGCTAAGAAATCAGCTCCTAAAACATTGCCGCCAGATAATAATACATGCGCTTCATCAACATACATTACTGTATTAACTCTAGTATCTAAACATAAACTCCATGCATACTTTAATACATTAAAGAATAAAGCATTACGTACATTTACATCAGCATTCATTAACTCTTTAATGTTAAATACAATGAAATCACTTTGTGGCTTAATTGTTGTATATCCATCAAAGTAAAATTTTAATTCTTTAGTAAATGGACGAACTTTTAATTCCAAACGTTCCATGATGTCTCGTTCTTGGGTAAGTTCAGTCATAGCAACTAATTTACCCTTTATTGTAGCATAAACATCAGAGAATGTGGGATATTTTTCTGATTCAAATGTTGAAAAATCTGTATTAAAGTCTATTCCAAATCTTTGATATGTCTCTTGAACCATCTCACTAAACATATTTAAAACATCCTCAGTTATAGATGGATCATAATATTTCATAAATCCTTTTAAGAATTGTAATGTCTTAGTAAGAACTGTATAACCAAGTCCTTGAACTATTTCTTCTTCATCAGCATCAAGTAGAATTTCAAATGGATTAATCATTCCAAATTCTCCACCTTTGCCTAAGTCAATTACATCTCCGCCAAAAGTTGTAGCCATTTCTCTTAATTCGTCTTCTGGGTCAATAGCAACTATCTGATAACCATTTCTAATAGCACTACGAACTAATAGTTTGGCCGCAGTTGATTTACCACTACCAGAAGTACCAAGTATAACCATATTAGCATTATTACGGTTATGTTCTTTTCTGATTTGATATAAGAACTGATTAAATAAGACAACACCACCAGAAAAATCAACACCAAATAACACAGCATTCCCTGGGTCTTTTATACTATCAAAGATATATGGATACATTGCAGCCATAGTTGGACTAGGCATAATTGTTCCTATTCTATCTTCAACATCTTGCCTTGGAAATATTGGTAAAATTGATTTTAATACTTTCTCTTGTTCAAATCTAAGAGGTACTGCTCTTAATTCCATTGCATCAAGATAACTCTTAACATTAGTCTTCTTAAGTTCCAAATCTTCTTTTGTATCGGCCATTACAACAACGTGTAATTGAAAATCAAATATTCTAGCTTGTGATGCTGCTAATTGTTGAATGAATGACTCTAATGATTCATAATCTTGTCTTATCCTTTCTTTAATAGTTACATCTTTTTCATCTTGATAATTAACTTTTAAAGCTGCAGTTTGTTTATTTAACATCTTAGATAACATTGAAAATGGTACTGGTATGTGTTTAATAACAACTTTTACACCAGGCATACTACTCAAATTAGATAAGTATCCAACATAAATACTTCTTGGATATGATACTACTGTCAAAATAGTACAATACTTATCTGAAATAACAAAATCTGCAGGATTGAATTCAATGCCCTTAGGGGCAATTTCACTTTTTAACATACTCATTCAGGCATCACCACCCCAGCATTATATCTTCTTCCACCATTTAAGAAGTTATCAAGTATAACCCTTAAATCTTCATTAGAAGTTTGACTCGCTATCAAACCACTACCGGCTAAACCATTTATTAAAAGTCTTATTTTCTTTTGAACTAAATCCATATTTTTTTCTTTAAATAATATGAAATATTCTGTATCAACAACATTGTTATTCATAAACATATTACCCTTTTCAATGTCTTGATTAATTAACTTTCTAATTGCTTGATTGGGTGCTTGATTGTAAAGTAGTTGTAGATTGGACAAATATACTGTCAAATCAACAGGTCTATCTGCAACCATTAACCAGAATTCAAAATCAATCATATTATAAAAGTTCTTCAATCTAATTAATAGATTGTTCTGACTTTCAGCGTCAAGAATAAATATATTTTTAGGTTGAATTTTAACTCCTGTTATTTTTTCTCCTCTATTATTAATAATCATTCCATTACTAATACTATGAATTGGTAACCAATTTTCTGTCAAATATGATGGGCCACTATGTCCTTGTGATCTCTTTTGATTCATTTGATTTGCAGCTTGACTACCTTGATTTCCTTGGTTCATCTGTTTGCCATTCACTTTTATAACACCAACCTTTCCAAATATACTTCCTTAACCCCGTATAAAAATCAATCATTTCCCCTAAAAATGTTCTAACATTATGATAATTTGCCATTGGAAATATCAATAATGCTGCTATCGCAAGAGGTATAATAATTAAAAATGCTTGCGTCATTGTTGGACTCTTAACTATCAAAAACAGAACAAAAGTTATAACAAGTCCAATACCACCTATTACTAAATCAAGTGGTACAAACATACCTGCAATTAAATGACCTCTTTTACTATTAGTAGGTATTAAATATCTTTCATTCACTATATATCACACACCTTTTTATTCCTATTCACCAACATCATCACCATTTTGATATTCTCTTATTATGGTAAAGGTGGTGTTGTATTATTCTCTATATGTTCAAGATGGTCATGTACTGTATGTCCACCTTGTGGAGCAGCTTTATAAATGGTATTGCCTTTTCCAAGATCTGCATATTGTTTAGCAGTATGTGTTTGACCATTAACTTGATCTGCAGTAGTAAATAATGCCATATCTCTTGATGCTTGCCTATTCTTCTCTTGTTCGCCTTTAATAGCTTGTTTTGTAGCCTGTCTCGTTCTAGTTGTAAATCCTGGTGCAACTTCTTTACCAGTAGCCATCATGCCACCGTTTTTACGCCAGCCTTCACCAGCACCACTAGCCGTTGCTGTAATTGTCTTACCAATTCCTTGCCCACTTCTAAGAGTTGCCCATCCTTGTGTTGCGCCTGAACTGGCAGCATTTACAGCACTTCCAACAACAGGAACTTGTTTCAATTTATCCACTGGATTTAATGTAAAGTTACCTAATCCTTTAGCCTTTATTCCAAGCGCGTCACAAACAAATTGTGGTGCTTCTTTAATAAATAACAATATGCCTATAATGAAGACAATTCTAATTGAATTCTCAAATGTTTGTATTTTTATATTAGCTATTAAGAAATTACAAACTGAAATGATAATGATTCTGATAAATATATCAACATAGGTAGCACCAACGATTTTTATCCAACTATCAAATGTATTTCTTAATTTTGGATCAGAATATGCGATTATTGGAATTGGTGCAAAAATTTCCAAAACTATTAATTTCACAGCACGTACTGCAACATCTGCAGTTGATGTTACTAAGAAAAGGATTAACACTATTCCAAATATAAGCGCTAAAAAGCCTTTAAAATTGACACCATCTTTAAACTTATAAGCACCTAAAAGATCTTTTTCAATCACATCATCATATGTTTTTTCAATATTATTTTCCGAAACATGTTGAGCAAATCCATCACAGTCATTACCACTACATGATATAAAGGAGAATAATAATGAACCTGCCATAATTCTTCCAGAATCATTTTGATAGGCTTTTTTTGTTGTTTTACTATTATCAAGAGCCGCTACAGTACTACCACCACTAGAACTATCAGATAAAGTTGCATGATATCCAAAAATACTTGAGCGTTCTACGCTAACATACTGTGGACAACTATGGATTACTACATCACTAGCACTAGTTCCAGTTATTGATGTTAAATTATCATTATCAAAATTGACTTGTGTAATAGTATTGGCTTTATACCACTTATCACTAACATCTTGTTTATATTTATCATAAACTATCATATAACTAGCTGCTTTATCATAAGTTATTCCAAGTGCTTGTACTACATTTCCTCGAGTATATATTGTTGTCTCTAGAGAATTATTAACAAGAGAAATCATAATATCATATGATTCTCCTCCAGATAACTGACCATTACTATAGTAACAGTTAGCACCATTTATATATTCTTTTTCTTTAACACCAACGTTACCTGAAAATAATTGTACTAAGATGTTACTTCCATCTTTTGGATTTAATATCGCCTGTTGTATCGTTCTTAAAGCCTTAAATGCCAACTGATAAGTGAGTAACATTGCCATTGTTATAACAATCCCTGTTATCAAACTTGATGAGCCAACTTTTTTATCATCAATAGCTTCAGGGTCAACCAAATATGATAAAAGTGTAATTGCCACTCTAAACAGCATAAAAACACCAACTAAGACACTAATACTTCCAGCATAGGTTTTTATAGTGTTACTATCCATTATTTCTGTACCTGCCAGTTTAATGATAAACGCATAAATATCAGCTGCAAACGTGTATAAGTTGATACATACTTTATATAACCAGGCATCTATTTCAGTAAATTTTAAAATATACATAATATATCGCCCCTCATTATAAACCTACTCCACATGTACCAAATTCACCAAATAAATTTAGAAATGCATTCATAATTGTTGGTAAAAGGAATAATATTATTCCAACAATAATTCTTTTTATTGCTTTTTTCTGTGCTTTTTTCATATTCTCTTGATTATCTGCAATAGTTGCAGTAATAAAATCATAAGAACATAAACCAACCAATAAACATGGTACTGCTATTCTTATGAACTTATAAGCAGGATTTAGTATATTGTTATATAGTTCAGTTCTTTTCAAATCGCTACATTTATAACTGGCTATAGCACTATGTATTGTTGTTTCTTCCTCACCACTAATTGGTTCCACAATCGCTCCTTGGATTAAATTAACTTTACCAGAGCATTTTATATGTCCTTTCCAATTAGTTTGAGCTTTGGAACTATATTGTTGACCAGCACTATCTTCAAAAAATAGAAAAATACCGGATACATCTTTAGCATTGATTTCTCCTGATGCAAATTTATTATTAAAATAATCAGAAATACTTGGATTTCCAGAAACTGTACCTATTTTTTCTTCTCCCTTTATAACAATACTATACCCATACCATTTATATTCAGCATATTTACTGCAGTTTCCTTCTGTTTGAATCGCAAAAACAGATGATGGTATTAATATAATCATCAAAAGCATTAATATATATAACTTAATATTTAATTTCATATAAACCACTCATTTCTAAATGTCTATCTATTCAACTTACATTATAACAAAAAAAAAAGCAAATAACAATGTTATTTGTTCTTTTTTTATTATTTATTAATTAGCATTTTTTAGGAGATGCAACACATTGCCAACATTTAGAATTTAATGTGTCACCACGATCTACTAGTTTAACTACACCTTTAACAATTGCAAATATAAAGAATACTAAAATTCCATATAAGAAACGTTTAAGCAAAGTACTAGTAGCTTCTTTTCTTTCTTTTTCATCTCCGGCTAATACAGCTTTACCTAAATCAATAAGTCCCCATAGAACTAAAGCAATTGGTATTAATAATTGAATAATCCAAATTACATTACCAATTAATTTCCATATTTCAACTGTCTCACTGCAAAAACTTTCTACCGTATCTAATATAAATAGCATATTATTACCTCCTCATTGCTAAGTTAATTTTACATTAAACACCAATAAGTGTCAATATTAAAACTTAAATAATCCTCTTCTTTCCGGCCTTTGATTTTTAAATACTCCTAATCTAGTAAGTAAACCAACAAGCACTGGAAAACTATTCCCTCTATCATTTAATGGAGGAACATTATAAAATATTTTGATATTTGCTTCACTTGATAATCTATTAATTTCACCAGAAGATAAAGTACTATTATTTAAAACAACTATACTATCTCTGATTCTATCTAAAACCTTAGGATCTTTTTTCAACATTTTGTTTAATTTTAATGTTGATGGTTCTAATAAATTTATGACTATATTACATTGATTTTCAACTTTTGAATCATTTATATCAACTAAAATGACTTTATATTGATCACTTTTTAATATAGTTGATCCTAATTCCACTTCTCTAATAGATATCATATCTTTATCTGTAAAATAATGGAAATCATCCTTATTAATTTCAATTGCTAGTGTTGGAACTTTTTTAGAAAGTTCTTTTTTTAACATATATATTAATGAGGTAGCTCCAGCATGTTCTGTTAAATTCTTTATTCCAATAATTCTAAGACCTGTACTAAAATTTCCATTATTTAAATTTCCACTACCACCATTAGTAGTATTTTGAATATTTTGGAAATTTGCAACATCTTTATAAGAATTAGTATGTTGCATTAGATAATTAATCCCATCTAGGTTAGTTGTAAAATTATATATTCCTACAGAAACTAACTTTGATAAATAATTAGAAGAGTTAATAACTTGATCGTTAGGATCTAATAATAATATTATTTTACTAGCATCAAGATTTAAAGAAATTTTTTGAATATTTTTTATATCTTGATAATTAGCAATCGCAGTAATATCTAAAATCATCTTTTCAAAAAAGAAATTGTTAAATTGATTAATCAAATCATCTACCTGGTATTGACCAACTAATGATTTTATTACATCAATATTTAGATTACCTAACATTTCACGATACTTGTTCGCAATAATAACATTCATGTTACTCACCCTTCTAACTACTTTTATTTATTTTAGGTTCATCCACGTTATTAGTATTGCTTATTCCTATAATTGAAGTTTCACCATGAATTGGAAAATAAACTGCTTTATCCATAATAGGAACACTAAATTTTACAAATACTACAACCTGATAGTATGTACCCTCAATATTCTTTCCATTTGCTTTTTTTTCAGCAATTTCACAATTATGTTTGTTATATGTATTACTAACATTTTTAACCTTTGTACAACCAAGTTTAGCTAATTTATCCTCACATTTTTCATAATTACCATCACATCTTTCTAAAGTGGTAATAACTCTATTCTTCTTTTGAAAAGTAAGGGCAAAATTAATTGTTACAGCCATAATTGATATAATAACAAAGAATAATATCATAAAAACATAAAGTAAAACCGTACTACCAATAGATTCTTTCAATTATTATCACCCACTCTATTAAATAGTAACTGTATAGTTGCCAATTTTAAATTCTTTATCATTATAGCCAACATTTCCTTCTTTTATTTGTTTACCCCATGCGTTTTTGATGTTTCCTAAAATTCCACTTTTTTCATTACCTAAAATTAAACGTAGAGCGGCAAGGATTAGAGCTGCAGCAACTATAACGATAATTGTGAATGTAGTTTCGCCCATTGCATCTTTCATTTATTTTTCACCTCTTTTCTCAATAAAATAATCTATTACCAGTTTACTTGGTTAGAAACTAAACATAGTAAACATAGCAATCAATAAAATAACCATCGTACCACCACCAGTGACAATTAACATGATGATTGTACGCTTTTCCATATTACTAAGTCTCTTTTGGTATCTTTGTTCACGAGCCTTATTTTGTAGTGTGGAAACTGTATGAGAAAACATAAGTAATTGTTCATATTTATTCTTTTGTTCTCCAAGACTTAATCTATATAAAAGTCTCATCATACGCATTGAGTCACGAACTGGATAATCAAGTGCAAATTCAACATATGGATCAATAGTTGAATCTCCTGCTTCAATTCTACCAACTAACTTTCTTAGCCCAGGTTTAAATATTTCAGGCGCATCTTCAATTGATTTTTGAAGAGCTACTGGGATAATATAATGTTGCGCTAATACTTCTAAACCTTTTAAGTAGTATGGTAATAATTCATCTACCTCTGCCAATCTTTTCTTATAATAACTTTTAAGTGATAAATATGGTAATTTAAATACCGCAAATCCAATTGCTAATGATATTATAAAGTTAATAAACGTTAAATTGGTCATAAATGCAAATATTGAAATAGCAAAAGCTATTAGAGCATTTTTTAATCTCTTATAGAAATGCTTATCTATATCAACATTTTCTCCTTCTTTAACAGTTAAAAGAAATTCATAATCTTTTTCTTTTAACATTTTTATATATATATCATTATCTTTGATAAATGCACCTGTATCAATAGTACCATTATATATTGCTACAAATATAATAATTGTTGAAACTAAAACTAATACCATTACTCAACACCTACATTCTCATTATAATATTTTTCTCCCTTGTATAGGAAAAGGGTATTAAAAATAACTACCGCATTTAACATGATAAATATCAATGGTTTTTGAAGCATTTGAATATATGTTTCTTTAGTTAATAAAAATTGTAATATTGCAACTAAGAAATAAAGCATAATTCCATATCTTAGGAAAGAACTATGGAAAGCCTTTCTATCTGATCTATCACGATAAACATTTTCAACAAGCATATCTATATCTGTTAACATATTATCTAAAACTTCATTATTTTGTAATGCACCTTCTTTAGTTATTTGTAAAAATAATTGGTGCATATTTTTTACAATATGATATGGATATTTTTCATTCATTAATTTAATTGCACCATCAATTGATCCTTGTTGATATGCCATATCTATCATAGCTTTAACATCTGATTTAACAGGATCTTCTAATACTCCAGATGAATAGACTCCTTCAAGTGATTTAACAAATGACTGAGTCGTTTCAAATTCCATAATAACGTTAGTTGTGTAAACTTGAACTTGCTCAAATATGTACTCACTATATATTCTTTTCATTCTCATATAAGATATATGAGGAACACTTAAAACTGCGACAACCACATATATAATTGTGATCCAAATATTATAGAAATATAGGTAAGATATAATCGCACCAAAAACTGCAAATAACAATACCTGAAATATATATTGAGGAGTTGTATATTCAAGTCCTAACTCTTTTACTTTATCTCTTATAACTTTGTAAGAATAAGGAGCATACCTAACATATATTTTATTCCATTCATCTTTAATAAAGGTGTTAACAGAACCGTTAGAATTCTTGCGATATAACACAATAAATATAACGATAACTGCTACTAATATCATTTCTATCACTATATCACCTCTTTTATATTAGATCATCTTTTTTTTCTGGTGCCTGATCTAAGAACACTCCCTGGCCTTCTAAATAATCAATTAAATATTTTGAAGGTTCATGTGTAACAATTTCTTTTGAAACTGTCTTTTTATATAAAATTCTATAATCTGGTTTATTGTCATCATCAACATAGAATTCTACAACTTCTGCTATTTCACGTATAAATTTATCTTTTGTCTTATCATAACGTGCTCTAATATGAACACCCAATTGAATGTATCTATAGATAGTTTTCAAAAATTGATCAACATCAATATTTGTTTCTAATAAGCTATACATACGCATTGGAATTGATTCTGCTTTATCAGAGTGAATTGTTGATAAGATGTTATGTCCTGATGAAATAGAGTTTCTTACTGCTGTAACAGCTTCTGCACTACGTACCTCGGAAAGTAATATCCATTTAGGGTTTTGACGCATACATGTAACTAATACATCACTATAAGAAGCTATGTTGTTAGTTTTCATAGCGACAATATCACGATGTGGGAATATTCTATCTAAGT
>JAEEGL011918728.1_pt1 | contig 21951 bp, 29 predicted proteins | sample 9134231 | NCBI WGS metagenome assembly JAEEGL01 (sample SAMN16246548, study PRJNA631951) | gut metagenome | biome: gut microbiome; feature: rumen; material: fiber-attached | host: Bos | place: Iran: Karaj | collected 2018-10 | reverse complement strand
CGGTCCGTTGGGCGCAGGTGTGCCGGTCAGCCCCACCACTCGGGAGATGACCGGCGACACCGCCCTCATAGCCTTGAAGCGGAGACTCTTCGGTGACTTGAAGCTGGTCAGCTCGTCGATGACCAGCATGTCGAACGGAGGCTTACGGTCGTAGTAGTCCACAAGCCATGTGAAGGAGTCACGCCCAATGACGTAGATGTCCGCATCCTCACCGAGTGCCTGCACCCTCTGCTTCTGGGTTCCCATCACCCTTGACACCCTGAGGTGCCTGAGGTGGTCCCACTTGGCAGCCTCGTCGGTCCATGTGGTCTCCGCCACCTTCTTGGGCGCGACCACCAGCACTCTCGTGACCTCGCACCAGTCCATCAGGTGGCTGGCGGCGGTGAGGGTGCACACGCTCTTGCCGAGTCCCATGTCGAGGAACAGGCAGCACCTCTTGTGCTCAGTCACCCACCGGATGGCTCTCTTCTGGTATTCATACGGTATAAATCTCATGCTCCTCCCTCAGTTCGTCCAACATATTGTCAACTCCATCCCTGCCGTCAATGACATACACGGGATAGCCAATCTCCCTCAGCTGCTCATGCCTCACCTGCTGAAGCCTGGTCGGGTGCTCCCCTTTGCTCTTCAGCTCGACAAAGGCGCAGATGCCTCCCCTCATCAGGACGATCCTGTCGGGGTATCCCGTCTCCGTCATACTTGCGAACTTGAGGCAGATGCCTCCTCTCGCCTCGACCCTGCTCCTGAGGTACCTCTCAGTCGCTTTCTCTGACCGCTCATAACCGGTCGTGAACATTCCAGTTTTCTTAGTCATGTTATTCATCTTTTCCGTTTCGCCCGCCATGTGTGACCACCCACGGCCTCTTCATATACACATACGGGCAAATTCTATTTTCTCACATACATATAACCGCGTATAACCGCAAAAAACCTAATATATGTATATCGTATATTATATATTATTAAAAATTTAAAAAATAGTGGTCACATGGTCACAAATCTTCTGAAACTATAATAAATAAAGGGGTTTTGGGTGTGACCACCCAGTGGTCCCAAAGTGGTCACAGCGGTGACAATTTCCGCTTTTTTGGGACCACCTGGTGGTCACAAACCCCATTATAATATAATATATTATAATGCCCCCTACAGCACATCTTCCTTGTGACCACCCTTTTCGCACCTCTCATACACATTCCTCGGCTTAACATACGCCCTGCCGTACCAGTACCTCTGCCTTCCTATATTATCCCATCCCTCCATCTTCTCCATCATACCTCTTACCCTCGCCGCCTCATACTGGTAGCCCTTGTCTGTAGAATCAATTCTCAGATATTCCACTACGAACTCCGCCGGACACATCCTGTCCCTGACATTCCTTCCCTTGGTGAGGACAGCCTCCTCATCCTGGAAGTATCTTCTCCTCTCCTGTATGGTGTACAGCGACCAGTCATCCGGGAGCTTCGTCTCAAGGAAATCATCCAGCTGGGAGAGCAGCGGGTTCTCCGATGCGAAGGAGACCTCTTCTCTTCTCCTGTTCATCGCCTCCTCCATCTCCCTGTCAAGCATCGCCGCAGGTCTGCCGTCCATACCCTTCGGCAGTTTCCTGTACAGCTCCACCGCCTCAGCCCACAGCTGGTCACGGTTCTCTATGAGCCAGTCACGACCACGGTCTGAATGCTGCCCCTCAACTGGAACAACCCAGAACCGCCTGTCTCCTGTCTCGTCCTTGAGGAACACCGCCTCATTCGTCGTGCCTGCGAACACACACTGCCTCGGATGGTCTTCCTGGTCCTCCTTGTACGCACCTCGGTAGCGGTCGTTGACGTTGGTGATGAACGTCTTGATCGCCGATGACTCGCTCCTCTTGAACGAATCCAGCTCCTGAAGCTCCACGATCCATGAGCCCGCCAGCTGCTCCAGCGCGTTCTTGTCCGTTCCCATCGCAGATATGTTGCCGTTGAACCACTTCCCCCCAAGCACCTCAAGCAGCGTGGACTTGCCGATGCCCTGAGGACCGGTGAGGATGAGGCAGTAGTCGAACTTGCAGCCAGGATGCATCACACGGCTGACCGCCGCCGCCATCCAGAGCTCCATCACCCTTGAGTTGAGCGGGCAGTCCTCCGCACCAAGGCAGTCATGCAGCAGCGAGGCGACCCTCCTCTTTCCGTCCCATCTCAGGGTGGAGAGGTAGTCACGGACAGGGTGGAAGCGGTGGCGGTCGGCACACACCACCTTCGCGTCCCTGATCTTCTCCTTTCCTGAGATGTCGTATTTCTCCTCGAACCAGTACCTCAGTCCCGCGTTGTCCGAGTCCCTCCACCGTTCAGCCTCCCTCCTCCATGGGAGACCTCCGTACACGTTGACGCACATGTTGAACTCATCATACCTCAGCCTCCCCTTGAGCTCAGGGTCGTTCTCCATGATGAGCACCATGTTCGTCATCGAGCTTTCCACAGCCCCCGACTTGGTCACCTGAAGCTCAGTCTTCCAACTCTTCACCTCATCCTCGGGTGACTCATCCCCGGCATCCACTCCGGCGAAGTCCTCCTCCACGCTCCTGTTCTTCTCCTCAATCAGCGTGAGTTTCGTCCTTCCGTCCTGAGCTGCGAACTCCATCATCTTCCCGTACGACTTCAGCCTCGTCACGTCCTCCTGCCGGCTCCCCTCGTCGAGATGCCCGAACAGGTGGATGCGCACAAGGTCGAAGGCGTTGAGCAGCTGACGGCTCGCCGGGTCAGTGTCGTGGTGCGAGTAGGCGAACCTGCCGTCGTAGCAGACCAGACCACCCGCCACGCTGCCCTCACGGTAGGTGTACCTCCCTTCCTGCCCCGTCGGCTCATACACGTCGGATAGGAAAGTCTCAATGGCATCCTCGATGGCGTAAGTCCTGCAGAACGCGCCTATGACCCCCTTCTTCTCCTCCGGGTCCTCCGCCTTCTTTATCTCATGCCTTACAGCCTCACCCTCACGCTCCGACACAGGCCACTCCGAGCTGTCCCTCCAGTCACGGTATGTCGCCAGCACCTCGTCTGGGTTGAGGAGCTCACCCTCCTGATGGAGGAACACGAACTCCCCGTCCTTCGATGTGGATGGCCAGTACATCAGCCGCGCCGGGTCGTAGGTCGTCGAGTCGAACATCTCGATTCCCAGGCTGTCCGCAATCTTGCGGCACACCGGCTCATATTCCTCCGCCGACACGCTTCGGCTGAACGGGATGACCAGTCTCAGCCTCGGAGCCTCCGGCGTGTGCTTGTGCGTCGAATACACCATCGCCGCACAGGAATACAGCATCTGGAAGTCATCCCACACGTCCTGAGTCCCGTAGTCGATGTCCAGGGTAGCCATGGAGCGCAGCTCCACATGCCCCTTCTTCCTCCTTCCGTCACGCAGGTAGCCTCCGACGAACCCACCCACGTCCTTGACCTCACTCTGGCGGTTCTTGTCCATCCGGCGGTACTCATCCACCGTCTCCGCCGTCCTTGTGGTTTCGGAGCATTTCCTGACCAGCTGCTCCCAGGTCACCTTCCTGTTCTTCCACGCCACGGAATGCCTTCCCGCAGCCGTGGCTATGCTTAATTTTTCACCCATGCCAATATATAGTTTTTAATCATCATCGTCATCATTAAGCAACAGCAGTATGGATGTGATGTTCAGCACCATAGCGCAAATTATGAGTATCTCCATAATCACCTCGGCGCATACCACACATAATCCACGTCCATCCATAGTGGACATTCACTCTTCTTCGGCTTCCTCAGCCATTTCTTGCCGTATTGCATCGACAGGATCAAGCGGAACGTCATGTCCTCCTCGGTCTGAGGGTAAGAGTCAGCCTTGCCCCTGTTCGTCAGGTGGAGTACCATCTCATGGTTCACACACACCGTCATCTCTTCCCAGTCCCACCAGAGCTGGAACAAGTTCCATCCGTCCTTGTTGATTTTCGGGTGGCTCTTCGGCCTCCACAGCCTATGCCACCAGCTCCTCATGTGCTTAGGGAAGAACACCCCCGTCTTGCACCGCTTTCTCGTCTCGAAATACTCGCAGAGGTCCACCTCATAATGCCTTTCCAGGTCGCCCCCGTGCCGGTTTTTAAGCCAGATAGCAGGCCATGTACCACGACCTCCGTGGAATCTCGCACGGATTCTCAGTTCTCCAGGACCAAGCACATAGCCTGTCCATACAGAACTCGTAAGGAACGTGTCCCCCTCAGCCACCACAGGCAGCCTGAGGCACTGCCCATCCGTAGCCGTATCGTCATAGATAACCTGTGGGTCGCCGCCCACGAACCGACTCCATCCGCTCTCCTTGGCGAACGCCTTGCCCACCACCTCAAAAAGCGGTTTCTCTCCATCCGCCGTATGCGTAAAGTGGCGGAACTGCTCAATAAATGCCTTCATAATCACAAATTTTTAACGTTAAACACTAACCTGCGGAACCTGCCGCCGCCCTCAATGAACTCCGTGAGCTCGCTTATGCTCACCACCTTCGCATTCCGCTTTTTCTTATCATTCAAAAAACGCAGAATCCTCTTCTGCTCATACTTCTTGCCGACCTTTATCCCGGCATCGTAATACTCCATCTCGTTCATCATTTCCGTTCAGCATTTAGATTAGTTACTTCATCCGCACCGACAGGCACGTCCTTCTTGTCATTGACCTGCATACCTCCGCATTTCTCAACCACCCTCAGAATCCTTTCCGGATCGCCCAGCTTGTTCATGATGGCTTGGAATCCTTGGAATATTGGCAACTCTCCATCAAGCACAGGCAATTTATCGTCATGTGCGAACTCCTTGCCCACCTCATCCACCAGCTGGAGGCACGCATTGCTCACGTCATGCTCAGCAAGCCTACGGATGTTCTGGATGTAAATAGCGTCAAGGTCGCCCCTTGCCTTCTCAACGCACATGTCCACGTTGTGAATCATACCCTTTGCGAACGTGTCCGCCAGCGCCATCCTCGCATGTAGCTCAGGTTCACGGATGCGAATCTTGTGCATGTAGTTCAGCGTAGTGTAGTAGAGCTTCTCAAGGTCGCCCTCCAGCATTTCGGAAAACTCCTCGTTGATGTTTGCGATGAACTCGCCACCACTCAACGCCCTGCTGTCGTTCTTGCGGTTGTAGGCTTTGATGTGCTCCCTCAGAACCCTCGCACGGAACTTAACCTTGCCCCTCATCAGATAGGGATGCCTGTCAAGTTCAGCGAGGAGCTCGTAGAAGCTCCCGACCGCAGTGTCGTTCACGAATATGATGTTGTACAGCACGAACATATACCAGTTGTACTGTCTTATCTCCTCCCTGCCCATCTTGTCGGGGTCAAGCTCAATCCTGTTGCTCCTTCTCCAGATCATCTTCTTCGCCTCCTTCCTGTTTTTCAATGCAACCATCACACCGCTTGATTATCCGCTTCTCACGGTCAACGCAAGCATTGTTAATTTCCCCCTTGCTCGTATCCGTCCAAGGGAGATACTTCTCGCAACTAATCCTATTCACAGCTCACCTCCTTTCATCAGTTTTATCCATAAATAGAGATGTTTCTTCGCCCACTCGTTGAGCATCCATCCTGCCTGTAGTGCCTTGGTCTTCTCTTCCAATAACCGCTGGCGAACAAATGCCCGCTCTTCAAACCTCCTTTTCATTTGATTCTATAATTTTCTTTATCAATGTAAAATTCGCACTTTGTCAAATCCTTGTCAGGCTCTGGCAGATAGACTGATGCCACGCCTTCGCACATTTTCCAGAGTTCAAACCTCCAACATTTATCGTGCTTCGGGCATTGTTCACATGGGCAGTGCATATAGTCATTCGTATATAGATATTGTGCCATAATCATAATAGTTTTAGTTCGTGTAATTTTAATATCATTTCATAGCAAGCATCTACAGGGTTGTTTTTATCTCCATATATCATCTTGCCATCATGTTGTACCATTGCATTCCAATTTCCATCCCTAAATGCATTTAGGCTGACTTCTGGCATAACACCAAGTAAAGAGGCGAGACTCCAACACGGAACACCCATGCCTCTACAAAATTTGAATGGCATATTGCCATTATGCCAATATTGGTCTTCTTCAGGTACATCTAAATTAGCGCCTGCAATTGCTATTCTTTGCCATGTATGGTCAGCACTCTCATGTGGAAGAAACTCAGCCAATTTCTTTGATTGTGATATATCCGTGTATGCTTTCATATTTTATCTCCTTTCTGTGCTTTTATCGTTCCAATCGCTTACTTCGTTTTTTGCTCACGAAATCTTTTTCGTGACCAGATCAGTCGTCAAACTCCTCGCCATCATCATCCTCATCGTCCGAGAAGCACTCGTCCCCATCGTCCCACTTGATCCTGCCGTCCTTACATCCTGCGAAGGGAGCAAAGTCCTGGTCTCTCAGTGAGCAATAACCATTGCCCCTCTGGTAATACTTACATTGAATACAAATCATAATCTTCACATTTATATAATTTTTCAAAAACATATTGTTTATCAACTCTAATCGCCCTTTTCATCTTCTCATTCTCGCTATACGGAAGCCCGGACAGAGAGATGACCGCCTTGAGCTGCTCATAGTTCGCTTAGTTTATAATTTTGATTCCGTATCTTTCCTTAAACAGGCATCTTGCCCATTCGGGTGCATGAGAATAAAACAGGGCATCTCCTTTTTCTTCGCCCATTTCTTCGTATTCCTCCAATTCCTTGATGTATTTTTTAAGCCCCAACCTAAAATCTTCATCGGGTATTTCCCCGCCGTCCAAACCAAACCGCTCTTTGATATATTCCACATCTGCAATAAACGACTTATTGTAAACAAAAGCCTCGTTATTTCCATGCACATACACGACCGCCATAATCCTCGCAGCCGTGTCTGTTGTTATCGCTGGGATTCCAGCCCTCAGACATGCATCATTCCATAATTCCTTTAAGTTTTTCATTTCTTCTTGATTTTCAGTTGTCCGTGCTGGCGGTAAAGGTAATTAAACTCCGTGTCACAAAGAATAGTGTCGTATATCTGCTCATAAGTGAATGTGGGCATCTTCTCATGGATTTGTGGAATTGTGAAATCTTGTTTTATCAAGCCAATAACTTGTTCCCTTGGCAATTCTACGATGCAATAAGGTTCATCCTTGTAGGTGCATTTTCTGACCGAGTCATTATATTTTTGCTCTTTTTTAACAAATTCCTTATAAGCCGCCTCGTCACAAGTGACATTCCAACGCATCAGATTCCTTGAAATGGTATTTCTATCTACACCGAGTTTTTTTGCCAACCCCCTTATGCTTGCCCCCCATTCCAAGGCTTTTATAATGTCACCCTTGTATGGTGTCAGTTTAAGCAGACCATCGTCAGTTTGCTTTCCATGCGGTCTGCCCAACAGGACACCCATCTTCATGCGAAGTCGTAATCCTTCCTTCGTGCGTTGCCTGATCATCTGTCTTTCTATTTCAGCCGCCAATCCAAAAGCGAAGGCGAGAAGCTTCGACTGGATGTTGTCATCAAGAGAGAAGTTGTCTTTGACCGTGTAAATCTTACACCCCGTCTTCATGCAAAAGTGAAGTATGTCCATAACCATGTATAGGTCACGACCAAGTCTTGAGATTTCGCTTGCTATAACAATGTCATCCTTCTGCAATTTTTTGAGCAACGGCCCGAGATTCCGCTTGTCTGGGTCTTTACCACCAGACACCCCCTCGTCCGTGATAAACTCGTTAATAGTCCATTGGTGGTCTTGTGCGTATTTAACGACACCTTGTTTCTGCGAGTTGACATCCTGCTCATCGGATGACACTCTTAAATATCCGTAAATCATAATCCGTACTTTTAAATAGTTTGTCAAATATATTTTGTTTATTCATCTTAATCGCATCAGAAATTCGCTTGTTCTCGTGATACGCAAGACCCATTATGCTACTTCTAATTCGGAAAGAATCAACTCCATCCCTGAGCTTGTCAAGATACTTGTTGACCGCATTCCCGACGATAATCTCCGCCCTGTCACGGCATATCCCCTTCACCTCAATAAAGTGATACGTCAGAGATTTCTCCACCTTGCCGAGATAGACAAGCATCGGTTCCACATCACCACGGTAATACCTCTCAATCAAATCCATGTCCGACTTCACTCTCTCCATCTTTTCCATCGTCCTTTTCTTCGCCGCCTCAGTCTTCATCCTCACCATCCTGCGGTCTTGCACAACCAACCTCCCATCCTCCATGCTGATACAGATGTCAGACGGGATTTTCAAAAGCTCTATCTGGTTTATGGCGCAGTACATCATCCTGTACAGCGTCGTGCCCACAGTCCTGCCGTCAACCTGTAGGGTGAACGACTTGTACTTCGTCCGCATCTTAACCTCTTTCAGCCTTCCGTACGCCATCTTATATACGACACCATTCTCAACGTCAACCCTGTAATTCGGCACGCCAGGAACCGTCAGCAATTCCATAATCTTCAAAATTTAAAGTTAAACAAAAAACCGACCGCCAGCGTGCCGAAACAAACACACGTTAAAACCCTTAAAACTACACTGACAGCCAGCGGTCGGGAATATATCTCAACTCAGTCCGCACCTCCGCTCCTCGGAGTGGTACTTCCAGGAGCAGATGGAACTTATCCGCTCCCTCGCCCAGTTGCTCTGAGCCTTGTCCTCAAGGTGCAGGCAGATGATCTGACCCCACTCCATCTTCTCAGCCTCGGAAATCAGGTCAAAGTCCGACTGAGGCACGTCCTCCGTCACCTCAACATCGCCGTCAATCCTTATCCTTGAATATGTCACTTTCATAAGCTCTTTATTTTGTCAAGCCACCTCTTAAGGTGGTCTGGTTGTGAATCGTATATCATGTCGTCTCTCATCGCCCGCACGATGCTGTTCCACCACACCGAATCCATCCCATCTGGGTTGATGTCATGCTCGCAGTCGTGACCGCTGTTGCACTCGTTCTTGCAAGTCTTGCAGCATCCCTTGCAACCTCTCACAGCATGGCAGCACACGCACACCTGCTGGCGGGTCATCGGAGTGCAGTCAAGATATATCGGCAGATGTCCCATTGCGCCTCCTTGTTTCCATGATCTTGCGAAGCCTCTCATTCCTGTGGAGCATCCAGTTGCGCTTGTTCCCATCGCTCAGCTTCTTCCTCCAGTCCTCATCGGCGACTCTTCCGCGCTTGAACTCGCCTTCGGGGTTCCTGTGCTCGCCTTTCTTGATACTGCCCGGATAGCCGAGAGCACGGCTCATCATGTGCCCCATCCTTATATTCTCCTTCCAGAGTGTGCGCAGCCATTCCTTGTCCTTCTCCAGTCCCATCTCGCGAGCCTTGCGAACCACAGTCCTCACTCCAACACCGAGAATCCCAGCCAGTTCCTCGTTCTTCGTAGTCGGGAAGAGCCTCCTCAGGTCAGACAGCATCTGGGATGTCCACACAAGGCTCTTGCCCCTTCCCTTCCTCAGCCAAAGCTTCCCGGTATCCTTGTCGTAGGTAAGTCCTCCGGGGTGCTTCTCCCTGTATCGCTCCCGCCTCCTCCGGAGGTCACACGCCCTGCAGAACCCGCGTGTGTATTTCCGGCCCTTGTACTTGTATGTGTAGAATTCACTCAGAGGCTTCATCTCACCACAGCGCGTGCACTGCTTCTCCTTCACTTTCTTCTTTCTCATTTTTTCTTGTACCTTAAAGTTATTGTAAGTTCATTTCCATTCTTCACCTCGCTTGTCTTCGACTGGACAAGGTGGTGTATGCCGAACTCCAGCACATCAACACCAGCCTCACTCATCACGGAGAGCAGCTGCTCCAGCAGCCTCGCCTGCGTGTCCATGTCAAGCGGCGCATCTGGTCTGAGTATCCTGCTCATTTCCACCTCCCTTCGTAATGCGGGCAGCAGTAGATGATGCCGCTCACCACTCCAAGAGACCCGATGACATAGCCGTTCGGGAACCGCTTCGACTTTCTCGGGCATCCAACTCCCCTGCGCTCGCAGTTGCCGCAGTTCTTCTTGTCAGGCGGGAAGTCCGCCATTGTGATTTCAGCCTTCATACCTTTTCCTTTTTATTCTGATTCCTAAACTTAGCCACCGCCGCCATGAACTTCGTCTCCAGTGACGGGCTGGCTGCCAAGAGCTTGGCGAACGCCTCCAACACCGCCTTCCTCAACGCCTCGCAGTGAGCTATCGCCTCAATCAGCATTGACACGTTGTCCGCATCATCCCCCACAAAGCAGAAGCCCTGATCTTTCTCGTCCCTCCCTATCAATATGAGAGGGAGGTCGTGCTCTGAAGCATACTCTGTGGAGTAGATAAACTCAGCCACCTCGTCAAACCATGTTTTCTCAGTTTTCTTTGCCATAATTATTTTCTTTAAATGTTATTGAACAATGTTTTGTCAGCGATTATCACATCAGAATAGTGGAGAGGATCGTTCTTCTCGTTGGTCAACACGTACACCTGATATATTTCGTTTCTCATGGAGTCTGCATGGAAGACCATGCCACATATACCACGGATGGATAGGTTGAGCAGCAGGAACGGGATGGTCTTGACGCTTAATTCTGCGCAAACCACGAGGTGGTCCATCGGCTTGTACTCCCAAGGCATCTGCCCCTTGCGTGAGAGCCACCAGTCTCTTATGACCAGCTGTCCAGTTCCCGCAGCGGGATCGTATGTGATATTATTATTGCCGCCGTCTTTGCCGAACCGGTCATGCAGCACATTGTGGATGACGCTGGCGATGCATGGAGGCGTGAAGTCCTGTTTGTTCTGCCGCCTGTCGGCATGTTCCTCTTGGAAATACTCCCAGAACCAATCTCTGGAGTAATCAGACCCAAAAAGCTCAGCCAACTCATAATATACCTTATCTCGCTGTTTCTTATCATCTCCAGTCACAAGAGCCAGCACCCTGTCCGGAGCTTGGTAGGAGTCGTTGATGCCAAGGATATGGTTGACCTCAGATAATATATTTTTCATGCTCCCGCTTGACTTCTTCATCTGATGTAATTGCATAAATGGTTGTTGTCTTGATGTCCGAATGACCGAGCATCCTCTGAACGTCGGTAATTCTCATTCCTCTCTTCAGCGCAAGTGTCGCGGCAGTCCGGCGGAACCTGTGCGGATGGACATCCTTAATCCCAGCCCTCTTGCCTATCTTCCTGATCATGTCCTCGACACCGCGCATCGACAGCCTGCCTACCGGTGCCTCCTTCTTCGACCGGAACCCCTCGTAATCGGAGACGAACAATGCACTCTCGCTGTCCTGACGCCGGCAGAGATATTCCTGCAGCAGCACCTTGCACCTTGCAGAAAAATACACCATGCGGTATTTCTTTCCCTTTCCAAGAACCAGAACCTGTGAGTCCGTGAAGTTCACGTCGTCTCTATTGATTCCGCACATTTCCGATACACGGCATCCGGTGGAGTACAGAAATTCGACTATACACTTATTCCGGGCACTGCCCGCACTCTGACGCAGCCTTTCCAGCTCTTCTTCCGTGAACGGCTGTCTCACCTTCTTTGTCTCCCTGATGCTGGCAATGCGCAGCATGGGATTTTTGCTGATGAGCTCCTCTTTCGTGATCCATCCGAAGAAGGAGTTGAGTGAACGCCTGACCAGATTCATGTATGCGGCGCTCTTCTTGTTCAGCCTCATGCTTGCCAGCAGCAGCCGGATGTCATCAGACGTGATATTCCTGACGTGCTTCCCGATTTTTGTCAGTGCGTTGGCGATGGCTTGCCTGTAAGTTCTGATGGATCCTTCAGTCAGCCCCTCAGTGGCTTTCGCGATGAAGAATTTTTTCAGCATCTCGGCATCGCCGTTGTCATAGACCACAATCTCCGTCGGCTTGACTTTCAGATCGTACTTTCCCAGCTGCATGGTTACGATGTCCATGACCCCGGCTATTTCCTCGGTCGGAATTCTCCCGAAGAGAGCCGTCCGCAAATTACTTAGAAATATTTCCTTCATATCCTTTTAAATGTTTTTTAAATGCCTTAATCATTATTCCGCACAACGCCTGTCGAGTTCCCTGCAGATTCGCTCTTCCCTCTCTGACAGCCTGATTGGTATTTCTCTTTTCGCCTTGGCTTTCGCCTTGGCTTTCGCCTTGGCTTTCGCCTCTCCCATGAGCAGATGGTCTCCGAAAAGCCCACCCGATGCGGGGCTGTTGTCAAGCTTGCGTATTATCTCAGCCTCTTCTCTCTCCACGCTGAAAGCTATGCCTCCACGGCAAATCGTCTGCAGGTCTGAGACGGAAAGCACACGGTCGTCATAGATATAGCTGGGAAGGTTCACCGACACATTCTGCGATGGGCAGTCTTCTATATACCTGTCAAGTTCGGGAGCGGTTGTGACAATCACATCACCGAAGAGGTTGCTTGCGAAATTGCATTTGACGACCGCCTTGTTCTCAAACGTTATCTGACGGCTTACGATCACCGCCGTGCAGTACTTGACGCAGCTCATAATCGTCAGCCCCGGTCCGAACAGGAAGAACGGGATGCGCCGAGCGGAGAAGAATGCGCAGATCTTCGTAAACATCGAGAACGGCGGGTTGTCGATGACCACCCCATTCTCCGGGTATTCCGCGTTCTCATAATCACCGCCAGGGTAGAACGGTCTAAGGATGACCTTACCATCCATGTCGTATATCTCCGACACATACCTGACGACGGCGTCAAAAACATCCTTAGGAGTGTAGGTGTCATCAGTGGTCTTCTCCTTATCGACGAACTTGGCGACAAAAGACTCGTAGTCCTTGAAAATCAACGGATTAGAGCTACCCCCCCCCCAATTTAGGTCGCTTCGGTTTCGGTCTGAGCTCCTCAAGCTCCTCGTCGCTGAATAGAGATTTCATCTCGTAATTTCCCATAGTAAAAAATCAGTCTTTTAAATAAAAATTCGTTGAATATCCCGCTCCCTTCAGCGGCAGCCCCGGAGCCCACGGAATGGGTCTGCTGAAGAGCTCCTCCACCATCTGGAGTGTCTGACCCTCCGACGCCTCCGGCACGATCTCGTCATGGATGTGGAAGACCACGTCAATTCCCTCGTCCTCCGCACGGAGCAGCACCTCTCCGAGGATGTCACGGGCGGTCGCCTGAACGATGTTCTCGGCGAGCTTCCCTCCGTAAGTGCGTATCTCGCCCCACTTCTTCGTGACCTGGTTCATCCCCTCATAGACGATGGACTCCTTGCCGTCCTCCTCCTCAATCCGCACCCTCGGATAGCAGATGGTGCGACTGGATGGAAGGGTGATGAGGAGCATGCCCCACCTTTTCTCGAGGGTGATGCCCCGGTGGACCGTGACCGGTCCTAAACCCTGCACGGCTCTGACGGCTGCCTTCTCCAGCGTCTTCCACAGCTGGACGATCCTGGTGTTGCTCTGCCGCCATCTCAGGACGATGTCCTTCTCCTCACTCTCAGTGAGTCCGAGCCTCTTGCCTCCCATAGCCTCAAGGGCTGACACGCCGCCTCCGTAACCCAGCGCGAGGGTGGCAATCTTTCCCTTCGCCCTCAGCTCCGCATTCCTGCCGTGCTTCTCCACTGGTACGCCGAACATCTTCTGCGCCGTGGAGCAGTATATGTCGCCCCCATGGCGGAACACGTCGAGCACCCAGTCCTCACCGGCTATCCAAGCGATGACCCTCGCCTCGATGGCTGAGAAGTCGCAGACGTGGAACGTCTTGCCCTCACCTGCCACGAAGGCTGTCCTGATGAGCTCAGAGAGCACCGACGGCACGTCTGCGTAGTTCATCTCCAGCTCCTCCAGGTCACCACCGCAGACCAGCTCCCTCGCACGGGCGATGTCGGGGATGTGGTTCTGGGGCAGGTTCTGCACCTGCACCAGCCGACCGGCCCACCTGCCCGTCCTCGCAGCTCCGTAATACTGGAGCAGTCCCCTGATGCGTCCGTCACGGCACACGCAGTCAAGCATCGCCTGGTACTTCTTGTTGGATGTCTTGCCCAGCTGGGCGCGGATGTCCATCAGCCTGACAAGGTCGGGCCAGTAGCGGAGCTTGTGCCTCAGCTCCGGGAGCGACCCCTTGGTGAGCGAGTCAACGCCAATCCCAGTGCGCCTGCGCACATACTCCTTGAGCTGGCTGTTCGAGTTCGGGTTCTCCAGCCCCGTCATCCGCTTCGCCTCCTCAAGGAGCGACTGCTTGTACTCCTCATCCATCCTTGCCGCGTTCTCCACCATCCTGCGGTCGATGAGCACGCCACGGTCGTTGATTCTCTGGTCTGCCACATAGAGTCTCCGCTCCATGGGGGTGACACCGAGGCGGCGCACCTTGGCGAGCACCGCCTGCTCAACCTCCACGTCACGGATGTTGTATGACTTGAACACCTCCCACTTGTCGGGGTAGTCCTGAGGCATCCTCCGCTTTCCGTCCCGCCCCGGCTTGCTGAACAGGCGGATGAGCGCACGCCCCTCCGACATCTTGCCCTGCTCAAGGTGCAGCACCTCGGCACACTGGGCGAGGGATAGGGGAAAGCCCATGCGGGCGGCAGCCACCATCGTGCACTGCCACTGCTCCGGCTCCAGCTTCCTGCCGAGCCAGCGTGAGAGGCATGTCCTCTCGAACTGGGCATTGAACGCCGTCTTCGTGACCGCAGGGTCGGTGAGGGCAGAGAGCACTTCAGGCGGAAGCTCCTCCCCACATGCGATGTCCACACACCTTACCGTGCCCCCGTCCACCGAATAGGCGAACAGGAGCACGGCGAAGTCGGGTGCCTCCGCATAGCGGTACACGCCGCAGGAGGCGAGGTCCTCGCTCGAATAGGTCTCTATGTCTATGCCGAGCTCAGTCATCACAGGTCATCGTCATCATCGTCTCCGTAGTTGATGTCCTCGAAGTCAGCCTGAGCGGACGCGCGTCCTCCCAGATGGGCGTCATCCTTGGTCTTCATCACGTTGTTCAGACCACAGGCGACACCCTTGTTGCCGGATTTGTCATAAGGAAAGAATGTGACGGACACGATAGCCCACATCCCGCTGTACACATCCTCCTCATCGGTGATGATGTTCTTCCTGACATCCACGATGCCCGGACGCTGCCGGCACTTGGCGTTGACATAATACATCCCCTCATACACCTCGTCATCCTTGTCGAGGTCTCCGTCCCTCAGCGGCATGTCCAGCTTCTTGGGTTCATTGCCTCCCCACTGGGAAGTCACACCGGCTTTCTTTGCATACTCGATGGCTTGCCGGATGGCAGCCACCGTCTTCTTCTCACTCTTAGGGATGAGCACGTTTGTCTGATACTTTCCCTTGTCCTTGTCGTCGTTGTTAGCTTTGTACGGCTCGAACAGGTGCGTGTAGCTCAGCCTGCAAGGACCGAACACGACCTTTCCGTCACTTACTTTTGGTTCAATCATACGATTCAACAATTTAACGTTAAACAAAAATATACTTAAACACTCGATAACTCGACGTCCTTGAAATCCATCTCCGCTGAATTGAATGGTGGTCTCTTGTCGCTCTCAGGCACAAGGGTCGGCTTCCCCTGCGGCTTGGAGATGTATGGCGAGCCCACCTCGGCGAACCTCTTCTTTCCGACCAGCCTCTCAAGGTCAGTGATGGAGCGCAGCTCCCTCGGCTTGTAGAGGACATCATCGGAGAAATCCTCCGACAGCGCAGCCGCCAGCCCATCCTGGTCGGTGACCTTACGGACACTCCTGCCTTCCACCACCTTGAATCCCTCATACCGCTGCCCTTCGAGAGCCTGACGCAGCGCGTACTCCTCAACCTCGCCAGCCCATGTCTTGATGGCTGACAGCCTCGGAAGCACCTCCCTCGCCATCATCTCCGGTGATATGAGCTTTGGGTCGCTGAACCGCTCTGCGGTGTTCAGGCAGTCCTCAGCCAGTGCCTTGCACATTCCCCTGACACGGCAGAACCGGCACCAGTCTCCCGGAACCTGACTGCCCTTGCCCTCGTACGCCATCCCCGCCCTCGGCTTGAGGGTGTTCTCAGCCCATGCCAGCAGGTCGTAGATACCTATCTCGTATTCTGAGATGTTCGCCAGCCGGGGCTGGACGATGGTCATCCTCACCCGCTCGATGGGATACTCAAGGGAGTGCTCCTCGTATGCGCCGAGGGCGTAGATCATCATCTGAGGGTTCCTCTCAGCCTCCACCCGGACACCCTTGCCGTACTTGAAGTCGATGACCTCAATCCATCCGTCTGCGATGATGAGCGCGTCCGCAGTGCCGAATGCATGGGGCACATAGCCTCCGAAGTCCAGCCTCTGCTCCACCAGCAGCTGTGCGTCAGGAGTCTTTATGAGGCTGTTCCTATACTTCCAGAGCACCTGCTCCACATAGCCCTCCACACACTCGTCCATCTCGCCGGTGTGGTATCGGCCAAGCTCCTCAATCTCCTTATCCTCTCCGTCGGTAGGCAATCCGAGGAATTTCTTCAGCCCTCTCGCACAGTAGGCGTGGGCGAGGGTACCCTCCTCGGCGAATGAGCTGGACTGGTCGGGTACATTCGCTTCAAGTCTCGCTGACGCCGTGCAGTTCAACCACCTGTGCGCCGAAGAGGGTGATAACAATGCATGTGCTGCCATAAGCTTCCTGTGTTAAAATGGTGGCTCCTCAATCAGCTCACCACCGTTGAGGACGATGTGACCAATCCTCTCAATGAACTCCTTCCTTCCTGTCTGGCTGGACAGCTCGGAAGGTTTCTTTCCCGGCTCGATGCTGTTGGCAATGGCACGGAAAGCAAGCGACAGCTTCTTGTGATACCTATCCTTGGCATCGGCATCGGTCTCTATCCGCTTGCGTACATCGTCCATCGCCTCCCTGATGTCCTGTGTGGTCAGCTCCTTCTCTTCCTTATCCGGGTGATGTTCCTCCTCAGACTTGGAGCCGCCGATGGCGGCAGCCTCGTCGAGCCTTGCCACGATTTTCTCGGCAAGCTTCTTCTGCTCATCGAGCGTCATTACCTCCCTGAGCTTGGCGGGTTCTGACTCAACCTCACCACCTGCCCTGAGCAGCTCCCTCGCTTTCTCGGACTCGCTCTTTTCGGGCTTGATGTCCTTCAGTGCCTGTATGGCTCCGACAAGCCCGGTGATGCACTCCACCAGCTTCGGGGAGGCATCCAAATTAACTTTAATCTCCATCATAGTCGTTAAATTTTTTGCTTTATATGTCGTTTTCTTTTTCATGAGCACCTACGCCGATGTGGCAAAGTTGTGGGTTGTGGGTTGGCTGTGTATGCTCTCATTTTCATTAGCACCTACACCTTCGTTATATAGGGAGCAACTGTGCTGTGTATGCCTTCATTTTTATGGGCACCTATACCAACTCTCTCAGAGCCATTTCCAGCATCCTTAGCTGTGTATGCCCTCCTTTTCGTGAGCACCTACACCCTGACAGCTTGCCAATCAGATTTGGGTCTTTGCTGTGTATGCCCTCATATTAAAGAGCACCTACACCGAGGCGGCGAAGACAATTTACCCTGCCCTGAGCTACGTATGCCCTCATATTAAAGAGCACCTACACCGAATATTCGTTGCAAAAGAATGTCTGGCAGCTGCGTATGCCCTCATATTAAAGAACACCTACACCTTTGGCGTCAATGTACTCCTTCAATTCGTTGCTGTGTATGCCCTCATATTAAATAGCACCTACACCGCAGGAAGCCTACAACGTCGTGCAAGAGGAGCTGTGTATGCCCTCACTTTCATGAACACCTACACCATACCCGGCATAAATGCCTTGAAATCAAAAAGTAAAGAGCACTTCAGGAGTGGAAAAACCCTCCCGTTAAGGCTGCACAGCCAGCCCGATATATGTTTTTTATTCAAATTCTTCATAGGTCTCACCCTCCACGGTTTCCTCGATGACCTTAACTCCTGCCATCTTTGCCTTGTACTCTATCATCTGCTTGAGGGAGTAGTAAGACCAGTTCCTGAGGATGTAGGGGTTCTGCTTCGCCTCTTCCTCCCTCCTCTTCTGGTTGACGAGGACGATGGTGGCGCACTCGTGCTTTACGGTCGCATCCACGAGCCTCCGTGAATAGGTGTGCATCTTGGTCTTGACATAGTTCGTCTCCATGTCCCTGAACCTGTCAACCGCCTGACATTTCCTTGCCCTGCCTTTCCCGCCTGCGGCATACCTGCTGCCGACCTGACAGCGGCGGAGGGCTTCCTGAATCTGTCTCCTTCGGTACAGGAACTCTTCCTTCGTCCCTATCTCGAAGAACACGTTCACCTTGGACGGCTCAGCCTTCATCGGGTTGAAGTTCTTCACGTTCTGCGTGGTGACGGCTCTGATGGGCACGACGGGTGAGAGCATTGCGTACATCGCCTTGTCAGCCTTGAGCGAGACCTCCTTCTTCGGAATGTCCACGCACAGCAGCAGGTATGTCTTGCCCCGGCGGTCGTCCATCATGTAGGATGATGAGCAGACCTTGTACTCCCCAGAGATGCACCGCTCAATGACCACCCCGTTGTTGGACCGGTCACGACCGAGCCTGCAAGCCAGGGGGAGCCCGAAAAGGGTGAAATGGTAATGACCGTCATCAGCGAGGTGGAGATTGGTGATGTCCCTGCCGCCGAACGGCACGGGGATGTCGTTCTTGTAGCTCCTGACCGAAGCCTTTCCCTTGAGGTAGTCACCCACGGTCTCCTTGAAGGTCTTGGCGACCGCCTGGTTCAGCGAGGAGAAGATGTGGGCTGGAACCTTGCCCTTGAGCATCGCAGAGCACACACGGTACGTCGTGTTCTGCTCACTCATGCCCTTGCCCTTCTTGAGGATGTCCGAGATGAAGAACTTGTCCTCCACCTCCTCCGTGAAGTAAACGAAGTCGCGCACGTTCTGCTGGACGAACTTGTGAGCCACGATGGCGTTCGCCGCACGGCGCACGTTGTCCCTCCAATCACGCAGGGTGCCGTACATCTGCTTCCTCAGCTGGGCATCATCCTCGCTGACGTATATCTCTATCTTCCTCGTGATGACCATATCTTATTCGTTTTCCTTTTCCAACATTTCCTGTTTTCTCTCGGCGAGGGCTATCTTACGCTCGTCGATGTCAATCCTCGCGCGGTGGATGAGCAGCTTGCCACGGTTGTTGAGCTGCTTGAAAAACTCATTCTGCACCTTGGCGGTCTGAAGCTCCATCTCACCACGCTCAATCTCCAGGATCGTCTTAGCGAGAAACTCAGCCTGTGAGATTCCGTCTATCTTGACGTTCAGTTCTTTGTCATGATTCTTAGTCATAGTTTTTTGCTTTTTTAGAGTTCTTGAAAATTGCCCCGCTGTCCTCCCGGATGGCGGGGACTGGGATTAAACTTATAAACCACAGGCTCGGCGGGTCGAAACTATGAAAGAAAGTATACGCAAATCCGAGATCCTAAGGCTGACCGCCGTCAGCCGCCGAGCCGAAACCTGTTTCCAGGACAGGTAATAGCTATGAAAGACAAAAAAATGGTTAGTCATCAATAAAGCTCTTGAACAGCTTCCATGTCGCCGTGAGCTGGAGAGCCCCGGCAAGGGAGCCTATGCCGATGAGCTTCATGAGAAGCGTCCGCTCCCACGTCATCTCACTCTCACCCATCAGGAGGATGATTCCCGCTGCCATAAGCAGCACTACGATGATTTTCTTGATTGTTTCCATGATTCTAACTTTTACTTGTTAATAACGATTTTTCCTCATCAGCATGTCGATGGATGCCTTCTCGTAGTACACCGACCTGCCCAGCTTGTACACGTTGAGACCGGGATATGTCCGCAGCGTCTCAAGGAAGTCACGGCTGCAGTCGAGGTAAGCCATTGCCTCCCTTGTGCTGAGCCAGAGCTTCTCCACCCTCGCCACAACCGCCTTCTTCATAATGGCAGTCTTGTTACCGTCACTGATCTTGTGGCGTATTCTGCCGCCACCGTGAACTTGCACTCAAGCAGCTTTCCCATCTGATAGGCTGTAGCCCTTACGGATTCCACCTCAGCAGGGTTTATGTCAAAGAAGGTCTTTGACCCTCCAAGCTCTATCTGCCTAAGCGATTCCCTTGTGATTTTTTCTTTTTCCATGATTTCTTGTTTTTTTTCTTTCTTCATATTTTGCGGGAAGAAAAAAACTGCTTATATTTGCAGTCGAGGTAAATGTTATGAGTAAAGAGTAAGAGGTTGCATAAGCAGCTCTCTTCTTGCCCGCTTTTTCGTTATCGGGGGCAAAGGTAGTGAATTTCTAAATACGAGCCAAAGAAATCCACAACAAATTAAGTAAATCACAACCAAAAGAGCTTATTTGTAAACTGTCTAAATAAGAAAACTATGGAAACGACTGTAAAAGAAAGACTTATAGAGTTTTTGGAGTTTGAAAAGATACCAAAGACCACCTTCAGTATGAAGATTGCATACTCAAAAACGTATGTAAACGCCATATCTCAGAGCATACAACCCGATAAGTTGTTGAGAATTTCTCAACTTTATCCACGCCTGAATATAGAATGGCTTATGGTGGGAAGGGGTGAGATGATCAGAACGGAGAACTCCGAAGAAAAGGAAATGCGTCCGAGGATACCGACAAGCGTCGCAGCTGGTTCCTTGATGGGTTTCGCCGACGCCATAAAATCATACGACTGTGAGATGCAGCCGGTGGTGAAGAACTTCCCGACCTATGACTACACCATCATCGTAAAAGGGGACAGCATGGAGCCGAAGTTTGAAGGGGGCGATGAGGTAGCCATCAAGAAAGTGACGAGCTTCATCGAATGGGGCAAGACCTATGTCCTGGACACGAGGGACGGCGCAGTCATTAAGAGGCTGTTCGACGAAGGGGAATCCTTCAGGTGTGTGTCCTACAACAAGGATTATCCGGATTTCCTCGTGAGTAAAGCCGACGTGTTCGGTATTTATAAGGTTGTTGGACTGCTAAGATTTTAGGCTTATGAATAAAAACAGATTGAGAAATTTCATCGCCGTCGATTTCGAGACAGCGACGAGCAGCAGGATGGCTTGCCAGATAGGCATCACCATCGTCGAGGACAGGAAAATCAAGGAGACGGTCTGCCAGTTAATCCAGCCGCCGGACAATAAGTACGACAATAACTGTGTGAAAGTGCACGGCATCACACCCCGCATGACGGCTGGCGCGCCGACATTCGACAAGGTGTGGAAAGTTATTGCTCCGTACTTCGACGAATATCCAGTGGTCATGCACAACAAGGAGTTCGACGATGACGTGCTGGAGAAGAACCTGGAGCACTACGGCATTGACTATCCAGACATGCTGCCTTTTTTCTGCACCTATGAGATTTTCGGGCAGGCACTTGATGTCGTCTGCGCAGCTTACCATCTACCTACCGACGGACACCATGACGCAGGGTGCGACGCTGAGATGTGCGCAAGGATCTTCCTCAAGTACCTCGACACCGCAATGCCGGATAATGATGCGGCGACGGCATACTACAATAAAAAGCAAAATGAGAAAGGTAAGACGGAATACCACGAGCGGATCACGGGCGACCTGCTGAAGAAAGACCTCACCAACGCAGATCCGTCCGGTATGTTCTACGACAAGAAGGTAGTCGTCACCGGTGTGTTCCCCGTCGAGCGCAAACAGTTGGCAACCGCCCTGAAGAACGCAGGGGCAGACATTGATACGAGCGTGTCGCAAAGGACTGACTACGTTCTGGTCGGAGAGGATGCCGGATGGCGTAAGCTGGAGACGATTGATAAGCTGAATGCGAAGGGCGCAGACATCAGGATTCTTCAATGGGATGATTTCCGCGCGCAATTTAATTTCTGACCCGCTATGGCAAATAAGTAAAAATTAACATCTATTAACAAATTAAAGTTTTAGGGCACAAAGGATTAAGCCCAAAAACAGGGCAATTCCCAAGCTGAGGGTCACGAGTTCGAGCCTCGCCTACCGCTCAAACGAAGAAAAGCACTGGGTGTCAACGATTTAAAGGACACCCCATCATCACTCAAAGTGTGACCCTTCTTTAAAAAAATCCTTTGTAATTCGGTTTT